>Ga0164243_10007466_pt1 | contig 16322 bp, 12 predicted proteins | sample OricompcompostOP_FD_108781 | JGI IMG/M metagenome (GOLD analysis project Ga0164243, IMG submission 108781) | Organic Plus compost microbial communities from Emeryville, California, USA - Original compost - Organic plus compost (OP) | ecosystem: Engineered > Solid waste > Mixed feedstock >...
CAGGGGCTGCGCTGCGACCTGACCGCCGGGGCGAGCGGCGGGCCGTGGCTGACCGGCTTCGACCCGGTCTCCGGCACCGGCACGATCACGTCGGTGAGCAGCTTCAAGTACAGCAACGACCCGCACACCATGTACGGCCCCTACTTCGACGACACCGTCCGGCGGCTGTACGCGACCGCCGAGCGGTCGTGACCGGCTAAAGGGCGAGCCCGGTGAAGACGGTCGTCCGCGGGTAGGTGTAGTCCTCCATCGCCGAGCGCAGGCCCTCCCGCCCGACGCCGGAGTCCTTGACGCCGCCGTAGGGCATCTGGTCGGCGCGGTAGCTCGGCACGTCGCCGATGATCACACCGCCGACCTCCAGCTCCTTGGCCGCGCGGAAGGCGGTGGCGATGTCCCGGGTGAACACGCCGGTCTGCAGGCCGTACGCGGAGTCGTTCACCACCGCGAACGCCTCGTCGGCGGAGGCGACGCGGCGCAGCACGAGCACCGGGCCGAACACCTCCTCGCGGCAGACCTTGGCGTCGTCCGGCACGTCGGCGAGCACCGTGGGGGCGAACGTCGCGCCCTCCCGGCCGCCGCCGGCGAGCAGGCGTCCCCCGGCGGCGAGCGCCTCGTCCACCCACTGCTCGACCCGCCGCGCCGCGTCCACGCTCACCATCGGCCCGATCTGCGTCTTCTCGTCCGCCGGGTCGCCGGTGACCAGGCCCTCGACGGCGGGCAGCAGGCGGCTGACGAAGTCGTCGTACACCGCGTCCTGCACCAGCACCCGCTGCACCGCGATGCAGCTCTGCCCGGCCTGGTAGTTGGAGTACAGCGCGATCCGCGCGGCGGCCCAGTCCAGGTCGGCGTCGGCGAGCACCACGGCCGCGGCGTTGCCGCCGAGCTCCAGCGTGACGTGCTTGCGCGGCACGCGCTCGGCGATCGCGTACCCGACCGGCGCGGAGCCGGTGAACGACACCACCGGCAGCCGGGGGTCCTCGACGAGCGCGGCGGCCCGGTCGTTGGGCAGCGGCAGCACCGAGAACATGCCCTCGGGCAGGCCGGTCTCGGCGAGGATCTCGCCGAGCAGCAGCGCCGACAGCGGGGTCGCCGGGGCGGGCTTGACGATCACGGGGGCGCCGACGGCGATCGCCGGGGCGACCTTGTGCGCGACCAGGTTGAGCGGGAAGTTGAACGGCGTCACGCCGAGCACCGGCCCGTACGGCTGCCGCGACACGTACGCGATCCGCCCCTCGGCGGCGGGCTCGGTGTCGAGCCGGAGCATCTCGCCCCCGATGCGCCGGGTCTCCTCGGCGGCGAAGCGGAACGTGGCCACCGCCCGCGCCACCTCGCCCCGCGCCCACAGGATCGGCTTGCCGTTCTCGGCGCAGATCAGCTCGGCCACCTCGGCGGCGCGCTCGGCGAGCCGCCGCGACACGTGCGCGAGCGCCTCGGCCCGGGCGTGCACGGGCAGCGCGGCGGCGGTCCTGCGCACCGCGTCGGCGGCGGCGACGGCCCGCTCGACCTGGCCGGGCGTCGGCACCGCGGCCGCGCCGACCACCCGGTCGTCGTAGGGGTTGGTCACGGTGATCTCGGTTTCGCCGGTCTCGGGGCGGCCGGCGAGCCAGAAGGGACGCACGCTCATGCCCCCGACGCTAGCCCCGGCGCGGGCGGATGGGCTGCACTCCAATTCGTACACACAGGCATGTCTGTTGCTCCAGGGCGAACAATCCCCACCCTTTCCCATCCGTGCTCCGGAAGTTCCCTGGATTTGCGGGTATTTTGGCTGCGGGACGGTTTGAACGTTTACCCGACTGGTTAGGTCAACCGTTGCGGGTCCGCCGCTGGGACCCCCGAGGAGAAGGGCACGTCGCTCATGGGTTCGCCGGCGCCGCTCGGTCTTCAGGGTGCCACCGCTCCGGGCCAGCGCAGCGCTCACGACGAGCTACGGCCGCGGCTTCTCGACGTCGCGTGCCGGCTGTTGAGAACCGCAGGCCCGGAGAGCCTCACGGTACGGCGCATCGCCGCGGAGGCAGACTGCCCCACCACGACCATCTACACGATGTTCGGCAGCAAGGAGGGTTTGGCTGAGGCGCTCTATCTGGAAGGCTTCGAGCGCTTCCGCCGCCGATTAGAGGCGGTGCCGCCTCGCCCGGATCCGCTCGAGTACCTGGCCGCGCTCGGGCCGGCGTACCGGGAGGCATGCTTCGCCGAGCCGACGTACTACAGCCTCATGTTCGAGAAGGCGATCCCCGGCTTCGAGCCGAGCGAGCGGGCGCGCACGCTCGCCCGCGCCGCGCTGAACATCCTCGACCGGGTCATCGCCGACTGCATCTCGGCCGGCTACCTGGTGCCCACCCAGCCGCGTAGGATCGCCGACGCGCTGTGGGCCGCCGCGCAGGGCGCGATCAGCCTGGAACGCGCGGGCCACTTCCGCGACGGCGCGAACTACGAGCTGGTCACCACCGCGACGGTCCTGTACTTCCTCGCCAAGCGCGACTGAGCCGGGCGCTCAGGCGTGCCCGACGCGGGCCTCCGGCGCCGCCGAGGGCTCGTCCGCGCCCGGCGCGAGGCCGGCGTGCCCGACGTTGAGGGCGACCCACAGCTCGGCCCGGGTGCCCGGGTCGTCCGGGTCGCGGTCGAGCAGCTCGGCGACCTTGCGGATGCGGTAGCGCAGCGTGTGCCGGTGCACGCCGAGCCGCTGCGCGGCGGCGTCCCAGTGGCCGTTGGTGGCGAGGTAGGCGCGCAGCGACTCGATCAGGTCGGCCCGGGAGCCGTGCTCGCGCAGCGGCGTGAGCAGCGCCTCGGCGTAGGTGGCGGCGGCGCGCGGGTCGAGCAGCGACAGCAGGCCCTGGCCGGCGAGCTCGCCGAAGCGGGTGACCGGCGCGGCCGCGGCGAGCGCGCGTTCGGCCTGGTCGAGCCCGGTGGCGACGGCGGCGAGCGGGACCGGGTTGCTCAGCCCGGCCCGGCCGCGCTCGGCGGCGACGGTGGCCGCGCGCCCGGCCTGGGCCTCGGGCACGAGGGCGACCACCATGCCCCGCCACGGCGCGGTGAACCCGGGCAGCGCGTCGGCGAGCCCCTCGGGGTCCTCGGCGCGGCAGGCGAGCACCACGACCGGGTCGCGGGGCAGGTCGCGACCGAGCACGTCCTCGGCGGCCTGCCGGTCCCCGGCGAGCAGCAGCCGCAGCACGGCGGTGCGCACCCGCGCCTCGGCGGCGAGCCGGCCCCGGCTCTGCTCCAGGGCGAGCGTGAGCAGCGACCCGGCCGCGTTCACCACGGTGTGCGCGACCGGGGAGAACGGGCGCTCGCAGCCCACCGCGAAGAAGCCGCGCACCCGCCGGTGGTCGCCGAGCGGCTGCACGATGACGTGCTCGTCGGGCGTGGACGACGACAGGCTCGCCGGGGAGCCGGTGGCGCGCAGCCGCTCCAGCTCGGGCAGCAGGGCGCGGGCCCGCCGCCGCGCGCCCGCCCCGGCCGAGTGCAGCACCCCGCCGGTCTCGTCGAGCAGCAGCACCCAGCCGTCGATCTCCTTGGCGAGCCGGTCCACGATCGCGTGCATGCCCTCGGGCTGCAGCGCGGCCCGGGTGAGCCGCCCCTGCGCGGCGAACGCGCGGCTCAGCTCCTCGTACTGCTCGGCCGCGAGCAGCTCGCTCACCGCCTTGCCGATCGCGATGAACGGCGTGTCCCGGTGCACCTCGATGAGCGGCAGGCCGCGGGTCTCGGCGACGCGCACGTACGCCTCGGGCACCTCGTCGTGGCTGAGCCCGACGCCGAAGCCGAGCCCGGCCGCGCCCATCGCGACAAGGCGCGATATGTACGGCCCCGCGTCGTAGGCCCCGAGCCGCATGCCCGTGGTGAGGACCAGCTCGCCGCCCTCCAGGAACGGCGTCGGATCCTCCAGTTCGCTGACCGCCACCCAGCGCACGGGCCGGTCAAGTTCGCCGGCCGCCGCCAGCACACGAAGGCGCAGCGGCGCCATCGCCACCACCCTGCGCAGGCTCGGAGCCATGGGGCGTCCCCGTTCCCGATTGGTCCGAAGTTGTCCATCCTGTACAGAAGCTATGGCGCCATTGTGCCATAGTGCAGCATCGGCACGGCCGAACGCGCGCCGTACCGTCGCCGTATGAGTACCGTTGCCGTCTCCTCATCCGGCCCTGTCGGCGGCCCCGCGCACGGCGGGCCCGAACTGCCGCAGGAGCGTCGCCTCGTCACCGAGATCCCCGGTCCGCGCTCGCGCGAGTTGCTCGCGCGCAAGCAGGCGGCCGTGCCGCAGGGCGTCGGCACGGCGCTGCCGGTGTTCGTCACCCGCGCCGGAGGCGGCGTGGTGGTGGACGCGGACGGCAACTCGCTGATCGACTTCGGCTCCGGCATCGCGGTGACGAGCGTGGGGAACGCCGCGCCGCGCGTGGTGGAGCGGGTGCGGCGGCAGGTGGGCGAGTTCACCCACACGTGTTTCATGGTCACGCCGTACGAGTCGTACGTGGCGGTGTGCGAGGCGCTGAACCGGATCACGCCGGGCGACCACGAGAAGCGCACGTTCCTGGTGAACAGCGGCGCCGAGGCGGTGGAGAACGCGGTGAAGGTGGCGCGGCACGCCACCGGGCGGCAGGCCGTGGTGGTGTTCGACCACGCCTACCACGGGCGCACGCTGCTGACGATGACGCTCACCGCGAAGAACCTGCCGTACAAGCACCGGTTCGGGCCGTTCGCGCCGGAGGTGTACCGGATGCCGATGGCGTACCCGTTCCGCTGGCCGACCGGGCCGGAGAACTGCGCGCAGGAGGCGGCGGCGCAGGCGATCGACATGATCGTCAAGCAGATCGGGGCGGAGAACGTCGCGGCGGTGTTGTTCGAGCCGATCCAGGGCGAGGGCGGCTTCGTGGTGCCGGCGCGCGGCTTCCTGCCGCGGATCGCGGAGTTCTGCCGCAAGAACGGCATCGTGCTCATCGCCGACGAGGTGCAGACCGGGTTCGCGCGGACCGGGCACCTGTTCGCGTGCGAGGACGAGGGCATCGTGCCGGACATCGTGACCACGGCGAAGGGCATCGCGGGCGGGCTGCCGCTGGCCGCGGTGACCGGCCGGGCCGAGCTGATGGACCGGGTGCACGTGGGCGGGCTCGGCGGCACGTACGGCGGCAACCCGCTCGCCTGCGAGGCGGCGCTCGCGGTGCTGGAGACGATCGAGTCCGAGGGTCTGGTGGAGCGGGCCCGGCAGATCGGCGAGACGATGCTGCCCCGGCTGCGGGCGCTCGCCGAGCGGCATCCGGTCGTCGGCGACGTGCGCGGGCGCGGCGCGATGACCGCGATCGAGCTGGTGCGGCCCGGCACCAAGGACCCCGACCCCGCCACGACCGCCGAGGTGGTGAAGCGCTGTCACGCCGAGGGGCTGCTCGTGCTCACCGCGGGCACGTACGGCAACGTGCTGCGCTTCCTGCCGCCGCTGGTGATGCCCGGCCACCTGCTCGACGAGGGGTTGTCGATCATCGAGGCGGCGTTCGACCGGGTCGCGGGCGACGCGGACATATAGGGGTTCTACGCCGTTTTTCCGGTTTACAGCTACCGACATGGGGCATCCGGCTTGCGTTGGATGCCCCATTTGTTGGTTATGAGTCATGCATCATGCCCGGGATTTAACCGCCACTTGACAGCAGAACAGTCGATCACACCGAGTGACGGCGTTATAACGGTTCGGGACAAGCTGGAGATCCTTGGAGAGGTATGGGCAGGGAAGCGAGGACGGGGGCGCACCTGGTGACCTTCGACCCCCAGGAGCTGACCCTGGCACAGTGCGACGGTGATGCCTGCGTGGTGTGTCACAAGCGGTGGCCACGGCCGCGGGTGCCGACGGGGCGGCTGCCGGACGAGCGCGTCGTCCACGCCTGCGACGACTGCGCCGAGGCCATCGCCCCCCTGCCCCCGCGCAGCCCCGCCCCCGCAGGCGGATCGGGCGGATCGGGCGGATCGGGCGGAACGGGCGGGCGCGGCGGACGCAGGCCCCGCCGGGCCGCGGCGGCCGGTCTGCCGGTCCGCTGATCCCGCGAGTCCGTACGCCGGCCTACTTGACGAGCTCCTGCCAGCGTTTGTCCCATTCGGCGTAGTCGGTGCACTCGGCCCGGCCGTCGCCGCAGTCCTTGGCGGGCCGTACGGCGAAGGCGATCTTCCCGGGCAGCGCGCGGTCGCTCACCCGATAGTCGTCGCAGACCCGCCGGGTGCGCCCGGTGCACCCCTTGGGGTTCGCCGGCGCCATGCCGGTCCACGCCGCCGCGTCCCGCTGCACGTCGCGGGAGATCATGTGCCCGATCCACCGGTAGGCGCAGTTCGGCGCGGCCGCGTCCGCGAGGACCATCCAGGAGTCGGCCCAGCCGGTGGTGCGCCCGGCGGCGATCGTGCCCACCGGCCGGCCCGCCCGGTCGAGCACCCCCGTCTGGTACGGCAGCGCCTGCGCCAGCCCCAGCCGCCCGGCCGCGAAGCCGGTGATCACGTCGAGCGAGTCCCGCCAGTAGGACCGGTCGTCCCCCTTGCGCCCGGCGAGCAGCGCCACGGCCGCGTCGAGCTGGTCGGGAGTGAGCCGGTACGGGTCCTTCGGGCGGGCGGAGCCGGTGAGCGCGAGCGCGGCGTCGGCGATCGTCAGCGGGTGGTCGCGCAGCATGACCGGGCCGGCCTCGCGGAACAGCGCCCCGGCGTCCTTGGGCGCCTCGTCCTTGCCGAACCGGGTGCGGTCGTAGGCGAGGCGGTGGTACGCCCACAGGTACGGCACGCCGTACACGCGGCCGTGCGCGGTCAGCCCCGGCAGCTCGCGCAGGAATTTCGGCAGGTCATGGTAGTGCGCGACGAGCGAGGTGGTGAGCGGCGCGGCCTTCCGCTCGGCGATGAGCCGCCCGGCGAGCTCCGGCGGCGCGGAGACCACGTCGAAGGAGCCGCCGGCGAGCGTGCGCTCCACGTTCCCGCGGTCGGCGAAGGTGAGCCGCACCCGGCAGCCCGTCCGCCCCTCGAACGAGCCGATCCAGTTGACCATGGGGTCGACGCCGCCGTACTCGGCGTAGCCGCGCAGCGCGAGCACGCTCACCGCGCCCTCGCCCTTGCCCAGCGCCTTTGGCGAGGGGCTGGGCGTCGGGGTGTGCGCCGGGGTCGGCGTGCCGGACGGGCCGACCCGCGCCGCCGCCGGGCTCATGATCACGCCGGTGGTCCCCGCCGCGCCGCAGCCCGCGAGCGCCACCCCCGCCGCGATCGACGCCAGCGCGGCCGTCGCGCGCCTCACCCCTGCCATGCGTCACCTCCCGCTCCGGCAGGAGCCTATCGGCCCGCGCGGGTCAGCCGTTGGTGGGAAAGCCCAGGTTCACGCCGCCGTGCGAGGGGTCGAGCCAGCGCGAGGTGACGACCTTGCCGCGCGTGTAGAAGTGCACGCCCTCGGTGCCGTGCATGTGCGTGTCGCCGAAGAGCGAGGCCTTCCAGCCGCCGAAGCTGTAGTACGCCATCGGCACCGGGATCGGCACGTTGATGCCGATCATGCCGACCTCGACCTCGTTCTGGAACCGCCGCGCCGCGCCGCCGTCGTTGGTGAACACGGCCGTGCCGTTGCCGTACTCGCCCTCGTTGATCAGCCGCACGCCCTCCTCGTACGAGGGCACCCGCACGATCGACAACACCGGGCCGAAGATCTCCTCGCGGTGCACCCGGGAGCCCGGCGGCACGTGGTCGAGCACGGTGGGGCCGAGCCAGAAGCCCGGCGTGTCCGCCGCGGCGCCGCCGCCCTTGATCGGGGTGCGCCGGCCGTCCACCACGAGCTTGGCGCCCTCGGCCACGCCGAGGCCCAGGTAGGAGGCGACCTTGTCGCGGTGCGCGCCGGTGACGAGCGGGCCCATCTGCGCCGCCGGGTCGTCGCCGCGGCCCACGGTCAGCTCCGCCACCCTGGACACGATCTTGTCGACGAGTTCGTCGCCGATCGGGTCGACGGCGAGCACGACCGAGATCGCCATGCACCGCTCCCCCGCCGAGCCGAACCCGGCCGACACCGCCGAGTCGGCGGCGAGGTCGAGGTCGGCGTCGGGCAGCACGAGCATGTGGTTCTTCGCCCCGCCGAGCGCCTGCACCCGCTTGCCGTGCGCGGTCCCGGTCTCGTAGACGTACCGGGCGATCGGGGTGGAGCCGACGAACGAGACGGCCCGCACGTCCGGGTGCTCCAGCAGCCGGTCCACGGCCGTCTTGTCGCCCTGCACGACGCCGAACACGCCGTCCGGCAGCCCCGCCTCCCGCCACAGCTCGGCGAGCAGCAGCGACGCCGACGGGTCCTTCTCCGACGGCTTGAGCACGAACGCGTTCCCGCACGCGATCGCGATCGGGAACATCCACATCGGCACCATCGCCGGGAAGTTGAACGGCGTGATGCCGGCCACCACGCCGAGCGGCTGGCGGATCGAGTAGGAGTCGACCCGGGTGGACACGTTCTCCGAGAAGCCGCCCTTGAGCAGGTGCGGGATGCCGCACGCGAACTCGACCACCTCAAGGCCGCGGGCGACCTCGCCGAGCGCGTCCGAATGCACCTTGCCGTGCTCGGCGCTGATCAGCCGGGCGAGCTCGTCCCGGTTGCGGTCGACCAGCTCGCGGAACCGGAACAGCACCTGGGTGCGCCGGGTGAGCGAGGCGTCGCGCCAGCCGGGGAACGCCGCGGCCGCCGCGGCGACGGCCGCGTCCACCTCCTCGACGGTGGCGAGGTCCACCTTGCCCGCGACCTCGCCGGTCGCCGGGTCGAAGATCTCCCCGGTACGGCCCGCCCCCGCGACGGCCTTGCCGCCGATCCAGTGCGTGACGTGCTTCACGCCGCCCCCTCGCTGATCGTCTCCAGGGCGTCCACGATGATGCCCAGCCCCTCCTTGGCCTCGGCCTCGGTGAGCGTGAGCGGCGGGGCCATGCGCAGGGCGTTGCCGTACAGGCCGCCCTTGCCGACGAGCAGGCCGCGCCGCCGGGTCTCCTCCATGAACCGGTTCGCCAGCGCGGGCGAACGCTCCCCGGTCGCCGGGTCGCTCAGCTCGATCGCGAACATCAGCCCCTTGCCGCGCACGTCGGACACGATCGGCAGCCGGGCCGCGGCCTCCCGCAGGCCGCCGATGATCAGCTCGCCGAGCCGGGCCGCGTTCGACTGCAGGTCGTGCTCGATGACGTAGTCGAGGGTGGCGTTCGCGGCGGCCATCGCGACCGGGTTGCCGCCGAAGGTGGACACGCCGGCCGCGGGCAGCCCGTCGAGCAGCTCGCCCCGGGCGACCACGCCGCCGACCGCGAAGCCGTTGCCGAGGCCCTTGGCGAACGTCATCAGATCCGGCGTGACGCCGTGGTTCTGGATGCCGAAGAACGCCGACCCGGTGCGGCCCCAGCCGGTCTGCACCTCGTCCGAGATGAGCAGGACGCCCTGCTCGTCGAGGACCTCCTTGTACGCGGCGAGCAGCCCGTCCGGCGGCATGGTGAACCCGCCCACACCCTGGATCGGCTCGGCGATCAGCGCGGCCACGTTCCGCGCCACCGCGGTGTCGAGCACGAGCCGCAGGTCGGCCACGCACGCCTCGATGAACTCCGCGTCCGACATCCCGCGGAACTGCGGCAGGTTCCGGTCGGTGCCGTGCAGGTAGTGCACGTTGAACGGGGAGAGCGAGCTGTTCTTCCAGCCCCGGTTGCCGGTCACGGCGATCGTGCCGAAGCTGCGGCCGTGGTAGCTCTGCCGCAGCGCGAGCACCTGGTCGGTGCCGCGCGCGCAGGTGGCGGCGAGCAGCGCGGTCTCGTTCGCCTCGGTGCCGGAGTTGGTGAAGAAGACCTTGGCGTCCGGGATGCCGGACAGCCGGGCGATCTTCTCGGCGAGCTCGACCTGGCCGCGGATGAGATACAGCGTGCTGGTATGCACGATGCCGCTGGCGAGCTGCCGCTCCACGGCCTCGCGCACCTCCGGCACGCCGTATCCGATCATGTTCGTCAGGATGCCCGCGAAGAAGTCGAGATAGCCGCGCCCCTTCGCGTCGTAGACCCGGTTGCCCTCTCCTCTGACGATCTCGAGGGGCTCGTCGTAGTACAGGGCGACCCAGTTGGGGATGACGGCTCGATGGCGCGCGTGAAGGTCCGGCATGCTGCAAGTATCCCGTTTTTCGCGGCCCATGTCCCGCCGTCATTCTGTCCGAACGTACGGTATGAAGGTTACACACTGAAAAATCTTGCGCTGGTTGTCCTTATGTCGTTTTGTCAGGACTTACAGGCCTACGGATGACGGCGAACGCCACGACCACCGCCGCCAGCGTGAATGCGATGCCGACGTACGCGCCCACCGCCATCGCGTCGAGGAACGCCTGCTTCGCCGTCCGCACCAGGGAGGCGTCGCCCGCCGCCACGCCCTGCGCGATCGAGGCGCGGGCGGCCGCCGGCGCGTCCGCCGGCATCGAGGCGGTGTACACGCCCGCGAGCACGCTGCCCAGCACCGCGACGCTGAGCGCCAGGCCGACCTGCTGCACGGTGTCGTTGAGCGCCGAGCCCACGCCCGCGTGCTCGGGCGGCACCGCGCTCATCAGCGTCGTGTACGCGGCCGGCCCGGCGAGGCCGCCGCCCACGCCCATGACCAGCAGGCCGGTGATGAGCGTGCCGTACCCGTCGGAGAGGTCCAGCGTCGCGAGCACGGCGAAGCCGCCCGCCATGATCGCCAGCCCGACGACGATCAGCGTGCGGTTGCTCACCCGCTGCCCGAGCCCCGCGCCGACCGCGTTGAACAGCGCCGCCGCCAGCGCGTACGGCAGCAGCGCCAGCCCGGCGGTGAGCACGTCGTAGCCCAGCACGAACTGCAGATACTGGGTGAGCGCCAGCAGCAGCGCGCCCGCGCCGAACGACAGCAGCACCACCGAGAAGCACGCCCCGCTGAACGAGCGGTTCCGGAACAGGTACAGCGGCACCATCGGGTGCGGCACCCGCGACTCCCACCACACGAACGCGGCCGTCGCCAGCACCGCCACCGCGGCGGCGACCGGCACCCCGTTCTCCGCCCAGCCGTGCACCGGGCCGTTGACGATCACCCAGACGATCGCGGTCATGCCGATGATCGACAGCACCGCCCCGGCCGGGTCGAGCCCGCGCGCCGGCCCCTTCGACTCGGGCATCAGGGCGAGCGCCGCGACGATCGCGACGACCGCGATCGGCACGTTGATCAGGAAGACCGAGCCCCAGTAGTAGTTGTTCAGCAAAAAGCCGCCGAGCGTGGGCCCGGCGACCACGCCCACCATCGCCACCCCGCTCCACGCGGCGATCGCCGTGCGCCGCTCGCTCTCGTCGAAGACCGTGATCAGGATCGACAGCGTGCTCGGCATCACCAGCGCCCCGCCCACGCCCATCAGCGCACGGCCCGCCACGAGCTGCCAGGGCTCCTGCGCGAGCATCGCCAGCAGCGACGCGCCGCCGAAGACGGCGAGGCCGATGACGAGCATGCGGCGCCTGCCGTACCGGTCGGACAGGGCGCCGGCGGTGAGCAGCAGACCGGCGAAGACCAGGACGTAGGCGTCGATCACCCACTGCACGTCGGACGGCGAGGCGCCGAGGTCGCGCATGAGCGACGGGATCGCCAGGTTGAGCACGGTGTTGTCGATCACGAGCACGAGCAGGCTCAGGCAGAGCACGAGCAGGATCCACCAGCGCCGGGGGTTCGGCGCGGGCGCGCTCCCGCCGGGCGGCTCCTCGTCGTGTCGTTGACCCGGTCTGGTCGCGGGTGTGCTCATGACACTCCTCTCGTACGGTGTTCGAGTTTACTCGCACAGCGTACGAGAACGTCGAACAGTGTGCGAGGCGATTTATCCTTGAGCGAAACGACAGGAGGGGAACGTGTCCGGGAAGCAGCGGTTCACCTCGGTGTGGGCGCGCGAGGCCGCGCGGCGGCGGACGGGACGCGGCCCCACCGGGCTGAGCCGGGACCAGATCGTGCGCGAGGCGATCGCCCTGCTCGACGCCGAGGGCGCGGACTCGCTGAGCATGCGCCGCCTGGCCGCCCGGCTGGGCTCGGGGGCCACCAGCATCTACTGGTACGTCGACAACAAGGAGGAGCTGCTCCAGCTCGTCACCGACGAGGTGGTCGGCGAGGTCAACCGCATGTTCGCCGAGCCGTACGGCGACGCGGCGCACTGGCGGGAGGTGGCCTCCCGGTACGCGTACGGGCTGCGGGACATGATCCTGCGGCACCCGTGGGTGGCGCAGCAGATCGGGACGCGGCCGAACCTCGGCCCCAACTGGCTGGAGATGACCGCCCGGATGGTGCGGTCGTTCCAGGAGGCGGGCTTCACCGGGCGCGACGTCGACTACGCTGTCGGCGCCGTCGGCGCGTTCGTGATCGGCAGCGCGCTGCCCGAGGTGGCCTGGCGCAACGGCATGGCGAAGATGAACATGACGGAGGAGGAGTGGGTCGCGGCCTGCCGCGAGGAGCTGCGGCGCGCGGGCGACGAGTACCCCGGCCTGGTCGCCGCCTACGACGAGTGGACCGCGCAGGAGGACCTGTCCGTCGCCCGCAAGGTGGCGTTCGACTACGGGCTGGTCTCCATGCTCGACGGCCTGGAGGCCCGGCTGTCCGGCGACCGCCGTTGATCGTTCCACCGGCCGCGGGAGGAGCACGGCGCGCGATTCGGCCGGCCCGCCGGGACCGCACCGAGCCCGGCGGCGGGTTTGCGGATTTGGCGATCCGGAAAATGCCGTTTATGAGGTGACATTAGTTACACTATGCGCGGCAATACCGCACCATACTGACATTCTGATCGAATAGGCTCATGGCCATGCTGCCCACCGTCCGCGACGTTCTTGCTCTGGAGGCCGTACGCCGCGGAGACCCCCGGGTCGTGGCCGGGCGGGACCGGCTCGACGCCCCCGTGCGGTGGGTGCACGTGGGCGAGGTGAGCGACATCGCGCACCTGCTGGGCGGCGGCGAGCTGGTGCTCACCACGGGCGTCGCCCTGCCGGACGAGCCGGACAAGCTCGCCCTCTACATCTCCGACCTGGCGGGCGTCGGCGCGGCGGGCCTGATCGTCGAGCTCGGCCGCCGGTTCATCCGCGAACTCCCGCGGGCCGTGGTGAAGGCCGCCGAGGAGCACGGCCTGCCGCTGATCACGCTCAGCCGCGAGACGCCGTTCGTGCAGATCACCGAGTCGGTGCACGCGCGGATCATCGACAACCAGCTGCAGGAGCTGCGGGCCTCCGAGCAGCTGCACAAGGTCTTCACCGAGCTCTCCGTCGAGGGCGCCTCCCCCGCCCAGGTGCTCGCCCAGGTGGCCCGGTTCTCCGGCCGGCCGGTGGTGCTGGAGAACCTCGCCCACCAGGTGCTCGCCTGCGACACCGCCGGACGCGACACCGCGTCGGTGCTCGCCAACTGGGAGGCGCGCTCCCGCACGGTCGCGCTCAACGAGCGCACCGCCCACGACGCCGCCTCGGGCTGGCTGGTCCGCATGGTCGGCGCGCGCGGGCAGGACTGGGGACGGCTGATCCTGCTGTGCGAGGGCAAGCCGACCCCGCGCGAGATCGTCCTGGCCGAGCGGGCGGCGACCACGCTCGCCCTCGGCCGGCTGCTCGAACGCCACCAGGAGAGCCTGGAACGGCAGGCCCACGGCACGATCATCACCGGCATCGTCCAGCACGCCTACAGCGACCCGGACGAGGCGGCCGCCCGGGCCCGCGCCGTCGGCGTGCCGCTCACCGGGCGCAGGCTGATGGGCGTGGTGCTGTGCCCCACCGAGCAGGTGGACGCCGCCCTGGACGGGCAGGCCCAGCTCGGCGAGCTGGCGGAGGCGGCCGCGGCCGCCTGCCGGGAGGCGAAGCTGCCCGCCCTCGTCGGCGCGCTGGACCAGAGCCGCGTCGGCATGCTGCTCCCGCTGCCGCCGCGCGTCGGGGCCGAGGCCGCGCTGCACGACATCTCCGAGCGGCTGCGCTCCGGCTTCCCCACCCGGTTCGTGCTCGCCGCGGGCTCGGTCGTCGACTCGGTCCGGGACGTACGGCGCAGCTTCCTGGAGGCCGAGCAGGTCGCCGACGTGGCCGTGCGCCGCCCCGACAACCGGCCCTTCTACCGGCTGCCCGACCTGCGCCTGCGCGGGCTGCTGCACCTGCTGCGCGACGACGCGCGGCTGCAGACGTTCGCCGAACGCGAGCTCGGCCCGCTGCTCGCCTACGACGCGCAGCGCGGCGGGGACCTCACCCGGATCCTGCGCGTCTACCTGGACGCGGGCCGGAACAAGGCGGTGGCGGCGCAGCGCGCCCACCTGTCCCGCCCGGCCTTCTACGACCGGCTGCGGCGGCTGGAACGCATCCTCGACATCAACCTCGACGACGTGGAGTCGTGCCTGTCGCTGCACGTGGCGCTGCTCGCGCTGGAGTCGTTCCGCGGCGAGACCCGTTAGCCGCCGACTCGACCCTCATGAAAATTACCGACATCTAGCCACATACCGGACAGCGGAAAGGGCGTTTACCACGCCCGACGGGTTTCGCGCGGCATCTCCGGAACACATCTTCATAGCCTTTCCGGCGTTTCACTCTCTTTCTCCGGTCTCGATCGGGACGATGGTTCCTCGACCGACAGATCACCGACCGGGAGAAAGATGAAGCGCCCTCTAATCGCGATAAGTACCGCTTTGACCATCGTCGTGCCGCTCGCCGCCGCGGGCACCGCCGAGGCCGCCGGCGGCGCCACCGCGATCGGCGTGCCCACCAGGGTCGAGGGGCGCCTTCCTGCGAGCAAATTCCCCTTGGGCGTACCCGGGGTGCCCAAATACAAGGAGAAGAGCGTGCACCCCGGCGTGAACCTGTACACCTTGCGCCATGGCACGTCCACGGACGGCTACACGGCGACCGTGCTCATCCGGGGGAAGGACGCCGGCACGCAGCAGCAGGCCGCCGAGGTTGCCGCCGCCGTCGAGGAGGCGGGCTTCACGCCGGGCATCCAGCGGTACGTGCGCCCGGACGTGGCCGACTACCCGGGCCAGGTCTCCTACATGGTGCGGGTCGGGTTGTGGCCGCTGAAGAAGAAGGCCGCGGCCGAGAAGATGGTGAAGGAGCTCAAGAAGGCCGGCATCCCGGCGCGTCTCGACTACCTCGGCGACGACGGCTTCCGCACCACCGGGCCGTGGAACATCCGCATCCTCATGGTCAACCCGCGCCAGTTCCGCGGCACGTACCAGGCGACCCTCGGCCGCTACACCGGCAAGCGGGAGACGACGTCGTCCATGGCCAAGCGCGCCGGGGCCGTCGCCGCGGTGAACGGCGGATTCTTCAGCATCCGCGCGCCCCGGGCGTACTCCGGCGACCCGACGGGCATCTCGGTCGTCGGCGGCAGGCTGCTCAGCGAGGCCGTGCCGGGCCGCACCGCGCTCGTGCTCACCGGCCGCAAGGCCCGCATCACCGAGCTCGACTCCCTCGTCATGGTGCAGGCCCCGGACGGCAGCACCGCCAAGGTCACCGGCGTCAACCGCGTCGCCGGGCAGGAGGAGCTGATCCTCTACACCGAGGACCTGGGCACCAAGACGCCACGCGACCAGGGCGTGGAGGCCGTCATCGACGAGCAGGGCAAGATCGTGAAGGTCCGCACGGCGGGCGGCGCGGTGCCGCGCGGCCACCGGGTGCTGCACGGCACCGGCGCCTGGGCCGACTGGCTCTGGTCGACCGCCTGGAAGGGCCGCGTGATGCGCGTCTCCACGCAGGTCGTCGACCTGCGCACGCGCCGCAGGATCGCGCTCACCCCGAACACGCACATCCTCGGCAGCGGCGTCGGCATCCTCCGCAACGGCAGGCAGTACATCACCGCCGCCACCGACGGCATGGCCTCCGACCACATGATCCTGCGCCGCCACCCGCGCACGCTCGCCGGCGTCACCAAGTCCGGCGCCCTCATCCTCGCCACCGTCGACGGCCGCGCCCCCGGCGTCACCGTGGGCGCCAGCATGATCGAGGCCGCCCAGCTCATGCGCTGGCTCGGCGCGCAGAACGCCATCAACCTCGACGGCGGCGGCTCCAGCACGATGGTCGTCAACAACAAGGTCGTCAACTCCCCCTCCGACGGCGCCGAACGCGCCGTAGGCGACGCCCTCCTCATCCTCCCCCGCTGACGCCCCATCCGTCCGTACGCGAAACGGCGTGGCCAGGCGACAAGAACGCCCGGCCACGCCGTTTTCATGCGACGCGACAATTCGAAACGCAACAAACCCCGGACATGCGAAAGCCCTCGGCAGCCAGGAAATCAAATCCCAGCCCGAGGGCTCTCACAGTATAAAGAATGTCCGGCGGCGTCCTACTCTCCCACACCCCTTCGAGTGCAGTACCATCGGCGCTGGAAAGCTTAACTACCGGGTTCGGAATGTAAC
>Ga0164243_10007467_pt1 | contig 16322 bp, 15 predicted proteins | sample OricompcompostOP_FD_108781 | JGI IMG/M metagenome (GOLD analysis project Ga0164243, IMG submission 108781) | Organic Plus compost microbial communities from Emeryville, California, USA - Original compost - Organic plus compost (OP) | ecosystem: Engineered > Solid waste > Mixed feedstock >...
CGTCGGCCAGGTTCGGCTGGTAGCCCACCGCGGACGGCATCCGGCCGAGCAGGGTGGAGACCTCCGAGCCCGCCTGGGTGAACCGGAAGATGTTATCGATGAAGAGCAGCACGTCCTGGTTCTGGACGTCGCGGAAGTACTCCGCCATGGTCAGCGCGGAGAGCGCGACTCGCAGCCGAGTGCCCGGCGGCTCGTCCATCTGACCGAAGACCAAGGCGACCTTGTCGAAGACGCCGGCCTCCTGCATCTCCACGATCAGGTCGTTGCCCTCGCGGGTGCGCTCGCCGACGCCCGCGAAGACGGACACTCCATCGTGGTCCTTCGCGACCCGGGCGATCATCTCCTGGATCAGCACCGTCTTGCCCACACCGGCACCGCCGAAGAGGCCGATCTTCCCGCCCTGGACGTAGGGCGTCAGCAGGTCGATGACCTTGATGCCGGTCTCGAACATCGTGGTCTTGGACTCGAGCTGGTCGAAGGCCGGGGCCTTGCGGTGGATGCCCCAGTGCTCCTTGACGTCGAGCGTCTCGCCCGCGGCGAGATTGAGCACATCGCCGGTGGCGTTGAACACGTGGCCGAGGGTCTCGCTACCGACCGGCACCGAGATCGGGCGGCCGGTGTCGGTCACGGTCGCGCCCCGCACCAGGCCGTCGGTCGGCTTGAGCGAGATCGCGCGGACCATGCCGTCGCCGATGTGCTGAGCGACCTCGAGCGGAAGCACCGCCGTACCCGGCTCGTCCTCGCCCTGGCCGGCGAGCTGAACCTCGACCTCCAGCTTGTTGTAGATCTCCGGCATCGCGTCGACGGGGAACTCCACGTCGACGACCGGGCCGATGACCCGCGCGATGCGACCGGTGCCGGCAGCTCCGGTGCTCTGCGTCTCTTCAACCGTTGCAGTCATGTCACTCACTCTTCTTGGTGCTGTGCCCGGATTCGGGGCGAGGGTGGTCAGTCGTTCGCGGAGGTCGCGTCGGCAAGGGCGTTCACGCCGCCCACGATTTCGCTGATCTCCTGGGTGATGCCGGCCTGACGGGCCTGGTTGGCGATCCTGGTGAACTTCTTGATCAGCTCGTCGGCGTTGTCCGTCGCCGACTTCATCGCCTTCTGTCGAGCAGCCAGCTCCGAGGCGGCCGCCTGGAGCAGCGCGTAGAAGACTCGACTCTCGACGTACTGCGGGAGCAGCGCGTCCAGCACCGCCTCCGGTTCGGGCTCGAACTCGTAGAGCGGCAGCACCTCGCCGGGCTCCGGCGCCTCCTCGCCCTCGACGACCTCAAGCGGCAGCAGCCGCACCGCCTGCGGCTCCTGTACCAGCATCGACTTGAAGCGGGTGTAGACGACGTGAACCTCGTCCACGCCCGGAGCGGTCGTCGGGCCGTCTTCGGAGCCCGCGGTGAAGACCCCGATCAGAGTGCTGCCGATCTCCTTCGCCACGTCGTACGACGGCTGGTCGCTGTGACCCGTCCACGACTGGGCAACCGGTCGGCCGCGGAACTTGTAGTAGGCCTCGCCCTTGCGCCCCGAGATGTAGAGGTCCACCTCCTTGCCCTCCGAGCGGAGCTTCTCCACCAACGACTCCGCCTCGCGGATGACGCTCGAGGAGTAAGCACCGGCCAGTCCGCGGTCGCTCGTGACGACCAGGACCGCGGCCCGGTCGGGGCTCTCCGGCTCGGTGGTCAGCGCATGGCTGATGTTGGAGTAGGTCGCCACCGCCGACACCGCTCGGGTCAGCTCGCGAGCGTACGGCGCGGCCGCGTTCGCTCGCTGCTGCGCCTTGATGATCCGGGACGCGGCGATCAGCTCCATGGCGCGCGTGATCTTCTTCATCGACTCCGTCGACTTGATCCGCGCGCGGTACTCGCGCAATGAGACTGCCATGGACTAGCCCTCAGGCCCGCTTCTGCCGGACGATCTGCTCCTGCTCGACCTCGGCATCCGACAGCGGCTCGGCCTCTTCCCGGCCGGCGTGGATGAAGCCGCCCTCCGAGGTCTGGAACTCGCCGAGGAAGGCGTCGTACGCCGACGTCAGCTCGGATTCGGTGTCGTCGGTGAACTGGAGCGACTCACGGATGCCGGACAGGATGCCCTCGTTGCTGGTCCGGAGATAGTCGAGGAACTCCTGCTCGAACTTCAGCACGTCTCCGACCGGGATGACGTCGAGGCGACCGCTGGTGCCCAGCCAGAGCGAGACCGTCATCTCCTCGACCGGGTAGGGCGAGTACGCCGGCTGCTTCAGCAGTGCCATCAGCCGCTGACCACGGTCGAGCTGCTGACGCGAGGCGGCGTCGAGGTCGGAGGCGAACATCGCGAAGGCCTCCATCGCGCGATACTGCGCGAGGTCGACCTTGAGCGAGCCGGTGACCGCTTTGAGCGCCTTGGTCATGGCCGCACCACCGACGCGGGAGACCGACACACCGACGTCGATCGCCGGCCGCTGGTTGGCCGCGAACAGGTCGGACTGCAAGAAGATCTGACCGTCGGTGATGGAGATGACGTTGGTCGGGATGAACGCCGAGACGTCGTTCGCCTTGGTCTCGATGATCGGCAGCCCGGTCATCGAGCCGGCGCCCATGTCGTCGGAGAGCTTCGCACAGCGCTCGAGGAGGCGGCTGTGCAGGTAGAAGACGTCGCCCGGGTAGGCCTCGCGGCCCGGCGGACGACGCAGCAGCAGCGACACAGCGCGATATGCCTCGGCCTGCTTGGTGAGGTCGTCGAAGACGATGAGCACGTGCTTGCCGTCGTACATCCAGTGCTGGCCGATGGCCGAACCGGTGTAGGGCGCGAGGTACTTGAAGCCCGCGCTGTCCGAGGCAGGGGCGGCGACGATGGTCGTGTACTCCAGCGCGCCGGCCTCCTCGAGGGCGCCCCGCACCGAGGCGATGGTCGAGCCCTTCTGACCCACCGCGACGTAGACACAGCGAACCTGCTTGCTCGGGTCGCCCGACTCCCAGTTCGACTTCTGGTTGATGATCGTGTCGATCGCGATCGTGGTCTTACCGGTCGAGCGGTCGCCGATGATCAGCTGACGCTGACCACGACCGATCGGGGTCATCGCGTCGATCGCCTTGATGCCCGTCGCAAGCGGCTCGTGGACCGACTTTCGCTGCATGACGCCGGGCGCCTGCAGCTCGAGAGCACGGCGGCCGGTGGTGGCGATGTCGCCGAGGCCGTCGATCGGGCTCCCGAGCGGGTCGACGACGCGGCCGAGGTAGCCGTCACCGACCGGGACCGAGAGGATCTCGCCGGTACGGCGGACCGACTGCCCCTCCTCGATCTTGTCGAAGTCACCGAGGATGACGACACCGATCTCGCGGGTGTCGAGGTTCAGCGCGATGCCCAGAGTGCCATCCTCGAACTCGAGCAGCTCGTTGGCCATCGCCGAGGGCAGTCCGGAGACCCGCGCGATGCCGTCGGCGGTCTGGGCCACGGTGCCGACCTCTTCGACCTTCGCGGCCTCGGGCCTGTACTCGGCGACGTACTTCTGGAGTGCGTCGCGGATCTCCTCCGGACGGATGGTGAGCTCCGTCATCTCCTGATGCCTTCTCTCTCGTGTCTGACTGAAAGTCTGGATGGGGTGGCGGTCAGCCCGCCAGGAGCCGCTCGGCGTCGTCGAGTCGACTGCTCACGGTGCCGTCGATGACGTCGTCACCGAGCTCGACACGAACACCGCCGACGACATTGGGGTCGACGACGACATTGGTGTGGACAGGTCGACCGTACTTCCGCTCCAAGGCGCTGGCGAGACGCGCCGACTGGTCCGCAGTGAGCGGTCGGGCGACGTGGACCGTGGCGACGCTCTCGCCGAACGTCTCACCGGCCAGCGTGCGGTAGGCGGACAGCGCAGCCGACACGGTGCCGTAGCTGCCGGCCAGCGCCTGCTTCGCCAGCGTGATGGTCGCGGGCTGGACCTTGCCGGCGAGCAGGGTGTCGACCAGGCCGGCCTTGTCGTCCACCGAGCGCACCGGGTCCGACAGCGCGTCCCGCAGCGGCGGGTTGTGGTCGACCACGCGACGCAGGTCGAAGAGCTCATCGGAGAGCTCCGGTCCCTTCTCCCCCGCGGAGAGCACCGCCGCGACCTCCGAGAGTCGCTCGACACCATCGGCTAGGTCAGCGCTGCGAGTCCATCGGCGACTGACCGCGCTGACCAGCACGTCGAGAGCGGGGCCGTCCAGCTTGCCGCCGAAGACCTCCTTGACGAGTCCGGCCTTGGCCTCCGCAGGGATCGAGCCGTCGGTGGCGAACCGGCGCAGCGCCGGCTCGGCCCGGAGCGTCCGGGAGACCGCGAACAAGGAGTCGGCCGTACTGGCGGCCGCCTCCGGCGACCCACCCACGGAGCCCTTGAGCTCGTCGGTGAGCGCGGCGATCGCCTCGGCCGAGGCTCCACGGAAGTCCATCAGTTGACACCGCCCGACGGCGCACCGGACTCCAGGTCGGTGAGGAACCGCTCGACAACGCGGTTCTGCCGAGACTCGTCCTCGAGGCTCTCCCCGACGATACGACCGGCGAGGTTGGTCGCGAGCGAACCGACCTCGGCGCGCAGCGAGGCAACCGCCTGCTGACGCTCGGCCTCGATCTGGGTCTTGCCGTGCTCGACGATCCTGGCCGCCTCGGCCTGCGCCTGCTCGCGCATCTCGGCGATGATGGAGGCGCCCTGTTCGCGCGCCTCTTCACGGATCTTGGCCGCCTCCTTGCGAGCGTCCGCGATCTGAGCCTGGAACTCGTCCTTGGCGGAGTTGGCCTCCTCCTTGGCCGCGTCCAGCTCAGCGAACTGGCTGCGGATCGCCTCCTGGCGCTGCGTCATCGCCTTGTTGATCGGCGGGATGACGAACTTCGCGAGGAGGGCCACGATGGCCACGAACGCGATCAGTTCAACGATGAAGGTGCCGTTCGGCACCAGGAAGTTGCTCGCGAGCGGGGCCGGCGCAGGAATGCTCATCTACCTCTTGGTCCTTTGCCTAGTAACGGGTCAGATGTGCCCGAGGACGGGCTACTTACCCAGGACGAAGACGAACAGGGCCATGAAGGCGAGGTTGATGAAGAACATCGCCTCGACCAGACCGACCGTCAAGAAGAAGATCGTCTGCAGGCGCCCCTGCGCCTCCGGCTGACGGGCGACGCCCTGGATGTACGACGAGCCGGCAAGGCCGTCACCGACGCCGGCGCCGATCGCGCCGCCGCCGAGGGCCAGGCCACCGCCGACGAACGCACCCGCGGTCTTGATGGCGGAAACGAGGTCCGGATCTGCTGCCACTGTCTCTCCTTGGTTCTGCGCCCGAGGGGCGCCGTTGGTTTACCTCTGGTACGGCGTGAGCGGTATGAGCTCAGGCCGCGAGTTCGGGGGTCTTCTCGTCGTGCTCGGCGTCATGCTCGTCGCCGTGGCCCGCGGCCGCCATGCCGAAGTACAGCACGGTCAGCAGCGAGAAAATAAAGGCCTGGATCAGGCCGATGAACATGTCGAAGAGCTTCCACAAGATGTCGGCGAAGAACGAGAGCACTCCGCCGACCGGCACCGGACCGATCTTCCAGGCGACCAGGCCGCCGATCAGGCCGAGCATGATGCCACCGGCGAAGATGTTGCCGAAGAGTCGCAGTGCGAGCGTGATCGGCTTGACCAGCTCTTCGAGGATGTTGAGCGGAAGAAGCACCGGGTAGGGCTCCACGAAGTGGTGGAAGTAGGCCTTCGCGCCCTTGGTGCGGATCCCGTAGATCCATACGCTCACGATCACCAGGACCGCCATCGCGTAGGTCAGGTTGGTGTCGGCGGTCGGCGCCGGCAGTGCGTGCACGTGCTTGTTGAGCTCGCTGGGGATCATCTCGAGCCAGTTGGCGATCAGGATGAAGAAGAACAGCGCCACCGCGAGCGGCACGACGAAGGGGTGCACCCGCCCGAGGTTGTCCTCGACCTGGGTCTGCACCTCCTTGACCAGGGTCTCCCAGATGATCTGCAGCTTGGTGGGCACCTGGTCCTCGGTGCGCTTCGCGAGACTACGCCGCAGCAGCAGGCCGAGCCCGACGACGATCGCACCCGCGATGAGGGTGCACCAGATCGTGTCGGCGTTGAAGGTCATCCCGAGGACGTGCCACTCGGGGTGCTCCCCCGGATGGATCTCGATCTCGAGAGGCGCGATGCCGGCCAGGCCACTCATTGCTTCTTCAGCTCCTTCAGCAGCGGGATGGTGGTCATCACCAGGGCGATCAGACGGAAGATGGCCAGTCCGAGGAGCAGGCCGATCCCGTCTGGCCACATCAGAGCGGCAGCACCGATGGCGATCACCGCGAGGACGGCGAGGCGGGCGACCGTCGAGCGGGTCAACTGGCCACGAGTCGGGTTGCCACCGGCGGTGATCACACGGAGCAGCCAGTACTCCGTCGCGAGGTGGTTGAGCAGGCCGAGCAGCACGCCCAGTGCGATGCAGATGGTGAGACGCCAGTCGCCGGACTGACCGAACCACACGCTGAAGATCATCAACCCGAGGGCGACGAGCTCGATCTTGCGCTGGTCACGGATGACCCGGCCGATGCTGGCGTGCTGCGGGAGTTCGCCCAGATGCTGTGCAGTCGTCACGGTGTCACCTCACTCACATCACTTGTTTGGGTCTCGAAGCGCTCGGCGTACGCGGGCGACGAAGCCGACCGCGCCGAGGACGATGCCGACCGCGACCCCGCTGACCGCACCCACCGGCCCGGAGCCAGCAGCGTGGTCGATGACGAGGCCGATCGCCGTGCACCCGACGACGCTTCCAACGAGAAGCCCTCCAAGGCTGAGCAGATCGCGGCCCCGCAACTCTTGGCTCCGGTCGTCAGGCATGCGATCTGATCTTGGTCGAGGGATTCTCGCGCAGGCGAACCGAACTGCGCGGCGAACGAGAACGGATCGTCGTCGCTCGCCCGGAACCTACCACAGCGCACGGGCGCTACCGGAACCGGTCGGTGACCGGTCCTCGCGGTGCGTGCGGCGGTCGTCATCATCGGCGGCCGTTCTCTGTTCGGTGGGGGCTATCGGGCGTTACCTGAGCGTATCCGTAACGCTCGTGAAAACTATCACAAGCGTCTCGACGCCGACGAATTGAACGATCCAGGCCTCCTCGCCGCAGCGCTCACGGCATCGTCTCCGGCGCCGGCGGGATCTCTTCGGGCGGATCCAGCAGGGCATCGGTCCGGGCCCCGCGCACCTTCGGCAGCAGGAAGGTCAGCACCAGCGTGACCACGACCGCACCGGCCAGCGTTCCCCACATCACCGGGCCGGTGTAGAGGCTCGCGAAGACGGAGCCGAAGCCGATCAGCGCGGCCCACAACCACATGATCAGCACCGCCCGGCGCTGGGAGTGGCCGATCTCGAGGAGACGGTGGTGGAGATGCTGCTTGTCGGGTGAGAACGGCGAGCGGCCGGCCGCGGTACGGCGTACCACCGCCATCACCAGGTCGGCCAATGGCACGACCAGGATGGTGACCGGGAGCAGCAGCGGCAGCAGCGTCGGGAGCAGGCTCGCCTGGGAGCCGTACGCCCCTTGACTCACCTCCCCCGGCGTGAACTGCCCAGAGAGGCTGACCGCGCTGCCGGAGAGCACCAGCCCGATCAGCATCGAGCCGCTGTCGCCCATGAAGAGACGGGCCGGATGCCAGTTGTGGATCAGGAATCCGGCGCATGCGCCCGCCAGGGCGGCGCTCAGCAGCGCAGCGGTCGTTGCCCGGTTGACCTCGTTGATCCGGGTCAGCTCGTAGCAGAAGCAGAAGAACGCCACCGCTCCGATGCCGACCACGCCCGCCGCGAGCCCATCGAGGCCGTCGATGAAGTTCACCGCGTTGACCGTCGCGACGACCACCAGCCCGGTCAGAAGCGCCCCCTGGGCCGGGTCGATGGAGAACTGCTCGCCATCGGGCTTGGTGATGAAGAAGTACTGCACGTTGAAGCCGATCAGGATCGCGGTGGCGAGGACCTGACCGCCGAGCTTGGTAAGGGCGTCGAGCTCGACGATGTCGTCGATCACGCCGACCAGGCAGATCAGCCCACCGGCCAGGATGACCACCCCGGTGTCGTGCAGGACGAAGGCCGGTGCATCGGCGAGGAACGGCAGTCGCCGTGCCACGAGGTAGGCCGCCACCAGGCCGCCCAGCATCGCGAGCCCGCCCATGTACGGGATCGGCCGGTCGTGCACGTCGCGGTCGCGGACCCGCGCAACCGCGCCGGTCCGCAAGGCGATCTCCCGGGCGACAACCGTGAGCAGGTAGGTCACTGCTCCGGCGACGAGGAAGATCAACAGGTAGGCACGCATCAGTCGGTGCCGTCCTCCGCGAGCTCTGCCGTCACGTCCGCGGCGGCCCTGCTCTCCTCGTCCCGATCATTCTTGGTGAGATCGACGGGGTCGTGGTGCTCGAGGCCACTCGCCTGGCCCGGATCGCCTTCGCCCTCGAGGGCCAGGCTGAGCCCGTGCCGGGCCAGCAACTCATCGATCCGGGCCACCGGGATCGCCCCGAGACGCAGCAATCGCGGCTCCTCGCCGGTCGCGTCCACGATCGTCGACGGCTCGCCGCCCGGCGATCGACCAGCGTCGAGGATGACGTCGAGCGTGTCTCCCAGCATCTCCTCGGCCTGGTCCGCATCGCTGGCGGGCGGCAGACCGGTCCGGTTCGCCGAGCTCACTGCAAGCGGCCCGACCCGATCGATGAGATCGCGGGTCAGCTCGTGATCGGGCATGCGTACCGCGACCGTGCCCCGGGCATCGCCCAGGTCCCACTGCAACGAGGGCTGTTGGTGGAGCACGACCGTGAAGGCACCTGGCCACAGCTCCTCGACGAGGGTGCGTGCCCAGTCGGGAACTCGGGTCGCCAGCGCTTCCAGGGTCGCCGCGTTGGAGACCAGGACCGGCGGCGGCTTCTCCCGACCCCGCCCCTTGGCTGCCAACAGCTCCTGCACGGCGCCCTTGTCGAACGCGTCGGCCGCGATCCCATAGACGGTGTCGGTCGGAACGACGACGACCTCGCCGCGCTGGAGGGCCTCCGCGGCCGCGTCGAGCGCCGTCTGGCGCTCCTCATCGGTGCCGGTGGGGTATCGAGTGCTCACGCCTCTCCTCTTCTCCTCGCCCGTCATCGTGCCAGTCGCGCGGTCGTGAACCGTGGACGCCCTGCCAGATCACGATGATCGCGTACGTCGAGCCATCGACCGCTCGCCTCGAAGACGGCCGGCGCGCCACCCGCCGACCCCTCCGGCCCCTGCTCGTCGGCGTGCTCGGTGCCCACCACTCCTCCGGGCTTGAGGAGCGCTGTTGCTCGACGCTCGAGGAGGCGGATGGCATCGAGACCGTCAGCGCCGGAGTAGAGAGCGAGGTCGGGATCGTGGTCACGAGCCTCGACGGCCACCGACTCCCAGGCCTCGAGCGGGATGTAGGGCGGGTTGCAGACGATCACGTCGACGCCGCCGAGAAGGTCGTCGAAGGCGTTGGCGAAGTCGCCTTGACGCAGGTCGACGCCGGTCCCCGCCAAGTTGCGCTGGGCGTAGCCGAAGGCCGCCTCGGAGAGCTCGACCGCGGACACCCGAGCCGAGGGGACCTCATCGGCCACCGCCTTCGCGATCGCACCGGACCCGGTGCACAGGTCGACGACGACCGGCTCGGCCAGACCCGCACAGGCCTCGATCGCCCAGCCGGCGAGCAGCTCGGTCTCCGGACGCGGCACGAAGACGCCCGGACCGACGGCGAGCTCGACGTGCCGGAAGTGGGCGGTGCCGGTCAGATGTTGGAGCGGCTCGCGTCGGGCGCGCCGAGCGACCAGGTCGGCGTACTGCTGCGCCTGGGGCTCGGGGATCTCGTCGACCAGAATGAGGCCGGCCTGGGTGGTGCCGAGCACGTGAGCGAGCAGTTCGGCGGCGTCGTACGCCGGGCTCGGCACGCCGCCCTCGGTCAGCCGCAGTGTCGCGCCCGCGACGAGCTGGCGTCGGCTGCGCTCGGGGCTCACGACTCGAGGGCGGCGAGCCTGGCCGCCAGGTCCGCCTCCACCGCCGACTCGAGTACCGGGCCGAGATCACCGTCGAGCACCTGATCGAGGTTGTAGGCCTTGTAGCCGGTGCGATGGTCGGAGATGCGGTTCTCCGGGTAGTTGTAGGTGCGGATCCGCTCGGAGCGGTCGACGGTGCGAACCTGGCTGCGTCGCGCGTCCGAGGCCTCGGCATCCGCGGCGTCCTGGGCGGCTTGGAGCAACCGCGAGCGGAGCACCCGGAGCGCCTGCTCCTTGTTCTGCAACTGGGACTTCTCGTTCTGCATCGAGACCACGATGCCGGTCGGCAGATGGGTGATCCGGACCGCGGAGTCGGTGGTGTTGACGCTCTGACCGCCGGGGCCGCTCGAGCGGAAGACGTCGATGCGCAGGTCGTTCTCGTCGATCTGAACGTCGATCGGCTCGGCCTCCGGCATCACGAGTACGCCGGCAGCGCTGGTGTGTACCCGTCCCTGCGACTCGGTCACGGGTACCCGCTGGACGCGGTGGACCCCACCCTCGAACTTCAGCTGCGCATAGGGCGCCTGACCCGGCTCGGGCGTTCCCTTGGCCTTGACCGCGACGGTCACCGACTTGTAGCCGCCCAGGTCGGACTCGGTCGCGTCGAGGATCTCGGTCTTCCACCCCCGACGCTCGGCGTAACGGGTGTACATCCGCAGCAGGTCACCGGCGAAGAGGGCCGACTCCTCGCCGCCCTCGCCCGACTTCACCTCGAGGATCGCATCCTTCTCGTCGGCCGGGTCGCGAGGCACCAGAAGGCGGCGCAGCCGCTCCTCGGCCTCCCCCTGCCGCAGCGAGAGAGACTCGGCCTCCTCGGCAAAACCAGAATCCCCCGCGTCCTCGTCGGCGAGCTCACGCGCGGCCTCTGCGTCCTCGCCGAGCTGCTGCCAGTGGCGGTAGGCCTCGATGATCGAGCTGAGCTCGGCGTAGCGCTGGTTGAGCTGCTTCGCCAGCCGCGCGTCGGCATGCGTCTCCGGCTCGGCGAGCCGCTTCTCTAGTTCGGAGTGCTCGTGGGTGAGCGCTTCAACTGCCTCGAACATCGTGTTCCTTTGCCTGCCAGTTTCGCCTGCACGCCCCTGACGCCGACGAAATAAGAAGCGCCGACCTCCCCGCTCGGGAAGGTCGGCGCCAGAAGACAGCTACTTCTTCTTGCCGTAGCGAGCCTCGAACCGGGCAACGCGACCGCCGGTGTCGAGGATCTTCTGCTTACCGGTGTAGAAGGGGTGGCACTGGGAGCACACGTCGGCGCGGATAACGCCGTCGGTCTTGGTGCTGCGGGTGGCGAACGTGTTGCCACAGGTACAGGTGACCTGGGTCTCGACGTACGCCGGGTGGATGTCGGGCTTCATGAGGTTCCTCTCGAGATGGGGCGCCGGGTCGCCTCAGCGGATGCTGGACGTGAACCGGAGCCGACGAGCCAGTCTAGTGAACACAGCACAGGGGCCGAAATCTTCCCGCTCAGAGTCCGTCGTGGGTGGTCTTCTGCACCTGCATCAGGAACTCGATGTTGCTGTGCGTCTTCTTGAGTCGTTCGAGGAGCACCTCGACCGACTGGTGGCCCTCGAGGTTGGCCAGCACGCGGCGCAGCTTCCAGACGATCTGCAGTTCCTCCGGGCTCATCAGGAGCTCTTCGCGCCGGGTTCCGGAGGCGACCGGATCGATCGCCGGGAAGATCCGCTTCTCGGCGTACTCGCGGCGCAGCCGGATCTCCATGTTGCCGGTGCCCTTGAACTCCTCGAAGATCACCTCGTCCATCTTCGAGCCGGACTCGACCAAGGCAGTCGCGAGGATGGTGAGCGAGCCGCCGTTCTCGATGTTGCGCGCGGCGCCGAAGAACTTCTTCGGCGGATAGAGCGCAGCCGAGTCGACCCCACCGGAGAGGATCCGACCCGACGCGGGGGCGGCCAGGTTGTAGGCGCGGCCCAGCCGGGTGATGCCGTCGAGGAGTACGACGACATCGTGGCCGAGCTCGACCAGACGCTTCGCGCGTTCGATGGCCAACTCCGCTACGACAGTGTGGTCCGCCGGCGGTCGGTCGAAGGTCGAGGAGATGACCTCGCCCTTGACCGAACGCTCGAAGTCGGTGACCTCCTCGGGGCGTTCGTCGACCAGCACGACCATCAGATGGCACTCGGGATTGTTGGTCGTGATCGAGTTCGCGATCTGCTGCAGGATCATCGTCTTGCCGGCCTTAGCGGGCGAGACGATGAGGCCACGCTGGCCCTTGCCGATCGGGGCGGCGATGTCGATCACTCGGCCGATCAGGTTGTCCGGGCCGGTCTCGAGACGCAGCCGCTCGCTCGGGTAGAGGGGGGTCAGCTTCGAGAAGTCGACGCGGTGCTTCGCGGCCTCGGGGTCGGCGCCGTTGACGCTGTCGATCCGCACCATCGGGTTGTACTTCTCCTTGCGCTCGCCCTCCCGGGGCTGGCGCACCTGACCAACGATCGCGTCGCCGCGGCGCAGACCGAGCCGCTTCACCAGCGACAGCGAGACGTAGACGTCGTCGGCGCCCGGCAGGTACCCGCTGGTGCGGACGAACGCGTAGTTGTCGAGTACGTCGAGGATGCCGGCCGCCGGGACGAGCACATCGTCTTCGAGGATGGTGGTATCGGGCTCGTTGCGCTGCCCACGACCACGGTCGCGGTCCCGGCCGCGACGCCGGCGATTGCGGCGGCTGCTGCCATCGTCTTGCTGACCATCGCTCGGCTGGCCGTCCTGACCGTCCCTCTGCGAGCGGTCGTCCTGCTGGTCCTGCTCCGACCGGTTCTGGTCCTGACGGTTCTGGTCCTGGCGGTTCTGGTCCTGACGGTTCTGCTGGCGTTCCTGGCGGGGCTGCCGATCCTCTTTGCCCTGCTGCCGGTTGTCCTGCTTCGGCTCCTCCGCCTTCTCTGCAGGCTTCCGGCCGCGCTTCTGCCCGCCCTTCTGCTCGGCCGCCGGAGCGGTCTCACCGCTCGGCACCTGATCGGTCTCCTCCTGTTGCGCACGCGGCCGACGCACGCGCTTCGGCCGCTCGCTCGGAGCCGCCTCGGCAGGCGCCGACGCCGTGGCGCGACTCCCCTGGGCCGACTTGATCGCCTCGACGAGCTGGGCCTTCTTCATCGAGCCCGCGCCGGCGATCCCCATACCTGCGGCCATCGCCTTCAGATCGGCGATGAGCATGGAGTTGAGTCCACCGCGCTTCTTCGGAGCGGTGGATTCGGTGGTTTCCGTCACGTGAGGTCCTTCCCACGTATCCGCCGAACGGGGTACGACGCCGTCGGCTCTCTTGTCAGAACTCCCGTCGACGGCAGCACCGGCGTGATCCGCCAGGGCGGTCGAGAGGGAGGAGTGCAACCGGGCGGATGCTCCTTGCCCGGCGGGATGTCACGCCGATGAGATCGGCGCAGAGCCAATCTAGCACCGCCAGCGGCAGCAGCCGTCATGCCCGTGCCCGATGGACGGGACGAGATGGGAAACGAGATAGGAAAATGGTGTCAGTTGGCACGGACGCCCGCGATCTGAGCGCCATGTAACACCAGTTCCTGCCGCGAGGGAGGGTCGGCACCCGCGCGGAGGAGCACCAGACCTCGCTGCGCAGAGCCCGCCGCGCAGAGAACGATCGACGCCGGGCCTCAGACGACCAGGGCACCGTCGAGATCGACCGTCAACGCCTGGCAGGCCCACCCCTGCGGACAGTGTGCGCTCAACTTGGCGGTATAGGTGCTGTCCACGCCGTCGCTGAACGCCAGCACGGTCGGGCCGGCACCGGAGACGATGGCGGCGTACCCCTCGGTCCGGAGCTCGTCGACGAGCGCGAGCGAGGCAGGCATCGCCGGTCGGCGGTACTCCTGGTGGAGAAAGTCGCGGGTCGCGCGGTGGAGCTGCTCGGGCGCGCCGCCCAATGCCGCGACGAGGAGTGCCGCCCGGCCGGCGTCAGCGGCGGCATCGGCGTGCGGGACCTGCGCGGGAAGCAGGCCGCGCGCCGCGACCGTCTCCACACCGGTGGGCGGTATGAAGACGACGGCGCTGATCCTCGGATCGACGGAGGTACGCGCGGCGTAGAACTCCTCGCCCGTCTCCCCCGACTCATGGCCGGAGATGGTGAAACCGCCGTAGAAGGCCGGCGCGACGTTGTCGGGATGGCCCTCGATCCGGGCGGCAAGACCGAAGAGCGCATCGTCGTCAAAGATCAACTCCCCACCGGCGACGAGGGCTCGGGCGAGCACCAGGCCGCCGACGATGGCGGCCGAGGAGGAGCCGAGCCCGCGAGCGTGGGGAATGAGGTTCTCGCAACTGAGCCGGAATCCGGACGGCTGCCCGCCGAGGGCGTCGAACGCCCGGCGCATCGACCTCACCACGAGGTGGCTCTCGTCCAGCGGAACCTCGCCTGCTCCGGCGCCGGCGACCTCCACCTCAAGGCCCTGCGGCAGTACTTCGGCGGTCAGCCGGTCGCGCAGGTCGAGCGCGAGTCCCAACGAGTCGAAGCCGGGCCCCAGGTTGGCCGAGGTGGCCGGGACGGTGACGCTGACCGAGCCGCCGACGAAGGTCACCATGCGCGGATCCTCTAGCCCAGACCTGCGGCCTGTGCCGCCGCCTCGATGTCGGCGTCGACGACCACATCCGGGATCGTGCCGAACCACTCCAGCGCGGTCACGGTGTCCTTGAGACCGTGACCGGTCACGGTGATGACGACCCGCTTGTCGGCATAGCTGCCGCCCGGCGCGCTGCCACGCTGGATGTCTTGCAGGAAACCGGCGACCCCGGCGGCCGAGGCCGGCTCGACGAAGACGCCGTCGTGACGTGCGAGGTCGGCCTGGGCGGTCAGGATCTGGTCGTCGCTCAGCGCCGCGAAGCCACCACCCGACTCGGCGGCGGCCGCCTCGGCGAGCTTCCATGAAGCGGGGTTGCCGATCCGGATCGCGGTCGCCTTGGTCTCCGGGTCGGGGAAGACCTCACCAGTCACGAGTGGCGCCGCGCCTTCGGCCTGGAACGCGCGCATCACCGGCTTGCGGGTCGCGCGGCCCTGCTCGGCGTACTCCTTGTAGCCCAGCCAATAGGCGGAGATGTTGCCGGCGTTCCCGACCGGCAGCAGGTGGACGTCAGGTGCGTCACCGAGCCGGTCGACGATCTCGTACGACGCCGTCTTCTGCCCCTGGAGGCGGACCGGATTGACGGAGTTGACGAGCGCGACCGGGTAGCTCTCCGCCAGTCCTCGCGACATCCTCAAGCAGTCGTCGAAGTTGCCGCGTACCTGGATGACCTGGGCGCCGTGGACCAGCGCCTGCGCCATCTTGCCGGCAGCGATCTTGCCGGCCGGGACCAGCACGATCGGGGTGATCCGCGCCTTCGCGGCATAGGCGGCCATCGAGGCCGAGGTGTTGCCGGTGGAGGCGCAGACGCAGGCCTTCGCGCCCTCGTGGACCGCGACCGAGATCGCTGCGGTCATGCCGCGGTCCTTGAAGGACCCGGTGGGGTTATTGCCCTCGATCTTGAGCCAGACATCGGCGTTGCTCGTCTCGGAGAGCCACGCCGAGTGGACCAACGGGGTGCCACCCTCCCCCAGGGTGATGGCGGGGGTGTCCGCGGGAATGTCGAGGAGTGGACGGTACTCCTCGATCACACCGCGCCACTGATGGCTGGTCGGTGCTGCGGCGGGTGCAGGGGCGCTCACGGTGCTGATCCTTCGACTCCTTCGACACGCATCACCGAGGTGACGTCGCGCACGATCTCCATGGTCCGCAGATGCTCGACGGTCGCCGAGAGCTGTGCGTCGGTCGCCTCGTGCGAGACGACGACGAGTTGGGCGTCCTCACCCCGGCCCTCCTGGCGCACGGTCTGGATCGAGACACCGTGCTCGGCGAACGCCGCGGCGACCGCAGCGAGCACCCCAGCCTTGTCGGCGACGTCGAGCGAGACGTGGTAGCGGGTGACGGTCTCACCCATCGGCAGCACCGCCCGGTCGGCGTAGGCCGACTCGCCGGTACCTCGGGTGCCTTGCACCCGGTTGCGGGCGACCGTGACGAGGTCGCCGAGCACGGCACTGGCCGTCGGCGCGCCCCCCGCACCTTGGCCGTAGAACATCAGCTGGCCGGCGGCCTCGGACTCAGCGAAGACCGCGTTGTAGGCCTCGCGCACGTTTGCGAGCGGATGAGTGCGCGGGATCATCACCGGGTGCACCCGGACGGCGACCGCCTCCTCGCCGCCCTCGACCGGACGTAGCTCGGCGATGGCCAGCAACTTGACGACGCAGCCCATCGCCTTGGCCGAGGCGACGTCACCGGCGGTGACCTCGGAGATGCCCTCGCGGTGGACGTCCGCGGCACCGACTCGGGTGTGGAAGGCCAGGCTGGCCAGGA
>Ga0164243_10007468_pt1 | contig 16321 bp, 13 predicted proteins | sample OricompcompostOP_FD_108781 | JGI IMG/M metagenome (GOLD analysis project Ga0164243, IMG submission 108781) | Organic Plus compost microbial communities from Emeryville, California, USA - Original compost - Organic plus compost (OP) | ecosystem: Engineered > Solid waste > Mixed feedstock >...
GGATCCGTCTGCTGCGCGGCGATCTGATCGATCGGGGTGTCGGCGGGGTATGCCGTCAGGTCGATGGGCATGCTCGAATGGGCGAGGATGCCGTCGAGGCTCTTGAACTCCTGATACGTGCGGAGCTTGTCGGCCGCTTCCTCCTCCGTCCGTCCCACGATGACCCCGGCCTGCACGATGAACTTGATGTCGTCGGCGCCGCGTCCCTGCTGGACCGCGGCATCGCGCATCTCCTGCGCGTTCCGCTGGAAGTCTTCCTTCGTGTTGCCGCCCGTGAACACGAGCTCGGCATGCCGGCCCGCGAACGCGATGCCCTCGGGCGACCCGGTCGCCTGGAACAGCACGGGTGTGCGCTGCAGCGACGGCGACGACAGGTGCGGCCCCTTCACCTTGAAGTGGTCGCCGACGTGGTTGATGTAACGCACCTTCGCCGGATCCGTGTACACGCCGTTCGCGGCATCGCGGACGATCGCGTCGTCGTCCCAGGATCCCTCCCACAGCTTGTAGAGCACGTGCAGGTACTCGTCGGCCTTCGCGTAGCGCTCGGCCTTCGGGATCTCACCGTCGAGACCGAAGTTCTGGGCGGCGTTCGGCAGGTATGAGGTGACGATGTTCCAGCCGACGCGGCCCTTCGTCAGGTGGTCGAGCGTCGACATGCGGCGCGCGAACGAGAACGGCGGCTCGTACGTCGTCGAGAAGGTCGCGCCGAAGCCGAGGTTCTTCGTCACCGCCGCCATCGCCGGAATCACGAGCAGCGGGTCGTTGCTGGGGATCTGCAGCCCCTCGCGGATCGCCGTCTCGGGCCCGTCGCGGAACGTGTCGTAGGCGCCCACGACGTCGGCAAGGAAGACCCCGTCGAAGCTGCCGTTCTCAAGGATCTGCGCGAGCTCGATCCAGTACTCGATGTCGTTGAACTCGTGGCGGCGGTTGCCCGGCAGTCGCCACAGACCGTGAGTGATGTGGCTCACCGTGTTCATCTCGAACAGGTTGACGATGAGCTTCTTCTTTTCGGTCATGCGGTTACTGCTTCTTTCTCGGCGGTGGGCGCACCCGGCGCCCGGAAGTCGGGTCGGGTTCCGTTGAGTTCAAAGTCTCCCACGACACGACGGCGCTGAGCGGCAGGGTTGTGCGAGTGCACCGTGCGGGCGTTGCGCCAGTGGCGATCGAGCGCGGTCTTCGTCGACACGGCGGATGCTCCGCCCACCTCGAAGATCTCCGTGGCCGCGTCGAGCACGAGAGGAGCGACGATCTGCTGCAGGCGGTAGACGTCGATCAGCAGATCCGCGTAGGCATCCTCATCGCCCGCCGCGTAGCGCTCGGTCGCGCGATCGACGTCGCGCGCGCCGGACACGACCAGACGAACCGCGGCGTCGGCGCGCGCGCTCACGGATCCGATGGTCTCCTGCACGAGCGTGTCCTCCCGCGGCGGGGTCTCGCCAGGGAATCCGAAGATGCGCCGACGCGGGCGCACGAACTCCACGGCGTCGCGCAGAGCCGCCCTGCCGATGCCCGCGGCCGCGGCCAGAAGAATGAGCTGGAACACCGATGCGATGTGATGCCCGCGCGCGGGGTGCTCGCCCGAGACGATGATGTCGGCGGGGTCCACGGCGACGCGCTCGAAGACGGTCGTGCCGGTGCCCGTGAGCGGCTGGCCGAAGCCGTCCCAGTCGTCGATCGATTCGACGCCGGGATCCTTCGTGCTCACGGTGACGCCGACACGGGTCTCGCCGTCGAGCGCCGCGAGACGGATCCAGTCCGCGTAGATGCTACCGGTGGTGTAGAACTTGCGGCCGGTGAGAAGGATCCGATCGCCGTCGCGCTCGATGCGGGTCGTGATCTCGCCCGTCTCCTGCTTCTCCGACTGCGCGTTGCCGACGAACTCCCCGCGCGCGATCCGCTGGATCCAGGCCTCGCGATTCGCGTCGTCGGCGTCGTACCCGGCGACGATCTCCTCGACGACGGCGATGTGGCCGCGGTAGAGGTGGGCCAGGTTCGAGTCGGCGGACGCCACGAGAATGAGCCGTTCGACGAGTTGCTCGAAGCTCAGCCCCAGGCCCCCGTGTTCCGCGGGGAGCCGCACGGAGCCGAAACCGATCGACTGGAGCGCGCGCACCTCGTCGTAGAGCAGCGTGTGGCTCTGCTCGCGCTCGACGGCGCGAGAGGCGATGCCGATCAGCACCTCGTCGAGCGCGCGATCGAACTCCTCGATGGTGTCGGGACGGGAGATCGTTGCAGTCATAACGATCGACTGTAGGGAGGCACGAGCGCGGCGCGCGACTGCGTGACGCCGTGCGGCGTTATGTGACGACACACGACGACGCACGGTGAAATACGCGTGCGGCACCGCCCGCCGACCTGCTTGCATATCCCCAATCCCGTCCCCCTACTTCTTCTGAGGACCCCATGAACGTCGCATCCCGCCGTATTTCCTTCGTCATCGCCGCGACCCTGGCCGCCGGCATGTCGATGACGGCGTGCGCCGCATCGGCTCCCGCCGCCTCGGGCGGAAGCTCCGAGAAGGCGGGTGGCACGCTCGTGTACCTCGACGCCGAGCTGTCGAGCAACACGCAGCTGCAGTCGAGCGGCACCTGGCAGGACAGCGCGTACGTGACGAACATCACGGACCGCCTGCTCGACCGCGACCCGGAGACCGGCGAGCTCGGCCCGTACATCGCGGACACCTGGACGGTGTCGGACGACGGGCTCGTGTACGAGTTCCACATCATCGACGGCGTCACCTACAGCGACGGCACACCTCTCGACGCCGCCAATGTCGCCCGCAACCTCGAGTGGCAGGCTCACGGTGACGCCGACGGCGGCATCCCCGCCAACAACTGGTTCCCCGCCGTCGCAGACATCACCCACGATGACGACGCGCAGACCGTCACCGTGACCCTCGACGAGCCCTATGCTCCGTTCCTCAACGTGTTGTCGTTCTGGCGCACCTCGCTCGTCGCGGACGCGACCATCGAGTCGAGCCTCGAGGCGCAGTCGCAGCTCACCGGCATCATCGGCTCCGGCCCCTTCGTCGTCGAGTCGGAGAAGTACGGCGAGGAGATCGTCCTCGCCGCCCGCGACGACTACGACTGGGCCCCCGAGCGCGCCGCGCACGACGGCCGCGCCTACCTCGACGAGGTCGTCATCATCCCCGTCACGGAGGACAGCGTGCGCCTGGGCTCCCTGCGTTCCGGCGAGGCGGACCTCATCCGCTACATCCAGCCGAGCGAGGAGGCGGGCCTCGAGGCCGCCGGAATCACGGTGGTCGGTGTGCAGGGCGCGGGCAATGTGAACGCCTGGGAGCTGCACCAGTCGGCGCCGTTCCTCGACGATGCGCGCGTGCGGCAGGCGCTGCAGCACGGCATCGACCGCCAGCAGATCATCGACGACCTCTACACCGACAACTGGCAGCTCGCGACGAGCATCGTCACGCCCACGACGTTCGGCTACGTGGATCTCTCCGACGAGTTCGCGTTCGACCCCGACGAGTCGGCGGCCCTCCTCGACGAGGCCGGCTGGACCGAGCGCGACGCCGACGGCTACCGCACGAAGGACGGCGAGCGCCTGAGCATCCTCACGTACGTCGATGTCTTCGACAGCACCGCGAAGCCGCTGTTCCAGCTGATTCAGTGGCAGCTGGAGCAGATCGGGGTCGAGCTCGTCATCAAGGAGACCGACTACGCCAACTACTCGGCCACGCTCGAGGATCCGGCCATCGGGGCGCGCCGCAACGGCTGGCCGGAGGCCGACGCCTGGGTGCGTCAGACCGTGAACTACCACTCGCAGAACACCAACGGCTTCCGCCTGCAGGAGCCCGACGAGGAACTCGACGCGCTCTACGAGGCGCAGGGCGCGGCGACGAACGACGAGGAGCGCGCGAAGGTCGTCGGCGACATCCAGCGCCACGTCATCGAGAACGCCTACACCCTGCCGATCCTCGACGACACCCAGGTGTTCGGCCTGCAGCCGTACGTGCACGACTTCACCACCACCTACGAGGCTCGCCCCACGTTCTACGACGTGTGGACCGAGAACAAGTGACGATGACTCCCCTCGCGTTCATCAAGCGCATCGGCCAGTCGCTCCTGGTCGTCGCCCTCACCTACGTCTTCGTCTACGCCGTGTTGTTCCTCCTGCCCGGCGATCCGATCGAGAGCCGGATCAACAATCCGCAGAACCCGATCCCCGAGGACCAGGCGGAGGCGATCCTGAACTACTACCGCCTCGACCGTCCGCCGCTGGAACAGTTCTGGACCTCGGTCACGCGCATCCTGCAGGGTGACCTCGGCTATTCGCTCACCAACGGCCGCCGAGTGTCGGACCTCATGGCTCAGGGCATCGGCGAGACCGTGACGCTCGCCGCGCTCGCGCTCGTGTTCGCCATCGTCTTCGCCCTCCTCGTCGCCCTCGTGGGAGTCTTCGCGCCGTGGACGCCCGTCCGCAACGTCGTCAGCACCCTGCCGACCCTCGCGCACGCCACCCCGGGGTTCCTCATCGCGCTCATCCTGCTCCAGGTGTTCGCCTACCAGCTCGGCTGGTTCTCCTCGATCCGCGATGAAGGCTTCAAGTCGCTATTGCTCCCGGCGATCACGCTCGGCATCGGCGGAAGCGCCGCGATCGCGCAGGTGCTCATCCAGTCGCTCACCCGGGCCGCGAACGAACCGTTCGTCACCGTCCTCCGCGCTTCCGGCACCACTCCGTCGGCGATCGTCGGCCGGCACGTGCTGCTCAACGGATCCATCCCGGCCGTCACGCTCCTCGGGCTCACGATCGGCGAGCTGCTGGCGGGATCCGTGATCGCCGAGACGATCTTCTCCCGCACGGGGCTCGGCTTCCTCACTGAACAGTCAGTGCGCTCGCAGGACGGCCCCGTCGTCCTCGCCGTGGTGATGTTCGTGTCAATCGTGTTCACCTCGGTCAACCTCATCACCGACCTGATCTATCCCCTGATCGACCCGCGTCTCGGGAGCGGCCGACGCCGCCGTAGCCTCGTCACGGCAGGAGCATCCTCATGACCGCCACCGCCGCCCTGGCTCCCTCCATCGCCCGGCGCCCTCGCGTCGTCCGTCCGCTCGACATCGCCGCCGTCGCCTTCCTCGCGCTGCTTCTCGTCGCCATCGCGATCCCCGGCGCGCTGTCGCCGTACGATCCGCTCGCCGCGGCGCCCGGCCAGACGCTGCAGTCGCCGAGCCTCACGCACCCGTTCGGCACGGACTACCTCGGGCGAGACCTGTTCTCCCGCGTCATGCACGGCACGAGCCGCACGCTGCTCGCCTCCGCGATCGCCGTCGCGATCGGTCTCGGAGTCGGCACGCTGCTCGGGCTCGTCGCCGCGTACTTCGGTCGCGGCGTCGACGCGGTGATCAGCCGCATCGTCGACGTGCTGCTCTCGATCCCCGGCTTGCTGCTGTCGATGATGATCGTCGTCGCCCTGGGCTTCGGATCCATCAACGCCGCCATCGCCGTCGGCATCGCCTCGGTCGCGACGTTCGCGCGGCTGATGCGCTCGGAGGTGCTCCGGGTCAAGGCGCTCACCTTCGTCGAGTCGTCCCGTCACCTCGGCGTGCGCGCCGGACGTCTGCTCTTCCACCATGTCCTCCCCAACTCCTGGGGCCCCGTGCTCTCGATGACGACGCTGCAGTTCGGATCCTCGATCCTCGCGATCGCCGCGCTGAGCTTCCTCGGCTACGGCGCGCCGCCGCCCCAGCCCGAGTGGGGAATGCTCGTCTCCGAGGGACGCGAGTATCTCGCCTCCTCCCCCTGGCTGACGCTCCTCCCCGGTCTCGTCATCATCCTCACCGTCCTCTCGGTCAGCCGCCTCAGCAAGCTGATCACCGCCGCACGCACGGGAGCGCGCTCATGACCCTCACCATCGAAGCCCCGGTCCACGCGCCGAGCACGACGGCGCTGGAGATCCGCGAGCTGCGGGTCTCCTACCGTCCCGTCCATCACCCCGTCGAGGTCGTGCACGGCGTCACCCTCTCGGTGTCACGCGGGCGCACGCTCGCGCTCGTCGGTCAGTCCGGATCCGGAAAGTCGACGATCGCGCTCGCGGCCGCCGGCCTCCTGCCGAAGCGCGGTGCCATCACCGGCGGATCCATCGCGCTCGCGAGCCGCGACGTCACGACCTTCACGGATCGCGACTGGCGTCCCCTGCGCGGCAGCGAGCTCGGCTTCGTGCCGCAGGACCCGCTGAGCTCCCTCGACCCGCTGCAGACCATCGGCTCGCGCCTCGGCGCCGAGCTGAAGCGCCACGGCGTGCCGCGTCGCGAGCGCACGGCGCGCGCAATCGAGCTGCTGACCCGAGTCGGCATCGTCGACGCCGCGCACAAGCTGCGCCTGCGCCCGCACGAGCTCTCCGGGGGTCAGCTGCAGCGCGTCCTCATCGCGATCGCGATCTCCGGATCGCCGCAGTTGCTGATCGCGGACGAGCCCACCAGCGCGCTCGACGTGACGGTGCAGCGCACGATCCTCGACCTGCTCGGCGAGCTGCAGGACGAGCTCGGCCTCGCGGTGCTCCTCATCACGCACGACCTGGCCCTCGCTCGCGAGCGCGCCGATGACATCGCGGTGCTCCACGAGGGCGTCGTCGTCGACCACGGCCCGGCCGAGCGCGTCGTCTCCCATCCCGAGGACGACTACACGCGCGAGCTGTTCGCGAACGCCCCGGCGCTCAGCCCGGACCGGTACGCGCACCTGCTGCGACGCGTCGATCCATCGCACGACGCCGCCATCGAGGTGTCGGGACTCGTGAAGACGTTCGCGGGATCCCCGCGCCCCGCCGTCGACGCCGTCGACCTCCGCGTCGCCCGTGGCAGCATCCACGCGCTCGTCGGCGAATCCGGATCCGGCAAGTCGACGATCGCCCGCGTCGTCGCGGGACTCGAGCCGTTCGATGGCGGCATCGTCTCGGTCGCGGGCCGCGACCTCCCGAGACACCCGGCACCGGCGAACCGTCACGCGCGCCGCCTGCAGATGGTCTATCAGAACCCGCTCTCGGCTCTCGACCCGCGGTTCACGGTGCGGCAGCTCCTCGAAGAGCCGATCGCGCTGTCGACGGATCTGTCCGCCGCCGACCGCGCCGCACGGGCGACGGCCGCGCTCGACCACGTCGCCCTCCCCCAGAAAGTCCTCGGCAGCCGGCCTCACGACCTCTCGGGCGGGCAGCGCCAGCGCGTCGCCATTGCGCGCGCGCTCGCGCTGAGCCCCGAGGTGCTCGTGCTCGACGAGCCCACGAGTGCGCTCGACGTGACCGTGCAGACACAGATCGTCGACCTGCTCATGGAACTGCGCGACCGCGACGGGCTGAGCTACCTGTTCATCTCGCACGACCTCAGCCTCGTCCGGCAGATCGCCGAGGAGGTCACGGTGCTCGAGCACGGCCGTCTCGTCGAGCACGCGCCGACGGCCGAGCTGTTCGCGAACCCGCGCGACGAATACACTCGCCGCCTCATCGACGCGATCCCGAAGGCGCCGTAGGCCGGTAAACTCGACGGCACAGCGGGCTGTATGTCACTCGTCCCGCACGTTTGATCTGGAGTCCGCTGTGCCTTCCTCCCTCCTTGCGCGCCGCAACGCGCTCTTCGCGCTCTTCCTGCTGCCCGGTCTCGGCATCTCGTCGTGGGTGACACGCACACCCGATGTGCGCGACCTGCTCGATGCGTCCACGGCGCAGATGGGATTCATCCTCTTCGGGCTCTCCGTCGGATCCATGGTCGGGATCCTCGGATCCGGACCGCTCGTGGCGCGCCTGGGCACACGCCGCGTTATCGTCGTCGGCGGCCTCACGGTCGCCGTCGGCGTCGCCGTCGTCGGCATCGGTGCGGCCATCGCGCAGCCGCTGCTCGTCGCGCTCGGGCTCGGCTTCATCGGCCTCGGCATGGGCGGCGGCGAAGTGGCCATGAACGTCGACGGCGCCGAGGTCGAGCGGCTCATGCGCAGGTCGGTGATGCCCACCCTGCACGGCTTCTTCAGTTTCGGCACCGTCATCGGCGCGATCATCGGCATGACCCTCACCGCCGCGCGCTTCCCCGTCGGCTGGCACCTCGGCATCACCGCCGTCATCATGGCCTGCGCGGTCGTGTTCGCGATCCGCTACGTGCCCGCCGGCTTCGGCAAGCATGCCCCCGAGCACCACGAGCACCGCAAGAATCAGGCGCCCGTCTGGCGCGATGTGCACCTGCTGATGATCGGCGGCATCGTGCTCGCCCTCGCGATGAGCGAGGGATCCGCGGGCGACTGGCTGCCGCTGCTCATGGTCGACGGACACGGATTCTCCGATGCCATCGGATCCGCCACTTACGCGATCTTCGCCGTCTGCATGACGGTCGGCCGCTTCGGCGGCGGGTGGTTCGTCGACCGCTTCGGCCGTGCGATCGTGCTCGCCGTCAGCGCCATCATCGCGGGCATCGGCCTGGCCGTTGTCGTCTTCGTCGACAGCCAGATCGCCGCCGCGGTCGCCGTCGTCCTGTGGGGCATCGGTACGTCGCTCGGCTTCCCCGTCGCGATGAGTGCCGCCGGCGACTCGGGCGAGAACTCCGCGGCGCGCGTGTCGTTCACCGCGACGATCGGCTACATCGCCTTCCTCGTCGGCCCGCCCCTGCTCGGCATGCTCGGCGAGCACTTCGGCCTGCGCCTCGCGATGCTCGTGGTGCTGGGCCTGATCGTCATCGCGATCGCGCTCACCCCGGGGATCCGCCGCCGGACGCCCGCGCCCCGCTCCTAGGGGCATGTCCCAGTTCGTGCCGGAATAGCGCCCCCATAACGACAAAAAGTGGGACACGCCATCAGGCGTGTCCCACTTTTTGTCGCGGGATTACTCCCACTCGATCGTCGCCGGAGGCTTGCTGGTGACGTCGAGCGTGACGCGGTTGATCTCCGCGACCTCGTTGGTGATGCGGTTCGAGATCTTCGCGAGCGTCTCGTAGGGAACGCGGGTCCAGTCGGCCGTCATCGCGTCCTCACTCGAGACGGGGCGCAGCACGACGGGGTGGCCGTAGGTGCGGCCGTCGCCCTGGACGCCCACGCTGCGCACATCGGCGAGCAGCACGACGGGGCACTGCCAGATCTCGCCGTCGAGGCCCGCGGCCGTGAGCTCTTCGCGCACGATCGCGTCGGCGTCGCGCAGGATCTCGAGACGGTCCTTCGTGACCTCGCCGATGATGCGGATGCCGAGACCCGGGCCGGGGAACGGCTGGCGTCCGACGATCGCCTCGGGGATGCCGAGCTCGCGGCCGATCTGACGCACCTCGTCCTTGAAGAGGGTGCGCAGCGGCTCGATGAGGCCGAAGTCGAGGTCGTCGGGCAGGCCGCCGACGTTGTGGTGGCTCTTGATGTTCGCGGTGCCGGATCCGCCGCCGGACTCGACGACGTCCGGGTACAGGGTGCCCTGCACGAGGAACTTGATGGGCTCGCCCTCGGCCTTGGCCTCGTCGACGAGATCGCGCTGGACCTTCTCGAACGCGCGGATGAACTCGCGACCGATGATCTTGCGCTTCGTCTCGGGATCCGTGACGCCGGCGAGATGGCCGAGGAAGGTCTCCTCGGCGTCGACCGTGATGAGGCGCACGCCGGTCGATTCGACGTAGTCCTTTTCGACCTGCTCGCGCTCGCCCTTGCGGAGGAGGCCGTGGTCGACGAAGACAGCGGTCAGCTGGTCACCGATCGCGCGGTGCACGAGCGCCGTCGAGACGGCCGAGTCGACGCCGCCCGAGAGGGCCGAGATGACACGCGCGGACCCGACCTGCTCGCGGATCTTCGCGATCTGCTCGTCGATCACGTTGCCGCTGGTCCAGTCGGCCGGCAGGCCGGCCGCCTTGTGGAGGAAGTTCTCGATGATCGTCTGGCCGTGGTCGGAGTGCTTGACCTCGGGGTGCCACTGCACGCCGTAGAAGCAGGCGTCGGCGTTGCCGAAAGCGGCCACCGGGGTCACCGCGGTCGTCGCGAGGACCTCGAAGCCCTCGGGCGCCTCGGAGACCGAGTCGCCGTGGCTCATCCACACGTTCTGCTCGACGGGGGTGCCCTCGAGCAGCACGCCGCCGTCGCCCGTGAGAGTGGCATCGGTCGCGCCGTACTCGCGCTGACCGGTCTCGGCGACGGTGCCGCCGAGTGCCTTCGCCATGACCTGGAAGCCGTAGCAGATGCCGAGCGTGGGGATCTTCAGGCCGAAGATCGACGTGTCGAAGTCCGGCGCGCCCTCGGCATACACCGAGCTGGGACCGCCCGAGAGGATGATCGCGACGGGGTTCTTCGCGGCCACCTCCTCCGCGGTGATGCTGTGCGGCACGAGTTCGCTGAACACGCCGGCTTCGCGCACGCGGCGCGCGATCAGCTGGGCGTACTGCGCGCCGAAGTCGACGACGAGAACCGGGCGCTGTGCCGTATCGGTGCTCACTGGGCGGCCTCCTGGAGGGGATCGTTGGGAGAGGGGCTTTCGGATGCCGCGCGCTTGGCGGCGGCGCGTTCCTCGCGGCCGGCGAGGTAGGCGCGCACATCGCGCACGACGAAGATTTCCATGATGAACGACAGGAACGGCACGACGCCGCCGCCGGCGAGCAGGATCAGACGCCAGAAGGGCCAGCGCATGAGGCTCCACACGCGGAAGCACGCCAGCAGGTACACGACGTAGAACCAGCCGTGGGCGATGAGGATCGCCTGCGAGACGTTGAAGCCGGTGCCGGTCGATTCGATCTCACAGCCCTCGATCCAGGGCGTCAACATCGACGTCGGCGTGCAGCCGGCGCCCGGAATGACCTTGTCGAAGTGCAGGAACCCGCCGCCACCGGCCCACAGCTCGACGGCGATCGGCGTGTACTTGAGCACCATCTCGGCGACGAGAAGGAGCAGGCCGATGCCCGTGATCACGCTGGCGACCTGGTAGAAGCGCAGGGAACGACGGATCTGCGGGAACGTCTTGAGGCGTGGCTGAGCCATGCTCTCGATCCTAGCCGGGGCGTCCTGAGCGAACGTCGGATATATGCGACGCGAGTAGCATCGCAGGGATGAGTACCCAGCGTGTGGAAGAGGCCGCCCGCGAGCGCGGTCTGGAGATCGAACTGCGTGAGTCGCCCCGTGCCTCGTCGCTCGAGGAGGCGGCGGCGCTCCGCGGGATCACGCCCGCGGACATCGTGAAGACGCTCGTCGTCAAGGGCAAGGGCGATCAGTACTACTTCGCGCTGGTGCCGGGCGACCGCGCGATCAGCTGGGGCAAGCTGCGCGCCGCCGTCGGCGTCAACAAGCTGCGCCTGCCCGAGCCCGAGCTGGCTCTTGAGGCGACCGGCTACGAGCGCGGCACGATCGTGCCGCTCGGATCCCGTACCGACTGGCCGATCTACGCCGACGAGCGCATGGTGGGCAAGCGCGTATCGATGGGTGCGGGCTCGCACGGCCACACGCTCTTCGTCGACGCCGATGCGCTGATCGCGGCGTACGGCGCGACGGTCGCCGACATCACGGATCCGATCGACGGGATCCGCGGCGAGCTTCCGCGGCAGTAGGCGCGTCGCTCAGAGGTGCAGGCGCTTCGCGAGCTCGTGACGCGTCTCGCGGAGGCTGGCGAGCTGCACCGCCAGCGCGATAACGCTCAGCACGCCGCAGACGATGGACACCACGGGGTGCCTGACCCACCCGAGGGCGAGGAAGACGACCGGAACGAGGCCGAGCACCGCCGTCATCCAGCTGTAGACGATGTGCTCCCCCACCTCGGTGTGCATGACCCGCACGGCGATGAGGACCGCCACGATCGAGCACGCGCAGGTGGCGGGCACCGCATAGCTGAGGGACCACCCGTTCCAGCCCGTGAGGTAGTCCCAGTACGCGCTCACACCTCCCAGAAGGATCACGAGATACGCCGTGCCCTTGGCGACGTTGCGCCTCTTGCGCACGGCCATCATCACGACCAGCCAGAGCGCGACCACGCCCAGCCATATCGAGCGCAGCACGCCCACGCCGTCGTCTCCCCGGTTGAACAGGAGCTGGGCGGCGAGCGACGCGAGAATGACCGCCAGCGAGGCGAAGAACAGCATCGCCAGCACCCTTCTGCGCGAGAACTCCAGCGGCACCGCGGGCACCGGGTCCGGCACGCCCTCGCCCTCCGTGCGCGCCCCGCACAGCGGGCAGGTCGCCCAGGTGCCCTCGATCTCGACCTCGCACGCCGCGCACCGTTTCATCGGAGGTCCCCCTCACCCGCCGGGCCCACGCCCGACAGCTCCTCTTCCGTGACGCGCGCGGCCGAGACCGTGACGGAGATCCCCCGAGAGCTCAGGAAGCGGGCGAACTCGCGGACGTGTCCGGTCTCCGTGAACGGCGAGGTGAAGCTGAGGGTGAGCCGGCCGGCGTAGGACACCGCGCAGAACTGGGGGCGCACGGCGGACACATGAAACAGTATGCGGGTCGTGTGCGACGCGGCCGGCTCCGGAAGCCGGATGTTGCCGAGGTTGGAGATCGCAACGGTGAGGCCGCGATTGCTCGCGCGGTTGAGCAGTCCGAGCAGCAGGTCCTTGATCGGGCTCGGCACGATGCGCAGCACGATCATGCGCTCGAATCGGATGAAGCGGCGCACTCTCTCGCCCAGCGCCTCCTCCGTGGTCTGCGCGCGCAGCTGCGCGTCGAGGTCGCGGCAGACCGCGCCGAGCTCGTCATCGCCTCGGCCGTAGGTGTGCTCCAGTCGCACCGTTGTGAAGAAATTGCGGGCGGAGGTCGAGGGAAACAGCTGCCGCAGGTTCACCGGGATCGAGACGCCGAGCGTGCTCACGGCGTCCGTGCTCTCCTCGGCGGCGCGCACCGACCGGAAGAACAGCGCCGTCAGATACGACGTCAGCGAGACGCCCTCGGCGCGGGCGAGCGCGAGAACATCGGCGGCCGACATCGTCAGCTCCACGACGCGGGTGCGGTTGTCCGGCGTGCGGGTTCCTCTGACCGTGTGCGCTCGCTCCGTGGAGGCGCCGACGAAACGGCCGAGACCACGCGAGCGCGGGGACGCACCGCCGGCCGCGGGCTCTCGCGTGCGGAAGTATCGAGCGAAGCTGTCGGCCTCGAGCTCGTGGCGATCGCCCCCGGCTTCGACGCCGCCCTCGACCCGTACGCCGTGACGACCGGGATCCGTGCGGACCGCCGGGTCGTCTGGGAAACGCAGGGAGACGTATGCCGTCACGAGGTCGGTGAGGAACCACAGCGCTCCCGTGCCGTCGGACAGCGCGTGGAAAACCTCGAGGTTGATCCTGCGACGATGATGCACGACGCGGAACAGCAGCGTGCGCTCGTCGGCCTGATAGATGGGCGCACAGGTGTGCCGAGTCTCCGCGACGACCTCGGGGCGCAGGTCGCTGTCCTGCAGGTAGTACCAGAACACCCCGCGACGGAGAACGGCGCGGTAGAGCGGGTACCGGTCGAACGTCGCGTCCAGCGCCTTCTGCAGCACGACCGGGTCGACGTCGTGATCCATCTCCGCGGTCATGCGGAACACCTTCGGGTCCGCGTCGCTGCGGGCGGCGAGGAACATGGTGGAGGCGTTGTCGAGCCGCACCCAGGTGCGCCGCGTCACGTCGCCTCCCCCGGACGACCCTCTTCCCGAGCGTCCCCCGGAAGCTGCGGGGATGCAGCGTCCGATCCCGGATCGGCGCGGATCGGCGCGTCCAGGAACGCGTCGATCACCTCATACGCCTCCCGCAGGGGACGGGCGAAGCGCGGCAGGGTGATGAAACCGTGGATGGCGCCGTCCACCCGATGCATCCGCACCGAGTTGCCGGCGGCGGCGAGCGCGCGGCCGTAGGCCTCACCTTCGTCGCAGAGCAGGTCGAGTTCCGCCGTGATGAGCAGCGTCGCGGGCTGTCCCGTCATGTCCTCGGCCAGCAGCGGCGCGACCCGCATGTTCCGCCGCTTCTCCGGGTCGGGAACGTAGAGGTCCATGTAGTCCTGGACCTCGGTGTGGGTGAGCCGATAGCCCTGGCCGTGCTCGCGGACCGACGCGTACGGGGACGTCTGCGGATCGTGATCCCAGTACGTCACCGGATAGAGCAGGATCTGCCGTCCAGGCATCACCTGCCCCTCCTGGCGCAGCAGCAGCGAAACGACGGCGGCCAGGCTGCCGCCTGCGGAATCGCCCACGAGGACGACCTGGGATGCGCTCTCCAGCCCGGCCCGGCTCGGATCCTCGAGCAGCAGCCGCGTCGCTCGCAGGCAGTCCTCCAGGCCCGCCGGGAAGGGGTGCTCGGGTGCGAGCCGGTAGTCGACGGACGCGACGACGCAACCGGTGAGGTCAGCCATCGCGACGCACGCCGGCGTATAGCTCTCGATGTCGCCGGTCACCCACCCGCCGCCGTGGAAGAACAGCAGAAGCTCGTCGCGCCGGACCTGCTTGGGCCGGAAGAAGCGCACCGGGATCTCGTGGCCGCCGTCCTCCGACATGATCTTCCGATCGAGCATGCGGTAGCGCGGAATCGGTCGCGCGGCCAGGTGGCGCTGCACGCGACGCACCTTCTCGTAGTCCTCCCGCACGTTCAGCCGCGGCGCGGCGAACAGGCTGAGGAAGGCGCTGAACAGCTTATTCACGGCGCGTCACCCGAGGAGCCGCGAGGACCCGCGCTCAGTCGTCGTCATCATCGGCGTCGGGGTCGACGCCTGCGAACTCCTCGAGCTCGCGCTCCCAGGCGTCCTTCGCGAGGCGGTACCAGAGATAGAACGAGAAACCGGCGAAGATCGCCCACTCGACCGCATAGAACAGGTTCAGCAGGTTGACCTTGCTGTCGGGCGCGGGGGCCGGCGAGGAGATCTCGTGCAGCCCGGCCTCGGCGATTCCGCCCGTGGCATCGTTCGCGACGAAGAAGGGGCGATAGACGTCGCCCTCGACGTCCCAGACGGCGAGCAGCGCGGCCGACGACATCGCGCCGATCGCGTGGGGATCCTCCCGGCCGGGCACCGCCGGATCCTCGCTCGAGATGATGCGGCCCGTAAGTTCGACGTCGGCGTCCGTCGCATTCTGCGAAAGCACGTCGATCGCGGCCTCGGCCGCGTCGAGCGTCTCCGCCCAGCCGATCGCGGTCGCGAGCGACGCCCCCGACGTCTCGAGGCGGCCCGTGACCCAGTACCCCTCGACGCCGTCGTTCATGCGGTCCGTGACGACGAGGAAGTCGTCCGGATCCCACGTGCCGGTCACGTCGACGCGCTGACCGACGAGCGGACCGTCGAGAACCCCCCGCGGCGCCACGACGTCATCGAGCGGCACGACCTGCTCGGTCTGCCCCTCGGCTACGGGGTTCGTCGCGAGGGCCCGGGTCAGCTGCCACTGCAGTAGCCAGGAGAAAACGCCCGCAACGACGAGGCAGAGCGCGAGGAGCCCAATCCACCGCGGGCGAAGCATGACCTCGCGCAGGGTGGGCGGGAACTCTTCGAGCTCGACCTCGTCGTGGGGCGTGTGAGTGCTCATTCGTACGGGGTCACGACCACGTCGACGCGCTGGAACTCCTTCAGCGAGGAGTACCCCGTGGTGGCCATGGCCCGGCGCAGCGCACCCATGAGGTTCGTCGTGCCGTCGGCGGTCGTCGCCGGACCGAACATGACCTCTTCGAGAGTGGCGTTCTGCGCGACGGCGACGCGGCGGCCGCGGGGCAGGGTGGCGTGGTGCGCCTCCTGGCCCCAGTGGAAGCCGCGACCCGGGGCATCGGTCGCGCGGGCAAGGGCGACACCGAGCATGACGGCGTCGGCGCCCATCCCGATGGCCTTGACGATATCGCCCGACGTGCCCACGCCACCGTCGGCGATCACGTGCACGTAGCGTCCGCCCGACTCGTCCATGTAGTCGCGCCGCGCCGCCGCAACGTCCGCGACCGCGGTCGCCATCGGCGTGTGGATCCCGAGTGCCGTACGCGTCGTCGAGGCGGCACCGCCGCCGAAGCCGACGAGCACGCCCGCCGCGCCCGTGCGCATGAGGTGCAGGGCAGCCTTGTAGGTGCCCACGCCGCCCACGATGACGGGAACGTCAAGGTCGTAGATGAACTGCTTCAGGTTCAGCGAGTCGTCGCCGGACGAGACGTGCTCCGCCGAGACCGTCGTACCGCGGATGACGAACAGGTCGACGCCCGCCTTCAGCACGGTCTCGTAGAACTCCTGTGTGCGCTGCGGCGACAGGGCCGCGGCGACCACGACGCCCGCATCGCGGATCTCCGCGATGCGGCGCGTGATCAGCTCGGCCTTGATCGGCTCCGAGTAGAGCGCCTGCATGCGCTGTGTCGCCGACTCGGCGGGCAGCGAGGCGATCTCGGCGAGCAGGGGCTCAGGATCCTCGTAACGCGTCCAGAGTCCTTCGAGATCGAGCACGCCGACGGCGCCC
>Ga0164243_10007469_pt1 | contig 16321 bp, 24 predicted proteins | sample OricompcompostOP_FD_108781 | JGI IMG/M metagenome (GOLD analysis project Ga0164243, IMG submission 108781) | Organic Plus compost microbial communities from Emeryville, California, USA - Original compost - Organic plus compost (OP) | ecosystem: Engineered > Solid waste > Mixed feedstock >...
CCGATGTGCCAGTCCCGGCAGAACGAGCACCGGTACGCCTCCTTGCCGTGGCGCTCCGCCGCGCGCTGGGCCGTCTTCTCGGTCAGGAACACGGCCTTGGGCTGGCGTACGCCACCAGGCCGGGGGACGTAGTGCTCCCGGGGCCAGAGGTCCGGCGGAGTGTCCTCCGGCCTCGGGCGCCCAGCGCACTCGTACGAGTCGTAGAGCCCGTCCACCACCAGGAACCCGAAGTACCGCCGACACGCCAGGCAACGCTTCCGGTCCGGGTAGAGCCAGCTCGGCCCGCGCGTCACGCCTTCCTCCTCCGCGTCGTCGCCCCGGTGGAGCTATTGCAGGTCCCGCACGCTGGCCGGATGTTGTTCCGGCGGTACGTCCCTCCCTGGCACCCCGGGACGATCCGGTCCACGGTCACCGTGTCCGCCGTCAGGAGCCGTCCGCACCGGTAGCACCGGCACGCGGGGATGCCCTCCCCGAGCGGCACCGGGAAGACCAGGCCCCCGAGGATCAGGGTCACGTCCGCGTCCGCCCGGTACGTCTGGACCAGCCACTCCCGGCGGCGGCGCCGATCCTCGGAACCACCGCGCGCGTTGCCGTTGGTGGTTCCCCGCCGAGCCGGCGCGGTTCCGGTGGCGGTCATTGCGTCGCCAGGAAGCGCGGCGTGTGCTTGGCCGTTTGCTTCCTCCCCTTGCCACGGTTGGCCCGCCCCAGCTTTCCGGCGTGCCAGAATCCGCACTGGTTGCACCAGTAGGTGTTGGAGTTCCCCCAGGTCCAGCGGCCCATCTTCACCAGGTTGGCGCGCTGCTCCTCGGCCTCGGCCTGGGTGCGGTGTTGCTTCTTGGGCCTGCCCTGGCTGGAGCACTTCTTCAGGTAGCCGACGCTCACGACCGGCTCCGGGGGTGGTGCCGGGCCGAGCGCATGGCGCGCTGGCGCTCCGTGTCGAACGCCAGCTCCGGGTCCGCCAGGACGGCCTCGGCCAGCCAGAACGGGATCTCCGTGTCACGCGCGCCGACCCACGGTGCCGGTGCCACGCGCATGACCACGCCACCCAGGGTCAGGGTCACGAAGACCATGGCCTGGTACTCCGGCTCCGGCCACCGGCCGAACGGGTTCCGCGCGTGCTCCTCCTGGGAGCACAGCACGGCCTCCGGTGTCTGCCGGGTGATCGTGTACCGGATGGTGAATCCGTACGGGGTGGGGACCTTGGCCCAGCTCCCCTGGTCCACCAGCTCCCGCATGGTGGCCAGGATGCGCTCCTGGGTCTTGGTCAGTTTCTTGGTTGTCATACCGCCATCCTAACAGTCACGGCTGTGAAGTACAAGAGCCGGCCACCACGCGGGCGGCCGGCTCCGGGGGAGGTGGGTCACGGTCTCGGCGGAATCACCTCGTCCTCCTCGGCCTGGCGGATGACGCGCTCCAGTCGCGCGTTCCCGTGGCGTATTGCCAGGCCGAACGTGCGGCCCCAGAGCGCGCCCGAGGCCACCAGGCCGAGGAGGTACCCGGCCAGGTGCCGCGCGTCGAACTCCGGGCCGGTGGCGATCCAGAGCGTGGTCACGCTCGCCACCACGGCCGCTACGGTGGTCAGAACGAACCCGGCGCCCGAGGGTTCCCTGGTGGTAACCTCGGATCTACGGTTCGGCATGATCCTTCCCTTCCTGTTGTGCGGCGCGGCCCCCGGTCTCCCGGGGGCCGCTGTCGTTGGGGATCAGAACAGGTCGTCCATCATGGCGTCCACGATGCGCTCCCGCTCGATCGAGCCCTTGCGCGTCAGACCGTAGCCCCGGCCGATCAGGTCCGCGTCCCGGAGTTCCTTCAGCACTCCGGCCGGGAGGTTCGGGTGGACCACGGCCCCCTGTCGGTTGGTCCCGACGCTGATCAACGCGGACCGTGCCTGCTTGCTGAGAACCAACTTCGTCGTCATGCTTGCAACTTTACCGGAACGGCTGTAAGGTTGCAAGCGTTCCCGGTGAACCGGGGCGGAAGTCCCCGGGCGGCCCGGGGCGGAAGGAGCGACGAACGATGGCTCAGGTCTCCGGCTCGATCTCCCTGGACATGACCAAGGTCCAGCGGGAGATCGAGAAGATCGTCCAGACCGAGGTCTCCCACGAGATCAACCGCCAGGTGGTCCCGGCGCTGGCCCAGATCCACGCCGCGCTGAACCAGGCCGTCCTCACCGACGAGGACATGACGGCCACGCTGGCGTGTTACCTCCCGGCCGGCGCGGCCACCGAGACGTTCCCCACGGCGCGCCAGGTGGCGGAGTTCCAGGCCGAACGGCTCCGGGAGATGGGGTACGCGCTGGTGGCCGTCGCCGGACCGGCGCTGGAGCACGCACAGCGCACCCGCCCGGAGCTGACCTCCTGGGACAAGGCCGTGGCCCGAGCGGACGCGCGGCTGGCCGAGGCCACCCGCAACGGGGCCGATGACTCCTGGTTCGAGCGGGACGCTGACTGATCGAGAGGACGAGGGGGCCGGGCCAGGTGTCCGGCCCCCCTCCCCGGAGGGAAGGGACAGAGGATAGATGAAGATCAAGGTGAAGACGGACGAGACGGTCCGGACCATCTACCTGGACGTGGAGGGGGCCGAGCCGATGGAGGTCCCCAAGCCGTGGCGCACCCAGCCCCGGCCGTTCCGCCCGGACCAGGTGAGCGTCCGCGTCACGGGGGACGGCCAGTTCCTCCAGGTCAGCGTCTCCGGCCCCCGGGTGCTGAAGTCCGGCGCGGACTCGGACAAGGCCCGGGAGAGTGAGTCCTGGTACGGCCCCCAGGGTTTCGCCAAGGAGGCGCCGGCCTGGCTCCAGGAGGTGGCCCGGGAGGCCGTGGCGGGGGTGACCCAGTGGACCCGGTGACCGAGGCTCCGGCCTTCATGGCCGACGACCTCCCCGCCGAGCCCCCGGCGGCCACGCCGGAGGAGCTGGCCGTGGGCTCCCCCGTGGTCGTGATCCAGCCCAGCTACAACCGCCGGGGGAAGGAGTCCCCGATCCCGGCCATCATCGCGGACAAGGCCCGCGTGTGGGCCACGGTGACCCGGACGGAGGGCCGGTACCCCACCTCCTGGCGGCTCCGGCTCGATGACCAGACGGACGGCTCCGGCAGCCACTACGCCGTGCGCTTCCGGACCCCGGCCCAGCACCGGTACCACGAGGCGTACTCCGAGGCGATCCAGTACCTCCATGACCAGCGGCTCCACATCGAGCTGAACTCCCCGTGGCGCGGCCGGGAGCTGGAGCTGGCCCGGATCATCTGGCGCGGCCAGAACGTGAAGTCCTGACCACCTCTCGGGTTGACAACCTCCCCGCCATGACTGTAAAGTGTTTCACGTGGCGGGGAGGTCCCGCCCGAGGGGAGGAACACGTGGCCAAGCACCGTCAGGAGGACCGGGACAAGGGCCTGACCGGGGAGACCGATCCCCAGAAAATCAAGGCCGAGCTGGACCGGATCGCGGCGGCCGAGGAGGCCGAGCGCCAGCGGGTGGTCCGGGAGATGCACCAGGGCCAGCAGTCCCAGGGCTGACCACGACAGAGGCCCCGGAACCGGTTCTCCACTCCGGTTCCGGGGCCTCACCCGTCAGCTACGGGCCACGCTACCGCGTGTGCGCGCCCGTGTCACGGCCGCTCTGGGTCGGCGTGTTGGCCGAGGCCAGCACGTTGGTTCCGAACCCGAGGACGGCCCCCAGCAAGCCGATCCAGAGCGCGGCCTTGCTGTCCTCGATCACGCCGTACCCGGTGAGCACCGGGACCAGCGCCACGGAGATCCGGTAGATCCAGGCCCGGGTCTTGGCCGGAATCACGCTCTCGTCCACCTCAGACTCCCAGGAGCTTGGACCACGTGGCCTTGCCGGCCACGTAGTCGGGGGTGGCCGTGTTCCCGCCACGGCCGGTCTTCGTGGCCTTCTGGAACGAGCCCAGAGCGGCCCTCGTACCCGGGCCAGCGATGCCGTCCGGGCGCCCGTTGCGGCCCACCAGGCCCGAGGGACCGTAGCCGGCGGCCAGGAGGAGACCCTGGAGCCGTTCCACGTCCTCACCCTTGAACTGGGTAGAGCCGGAGCTGGTGACCTTGCTCAGATCGAGCGTCTTCATCTTGCTGACGATCTCCTTCCCCCAGTCGCTCGGCGCCGGGGAGGTCGGGGGCTTGGGCCGGCTGACCAGGGAGGCCAGGCCCAGGGAGCCGGTCCACTCGTCCGCCGTCTGGGTGTAGTCCCCCGAGAGGTGAGCGTGGCCGGTGTGCGGGTTCGAGCCGGTGTAGGCCCGGGTCTTCCAGCCGTCCGACCGGGACCAGATCCGGCGGTTGTAGATGATGTAGCGGAACGGCACGTAGGCGCCGCTCCGGGCCTTCTTGACGAGGTACTGGATCACCTGCTCCATCGTCACCGAGGACCGGAGATCCTTGTCCACGTCGATGGCGCGTACCTCGTCCTTGGCGTCCCCGTCCTTGTACTCCGCGCGGCCGGTCTTGTCCGGATTGTGGCCGGAGACCGAACCCTGGTGGGCCTGGTCCCCGATCCAGCCGTCCGAGGACTTGTCCCGGTCGGGGAACACGGAGTTGAACTCGGCCCGTACGGTGGTGAGCCCTCGGGTCAGCACGGCCACTACGCGTCCACCTCCTCGTCCAGCTCCACGGACTCGTTCGGCCAGTCGGTCTGGTCCGGGTCGTCCCAGGGGTCCGGCATCTCCTCCCCGATGTGCTGCTCCGGGTCCTCGTCCGGGGCGGCGGCGTGGGGGTCCACCGGCTCCTTGGTGTCGTCCATGTCCCTCCCTTCAGGTCTTCGTGACTTCACAGTAACAGCGTTCAGCCTCCCCGGGCCTTCCGCGTCCGGGCGGCCTTGCGGGCCATCCGCACCCGGCCGGCCCGGGTCCGGCCCGCGTTGGCGATCCGGGCGGCTACGCTCTTGCTCTTGCCCTTGCGCCGGAGTGCCTTGTACGCGCGGTGCCGGTTGGGGGCCACGTAGCCCTTGCGTCCGCCAGCGCTGCTCACCATGGGTACCACCTCCTGATCTATGGTCCTACCCTCCCCCGGACGCGAGGAAGCCCCGGACCGTGTGGCCCGGGGCTCCCTCCGCTGGATCAGTACGCCGCTCGGAGGCTCTGGCGGGTCTGGCGCCGGAACCGGCGGCGCATCCTCCGCTTGATCTCCCCGCGTTCCCCGGCGCGCCACTTCAGGTCCCGCGCGTGCTCGATGGCGTCCAGCTCGGTCCCGTTCTTCGTGGTGGCCCGGGTGGGGATCAGCTCGATCATGGCTGGTGATCCTTCCTCTGTGGAGTTGTTCCCGGGGCTCCTCGGCCCCGGTGAGACTCACTTTACAGCCATGACGGTTAAGTGTCAAGCGGGGAGGTCAGACGTAGTTGTGGTGCGCCACCTCGGCACGGTCGGGGGCCGGCGGGTTCAGGCCCAGCCGCTCCCGGCGGACGATCTCGTTGTACCCGTAGAGCTTGCACGGGTTCGGGCACCCGCTCACCTCCCGGGCCTTCCAGGTCCGCTCGTGTTCCTCGCTGAACCACAGCTCCCGGAACGAGGTCTCGTAGATGTTGCCGATCCGGAGGTCCCGCTGGTTGCGGTAGAGGATGCAATGGGCCACGTCCCCGTTGGCCTGGATCACGGCCACCACCGGCTTGGCGTCGCACGGCCCGGTGGGGTGGGCTCCCGGCTTCAGGGTCTCCCAGCGGTTCCCGGTCCCGCCGAACACGGCCGTCCGGTGCCCGGAGGCCCCGAGCCACCAACGGGCCTGCTCGATGGCGCGCTGGGCCTCCTCCCAGTGCTCCTGGGGCGGCGGGGTGTCCAGCTCACACGGCCGGTACGCGATGTAGTCCAGGTCCAGCTCCCGGGCCAGCGCGGCGCCGTCCATCACCTGGGCCGTCCGGTGGTTGTACGGCGGTACCACCAGGTACCCGATGCCGAGCCGGCGCGCGTCCTCCTCCACCGGGATAGCCTCCCGGAGCGCCCGGAGGTTCTTCATCACCTTCTCGAAGTGGCGCGGCGGAGCCTTGTGGAGCACCCGGTACGTCTCCGGGTCGGCCGTGTCCAGGCTCACCCGGATAAACGCCATCTCCTTGGCCACGGGGAGGAGCCGTTCGGCCAGGACCCCGTTCGTGATGATGCCGGCCTCCATGTCCCCGGCGCCGATCGAGCGGATGCCCTGGACGATCTCGGCCACCCTCGGGTGGGCCGTGGGCTCTCCTCCGCCCACCAGCTCCACGGCGCGCGTGCCCATCTCGTACGCCTCGGTCAGCGCGGACAGGAGCCGGCCCGGGTCGATCCAGTCCATGACCTTCCCCTCCCCGGAGCTGAAACAGCAGTAGACGCACCCCTGGTTGCACGCGCCGTCCGTCAGGTCCACCTCGATGGTCTGGGGCGCCACGAGCCGGCCGGCGGCCAGCTCCCGGACGCGCTCGATGTGCAAGAGCAACTTGTCCCCGTGAAACGGATTCGCTCGCATCGGTCCTCCTTGATCCCGTCTGTCCTGTGTGCTCCTTCCACTTTACAGCAGTGGCGACAAGGTATCAACCGGTGAGCGACCGGGTACCGAACGCGGCGCGGCCCCGGGGAGGTTGCTCCCCGGGGCCGTCCATCGAGCCAGTCAGCGGGGCGGCGCCGACTCCGCCACCACGTACCCGGCGCGCTCCAGGTTCCGGACGAGGTGCCGGGCCACCTGGGGGGCCGGGAACCCGGCCGTGGAGCCCAGGGCCTCGTACGCCTCGGCCACGGCGGCCGTGCCCTCCGGCGCGCGAACCAGGCCGTCCGCGCCGATCATGGCCATGAACCAGTCAGCGGCCGTCCCCACGCCGGAGCCCCCGGCGCCACGCTGGCCGGTGTAGCGCTCGCCCACGGCCGAGACCAGCGCGCGGTCCACCGACTCGTACAGCTCGTGGTTGTTCGGCTTCCCCGCGATGGTGAACCGCCACATGGTCCGGCCCTCGTACTGGCTGAACCCGTGGTCCGCCACCTCCTCGAAGGTGTACGGCCCGATGGTCACCCTCTGAATCGCTCGGCTCACTTCCCGTTCCCCTTCCGCTTCTTGTTGTCCACGGTGAACGGCCGACTGGGCGCCTTCCCCGTCCCGGCCTTCCCGCCGGTCGGCTTGGGCCGGCCACGGCCCGGCGCCTTGTCCGGGTGCCACTTCTCCCACCAGCGGAAACGATCGAACATCTGGCCCTCCTCCCCTTGGGCTCTCACATTACAGCCATGCCTACTAGGTGTCAACGCGCGGCGGCGCGCACGGCCTCCAGTAGGGCCTCCTGGCGGCGGATGGTCCGGCGGATGGCGTAGAGGTCGTCCATCGACGCGCGCTCGGCGCCGCGCTGGACCAACCAGCGGTCCAGGTCCACCAGTTGCTCCTCGGTCCGGCTGATCCACGCCGAGGCGTTCTCCCGGTCGGCCACGATGCCGGCCACGGTGGTCTCCACGAGGTGGGCCGACCATGCCTCGGTGGCCATCCGGCACGCTCCGCAGATGTCCCGGTCCGTCGCGTGCTCCCGGCCCAGGCCGATGACCGGAGCCAGGCAGTACCGCGCGTCGCTCCAGTCCGCGCGCTCTCCCCGGATGAGGTTCTGGCACTGGCCGATGTGGAGCCCGGCCGGGCTGCTCACGAATGCGCTCATGCCCCAGACTTTACAGCCATGGCGGTTAAGTGTCAACCGAGCGGGGAGAGCCCCGTGGTCGGCATCGAGCCGACCGGCGCCACGAACGAGCCGGAGCCCCGGTGCTGCTCGGCCCACAGCGCCATGGCCACGGCGTCGCCACGGTCCGGGGAGCGGCCCAGCCGGTCCACCACGTTCTCCTTGGTCTCCACCTTGATCTTGGGCGGGACACCCGTGGTGACCTCCCACGTCGGGGTGGTCAGGTCCGAGACCATCAGGTCGTCCGGGGGGAGCGCCAGCGTCGGCTCGTACGCCGGATCGAGGAGTTCCCGCAGATGCCAGTACGCGGCGCTCCGGACGTTGGTGAACCCGAACTTGCCGGACCGATCCCGGAACGGGGTCTTCCCCGAGCCCGCGTAAGCCAGCGGCCGGGCGCCCAGCTCCCGGAGCCGGTCGAACACGCCAGCGCCGAGCCCGATCACGTCCACGATCGCGCGGCCATCGAGGCCCTGGACCATGGCCACGGTGGCCATCGTGTCCCGGCGCCGATGAGCCTCCAGCGTGACGGCCCAGCCGTCCCGCTTGGCCAGGACCGACTCGTCCCCGCCCCGGCCCACGTCCACGCCGGTCCAGAGCGGGCCTCCCGGGGAGGGGCGGCCGGCGCGGTCCCAGACGTGCCAGCGCTCGATGGCGGCCTCCAGCCAGGCGAGCGGGATCACGGCGTCCTCGTCCGAGGCGTGGAACTCGCCCAGAACCCGGTTCGCGTAGATGGCGGAGTCCTCGCCCCACTGGCGCTTGCGCTGCTCGGCCCACTCCCGGGAGATCCGGCCGGCGGCCACGGCCTCCTCCAGCCGGACGTGGCGGACCCACCAGTCCTCGTACCCGGGCGCGCGTCGGTGGATGTCGTAGAACCGGCCGGCCGGCGGCCCGGGGGTGCTCATGGCGAACGCGTACGCGTTGGCGGCCGTGTCCGAGCCGGCGCCGGAGAACGCACCCTCGATCGAGTCCCACGTCTCGGGCGGGACAATCTTGGCCTCGTCCAGGAGATAGAGCAGTTCGTCCGCGTGGGCACCCTCGATCCGCTCCGGCTGGTTCGAGGCCACGGCCGTGGCGGCCCCGTGGTTCAGCTTCAACCGGAGGTCCAGCAACTCCCGGCGGGGGTCGTACGGCGCGCGGCCCAGGGCCTCGAAGTCGATCCGGCCCGCCCACTTGTGGATCTCGGGCCAGAGATAGACCTCCAGGTGTCGCCACGCCGAGGCCGTGGTGATGATCTTCCAGTCCGCGCCGGCCAGGTCCCGCGTGGTGGCAAACCAGTTGACCAGGATCGAGCCCATGAAGGACTTCCCGAGGCCGTGGGGGCCGCGCACGGCTACGCGCTTGCGGGCGGGGAGCGCGTCCAGAACCTCCCCCTGGTAGTCGGCCAGGTCCACCCGGAGGCAGTCCTGAGCCCAGGCCACCGGGGAGTTCCACCACCGGGTGAGCCGGGTCTGGCTGATCACCTTTCGGGCCACCAGCGCCCACGGCGGCTCGATGCCCAGCGGGGAGGAGCTGATCATCCTTCCGCCTCCACCACGACGATCTCACACCCGAGCGCCGAGGCCCACCGGTCGATGTTTGCCAGCGTGGGTTGCATCCTCCCCGTCTCCCACGCGCTGATCTCCGCCTGGCGGAGACCGTCCACCCGGGCGGCCACGTCCCGCTGGGAGAGTTCGAGCGCCAGCCGGCGGCCCTTCAGGGCCTCCACCACCGGGTGGCGGGTGACCGGCCGGCGCGTCATCGTGGGTCCCCCGTGGAGATCGCGTCCACGTCGATCGAGCCGAGGTGGCGCTGGAGGAGCGCGGGGACCTTGGCGCTCTGCTCGGGGGTCAGGTCCAGCTCCCGGAGGATGGCCGTCATCCGGCCGGCCACCATGTCCCCCCAGCGCTCGGCCAGGCTGGTGAGCCGGTCCGAGATGCCCATGTCGTGGGCGGTCTTGGCGTACTTCACCACCCGGTCCCGCTCCTGGGCCTCCAGGGCCACCAGCGCGCGGACCTCCTCGGACTGGACGTAGACGATCCCGTCCTTGCCGGCGGCGCCGTACCGGTAGCCGATGAGCCCGGACGACTGGGGTTCGTCGCTCTCGGCCGGGTCGTCGGCCAGCTCCCCCTCGGCCACCACCTGGCGCCGGAGGAGTTCGGAGTACGCGGCCAGCCGGAGCCAGGTCATCTGGAGTACGCCGAGGACGGCCATCCGATAGTCGATGGTGGCGCCGTTGCCGAGCGCGCGCCACGCCGTGATCTGGGCCTCCCCCTTGGCCTGGGCCACCTCTACGGAGACCCCCGCGTGGAGCTTGCACGCGTCCAGGCCCCGGATGGCCGGTCCGTGGCAGATGCCACGGCCTCCGCGCCGGTTCTTCGTGCATTCGCGCCGGTTGTGCTCCTGGCACCACCGAGCCCACTCCGGCTCGGGTACGGCGGGGTTCTTCTCACGAGGTGTCACCCTGTTCACGATACAGGGGGCATCTCGTCCAGTCATGACGGGGAAGTGACCGGGAACGCACCGAGGCCCCGACCACGGGGAGGATGGGTCGGGGCCTCGGGCGGGGCGGCCCCCGCTTCCCGGGACAAGGGGCCGCGCTGGTGGCGGACTACGCCGTGAAGGTCACCTTACGGCGTCGCGCCACGAGGTACATCCCCAGGCCCGCGCCGATGAGCGCGACGGCGGAGCCCAGGAGGATGAACCCTCCGGGGCCGGTCACCGGCAGGCTCGGCGCGGCGGCCGGCGGCGTGGTGGAGGTCCCGGGGGCCGGGGTCTGGGAGCCGTCCGGGGCGGGGGTCTCCGAGCCACCGGGGGCCGGGGTCTGGGAGCCGTCCGGGTCCGGGGTCTGGCTACCGTCCGGGTCCGGGGTCTGGGAGCCGTCCGGGTCCGGGGTCTCGCACTCGGTGAAGCTGACCGGGCGGTCCCCGACCGTCATCCCGCTGAAGGTCACCGAGCCGGTGGCCGGGTTGCTGGCGTCGTACACCAGGCCCAGGGTCCCGATCGTGGCGCCGGCCGGCACGGTGAACGTCAGGGTCCCCTCGGCGCTCTCCGCCGTGTCGCTCCAGGTCGGAGCGTCCTCCACGGTGTTGGGCGTGGCCGAGGTGTAGCCGAACATCCGGACGGCGCCGAGCGCGGCGGAGGCGTCGGCGGAGAGCGCGTAGTCCACGGAGACCGTGGTCTCCGCCTCCAGCTCCAGGCCCAGGCCGAACGCGGCGAACTCCACCCCGCCGTTGGGGGCCTTGGTGAGCTTCACGGTGTCGGCGTCCACGACCTCGGAGCCCTCGGGGGCCGGCCCGAACTCGATCTCCGGGTACGTGCCGGTGGCACCCCGGATCTCCCAGGTGCCGCAGACGGGCGCCGGCTCCTCGGTGGCCGAGGCCACGGCGGGGACGGCCAGCGCGCCGGCCAGCGCCAGGCCGAGCGCGTACAGGGTCGCGCGGATACGGTTCATGATCTCCCTTTCGTTGGGTTCAGAGCGGTGGTTACCTTACAGTCACCACTACTGGGTTGTCCAGCCGAACACGCAATCTCCGAGCCGGAGCCAGCGCGCGGCCTCCACCTTCTCGTCCACGTGGAACTCCTCCGTGGACCCCGGAGCCACGGTCAGCTCCTTGGTCATCTCCAGCGGCTCGGCCCCGGTGATCGGCCACCGGACCCAGAGCCGGCCGGTCACCGGCTCCTCCGTGGTGTTGCGGGCCTTCACGGTGGCCACCACGCCGTACTCCCCGACGATGGTCCGCTGGCACTCCCCCGAGGTCTCCACGGCCTCGATGGCGCTCGGACCGGCCGGCGCCGGGGAGGTGGCCGGCGGCGCGCCGGAGCTGGCCAACGTGCTCACGGCGCCGAGCACGGTCAACCCTCCACACCCGAGGACCAGCACGGCGCCGACCGTCACCAGCGCGATGGCCCAGCCGGGCATCCCCCGGCGGCGGGTACCCGGCGGCGGACCGGGCGCGATCCACGGCCGGCCCTCGGGCGGCGGCGGCGGGATCTCCCCGGTCTTGCCCCAGGTGGTCAGCGTGTCCCACGGCGTCGGCGGCGGGACCATGGCCCTCCCGGGCCGGAACTCCTCGGACATGTCGGTCTCCTTTTGACACTTAACAGTCAGGTTGACGGGGGCCGGTCAGCGCCGGCCGGCCCCCGTCCGCCGTCACTTCTCGTAACAGTGGCCCCACGTCCGGCCCACCGGCCCCGCATCCGCCAGGATGGGCACCCCGCGCCACTCGAACGTGAGCGCGTCCACCACGACGCGCGCCACGTCCTCGGCCTGGTCAGCCGGCACAGAGAGAACGATCTCGTCATGGACCTGGGCACGGAGCATCGGAAGAACCTCGGGGTGGCTGTCGGCCAGCCGGAGGAGCCCCTTCATCATGATGTCCCGGGCGGCCCCCTGGCCCATCAGCGCCGGACCCTGGGTGTAGGCCCGCTGGGGGTCCGGACGCATCGGCCGACCGAACCCGTTGTCCAAGAGCTGGCCCGACTCGGCCCAGGCCCGAACCTCCTCCTGCCACTGGACCAGCCGGGGGAAGCGCTCACGCATCGAGGTATCGAACTGGCGCACCAGCGCCGGATCGATGTCCTGGCCCTCGGAGATGGCCCGGATGCCGCGCCCGTAGTTCCAGCCGTGACCGATGGCCTTGGCGTCCTCCCGGCGCTTCACGTCCCCGAACAGGGCCTTGGCGATCTCCGCGTGAGGGTCGTCGTGCCTCAGCATGTCGATGTACGCCTGGTCCTGGCTCAGGCCGGCCACGGCCCGCATGTCCACCTGGGACAGGTCGGCGGTCAGGATGACCTCCCCGGGGTCGGGGAGGAAGACCATCCGCTCCACGTGCCGGCCTCCCCGCTTGCCCATCACGGTGAGCCCGGGTTCGGTCAGGCTCCACCGGCCGGTGGACTGCTTGAACGAGACCTTGGGGTGGACGCGCTCGCCCACCAGGTGGTTGTGGATCGTCTCGTACACGGTCCGCGCGCTCACGATCCGGTACACGGCCTTGGCGATCTCCCGCACGGCGGGGAGGTGGTGGTACTCCCGGGCCAGGTGGACCATGTGGTCCGAGCCGACCATGATCTCTCCGGTCTTCTCGGTCCGCCAGATCGAGGTGGCGCCGGCCTCCCGGAGAGCCTTCTCCAGCGCGGCCTTCCCGGCCTTGGTCCCGAGCGGGGAGGCGTACGCCTTGCCCTTGGCGTCGTGGGTCGGGATGCCGTACTTGCCGGCCAACAGCTCCATGGCCTCGGCCTTGCGCGCCGCGATGTCGGCCAGCCGGCGCTCCAGCTCCTCCAGGTCCACGCGGAACCCGTTGTAGCTGATCTGGGCCGCGATGGCGGCCACCCGGTGTTCCCGGACCAGGTACTCCGGCACGCCGGAGAGTTCGGTCCGGAGGGTGTGGTACAGGCTCCGGCTCAGCTCCACGTCCTGGGCCAGGTACTCCCGGAACGCGGCGCCGTCCTCGTCCTCCGGGGAGGTGGGGATGTGGTCCCAGCCCCCGTACTTCTTGGCCAGCGCGCCGGACACGTCGGTGAGCTTGGCCCCGAGGCCGTACGTGCGCCCGAGGGTGCCCAGGTCGTACTTCCGGGTGGCGTCCACACCCTTGTCCCGGGCCATCGGGGGGTCCAGGTGCCGGGCGGCCAGGAGGCCATCGAACAGCCGGCCCTCGGCGGCCCAGCGGTGGATGTCGGCCATCGAGAGCACGCCTTCCCGGGCCAGCGCGGGGAGGTCGAACGCCATGATGTTGTGCCCGGTGATCACCTGGCCGGTGTCCAGCGCGCGACGCACGGCCAGCGCCGGCTCCTGGTCGGTCATCTCCACCGGGCCGGTGCCGGTGGCCCAGCCGGCCAGCCGGACGTACCCCGGGCCGTGCCGGTGGAGGTTGGCGGCGTCGCCGGTCTCCAGGTCCACGGTCACCACGTCCGCCGGGGGGACCGGGGGGACCTGGGGGGACATGCTCTCCACCACTTCCCCGTGACACGTGTCCGCGTCCTCGCGCGCGCGTGCGTGCGTGTGCGCGTCACGCGGGTGCGCGCGCTCCTCCGGAGGAGTTTGATCCTGGGGTTCCTGAGAGGGAGGGGTTCCCCCGGTCCCCCCGGGTCCCCCCGAGGCGTCCGGCGCCGGGCCGGTCTCCTCGGCCTCCTCGGTCGGCCCCCGGCCGTCCACCACGCGCCAGAGGCTCACGTGGCCGTGGGCGGAGCCCAGCCGCTCGATCCACAGGCCCTCGTACCGGCGGCCCCGGAGCCGGGAGTACGACTCGCCCAGGGCCTTCCCGTAGCCCTTGTCCGAGGGGTCGTCCAGCTTGGGCGGCGCCATGTACGCGGCCGGGTCGGCCAGGGCCTTGGCGCGGACCTCAGCCGTCCGGAACGGCTGGTCCCCGAACTGGTCCACCAGCCACTCCAGGTGGCCCCGCCAGTACTGGGTGTCGAAGTCCGACTCCGAGCGCCAGACGGTCAGGTTGGCCAGGAACCCGGTCAACCCGGCGGTCTCCACGATCCCGCCCACGTAGCGCTCCCAGGTCTCGAACGAGCCGAACGAGACCCCCCGCTTGGGGTACGGCTGGCCGGCGGCGAACCAGGCCCGGACCAGGGTCAGGATGGCGGTCATCAGGTCCCGGCGGTGCTTGCGCGTCCAGCTCCCGAGATCGAGCCCGCTCTGGCCCGGGTGGCGGAACGATTCAGCCGGCCGGTCCTGGGGGTTGGCGTAGTTCGGCCGGAGCGCGATCCGGTACACCCGGCGCGTAAGGTCCCCCCGGACCTGGACCTGGTTGCCGAGGCTGAGCCAGGTCACGCGGTTGGGGAACTCGGCCATCGTGCTGACACCCAGGATGCGGTCCTGCCAGGTGGTGGCCGTGAGAGCCTGGGCCAGCGCGGCCCCCTCGATCGTGTGGGCTTCATCGAAGACGAAGAACTCCGCGCCGGTCCGGAAGGCCGAGGTGATCTGCTTCCTCAGCTCCTCCTTCTCGTCTACGAAGTTCATCGGGCGCGCCGGCTCCCCGGTGTAGACGGTCAGGATCGAGTCGGCCAGGAGGTTCTTCCCCACGCCCATCTGGAGGCCGTCCACCACGGCCAGGGGCACCCGGGGGACCAGGCCCCGGATGGCCGGGGTGACCACGAGGCCCAGCGCGTTGGCCCGGTCCGGGTCCCCGTCGAACGGGAAATCGCCCAGCCACTCGGTCAGGATCAGCTCCCGGGCGGCGCGGATCTCCTCGGGGGTCGGGTCCTCCGGCACGGTCAGGCCCTCCAGGGCCGGGTCCGGGACGAGGATGGTCCGGGTGGCCTCGTCGTACCCGGGGGTGGTGACGATCGTCCCGTCCGGGCGGACGAACGGCGCGTGGCTGATCCGCTCCAGCGGGGAGAACTTCTCCGCGCGGCTCATCACGGCGCTGATCGTGTTCGCGTCCGGCCACGTGAAGGTGTACCGGGTGCCCTGGGTGTCCTCGATCTCGTCCACGGTGACGGCGGTCTCCTGGATGAGATCCCGCTGGGCTCCCCGGTCGATCGGGTGCATCGTCCTCCCCTTCAGCCGGGAGATCACCCCGCCGTGGTTGAACAGCTCCCGGCTGTCCCACCGGTCGATCAGCGCGCGGGTCAGGTCGTTGATCACCTCCAGCCGGTCCCGGTTACAGATGATCGTCACGCGCTCGGAGTCCCCGGGGACCTCGGAGCCCTTCTTCTTGGGCTTGGGCTTGGCGTCGGCGGGCTTGGGCTTGGCCCCCTCGATGATCCGGGCGAGGTAGCCGGCGCGGCGCTCGGCGGCACGGCTGGCCAGCACATCGTCCAGCCCGGACTTCCCGGTGGCGGGGAGGCGCCCGAAGGTCACCTTCGTGGCCCCCTCCATGGCCAGGGCCTCGGCCAGGCCGATCCCGGCGGCGTACACGTCCGCGTTGCTGGCGGCGTCCGCGTCCAGGATGACCACGACCTCCCGCCCGTCCGCCACGGCCAGGTCAGGGATGGGCGCGCCGTCGATCTGCCACATCCGGCACCCCGCGATGCCGTACACGGCCACCCCGGGCGGCGCGTAGCTGGCGGCGGCCAGGCATTGCTTGGTGCCCTCCACGATGACGATCCGCTCGGCCGTGGGGACCTCCCGCACGGCCCAGAGGACGGGGATCATGCCCTTGCGGAACACGTACTTCCGGGGCCGTCCCCGGCCGTCCGTGGTCGGGTCGTCCGGGCGGACCTGGTACTCCACGCGGCCGTCCGGGCTGGTCCAGGGAAACAGAATCGCCGGGAAATTCGCCCAGTTCTCCCACACTCCGCCCAAATCGCGCGTATCGTCGGGGGAGGTGAGCGACCGGACACCCAGCGTGCGGGCCAGATCCACGTCAATGGCCTGGGCGGCCAGGTAGTCCGCGTGCGCGATGGTCAGATCACCGGGGATCGGGTCCGGCTCGATCTGGCCCTCTACCGCCTTCAGTGCCTCGATCCCTTCCACCAGGTACCGCTCGTTCTCCGGGATCGTGGTATCGTCGGCCACGTTCGGTCTTCCTTTCAGTTGTGATCTTCCGGGGCCGGCTCCACCGAGGGGGGAGCCGGCCCTGGTGCGTTTCCGGACTACGCCGCGTCCGGTCCGCTCGGGGGTGCGTCGGGGGTCCCGACGATGCCACGGATGTCCCGGACCACGTTGGCCAGGTGGGCGGCGTGGCTGGTCCGGCGGTCCGCCTCCACCTCCCGCAAGCTGTCCGTCGTGGCCGGGGAGAAGGTCAGGGCCTTGATCATCTCCAGGTCACCGGACGCCGTGGCCAGC
>Ga0164243_10007470_pt1 | contig 16320 bp, 14 predicted proteins | sample OricompcompostOP_FD_108781 | JGI IMG/M metagenome (GOLD analysis project Ga0164243, IMG submission 108781) | Organic Plus compost microbial communities from Emeryville, California, USA - Original compost - Organic plus compost (OP) | ecosystem: Engineered > Solid waste > Mixed feedstock >...
CTGTTTCCTGCTGCAGGAGTCCATGAATAAGTATATGGTGGCGCTCCGCCGTTAACCTTAACAGTTATGCTTCCATCATTGGCTCCATTACAGGTTATGTCTGTTTGTGAAACCAATTCAATTTCATAAGGTACCGGTGGTTGGGTAATGGCTACCGTTTGGGTGGTTTTACATCCGTTGGCATCTGTTACCGTTACGGTATAGGTACCTGCAGCTAAATTAGATGCTGATGCACCCGTACCCCCTGACGGAGACCATAAATAAGTATATGGTGCTGTCCCGCCGGTTACCGAAATAGTTGCTGCACCATCGTTTCCTCCGTAAACACTTACGTTTGTTTGACTGGTAACTGTGGTTGCTAAAACGGCCGGTTCGGTTACTGTGAATGTTTCTGTTAACAAGCAACCGTTGGCATCACGAATATCTACCGAATAAGATCCCGGTGCTAAGTTAGGATGAGTAGGTCCAACAGTATTATCTGACCATAAAACGGTATAAGGACCAACCCCTCCGCTTGGAGCAACTATAGCTGAACCATCATTTTTACCGTTACAGCTAACCTGTACAACGTTTAAATTAGAAACTACAGCTGTCGGCTCTAAAATGGTAATGGTCTCTGTTGTAACGGTTCCTCTGTCGTCGGTTACCGTTACCGTATGTGGACCGGGTATTAGGTTGGAAACACTAGCTGTGGTATCTCCTGATGGCGACCACGAATAACTGTATGGCGGTTTTCCGCCTTCAGGTGTTGCAACAGCAGCTCCGCTGTTGGCTCCGTTACATAAAATATCCGTCTTATCTACATCTACCAATAACGGTGGGATATCCTCATAATAAATATCGTCTATGTAAACACTTGGAAAATTACTAGACACCCCATCATATGTAACACGGAATGCAAAATAATCATCGGTTGTTGAAGGTGGATAAGCAATAAATTCTTGATAACCTGTGTTTGTTAGATCATAAGTTTCTATTACAGTCGCAGATGCTGTAGCTGCAGCGGCTGTAGAAATATCATTTAACCTAACAACTTGTAATCTGGCAGGTGCTGTAACTACTTTTGCAGAAAAACGAATCTGTTTGGTACCGTTACCTAAATTATTTGTTTCCGGTGATACTAAATACAAATATTGATTATTATTAGATGATGAATTATAATAGTAAAGTCGGAAACAGTTCGTCCCTGTTTTTGCTTCATAATTATAAGTATATCCATATCCTGTCCCAGTCATATCGTCAAGATATGTCCAACAACGAGGTACAATATTATTTGTTGAAGTCCCCACAGAAGTTGTTTCAAAACCTTCAAAGAAATTTCCTGTTACAATATCGCAAAGAGTAATGAAACTAACAGGAAAAGTTGTCCATATACCTGATGATGTACCACATTTACTGCGTACATATACAAAATATTCTGTAGCAGGATCTAATCCCGTGACAGTTGCAGAGGTTGCACCTGTAGTTGAGCCTGACTTAACCACCGCACCGCTTGCATCTCGTACTTCATATTCATAACCTGTTACTCCGGTTGCTATTGAAGCGTCCCAAGAAATATCTGCCGCTGTTGTTGTCACATTTGTAACATCTATTCCTAATGGAAATATACATGGCGATAAATCTTCATAATACACATCGTCTATGTAAGTTGTTGGATAATTATTCGTAGGATTGCCATTATAAGTTACGCGGAATGCAAAATAATCATCAGTGGTCGCCGGTAAAGCTACTATAAACTCCTGATAAACATCATTGTTTAAATCCGTGGAAACCAAAACTGTTGCTGACGAGGTAGCGGCAGTTGGTGAAGAAATATCGTTTAAACTTACAACTTCTAATCTTCCCGCAATAGTAGCTGAAGTCATTCTCGCACTAAAACGTACCTGTTTGGTTCCATTACCTAAATTATCTGTTTGTGGTGATATCAAATATAGATATTGACCGTTATTTGATGTACTATTATACATATAAAAACGGAAAGAATTTGTTGGTGATTGTGCATACGTTGTGGAATTATTGGTGTAACCATAACCTGTACCTGACATATCATCTAAATATGTCCAACAGCTTGGCACGGTATTATTGTTAGAAGCACCAGATGGTGTACTATCAAAATCTTCAGAGAAATTAGCTGTCACAGGTGGTATATGTGCTACAGATACCACATTAGAAATATCGGTATCATTAGTGTTTGTACAAGTTACAACACAGCGGTAATCACTCGCCGCTGCTTGGTTATTTACTGTATAAGCCATAAATGTAGCCCCTGGTATATCTGTAAAAGTATTAGCCCCCTGAGGAGAGCTCTGCCATTGATAAGTAACCCCCAATTCATACGTAGCTCCTGTAAGCGATAAAGTAAAAGACTGATTAGGACATGTTACTGGCGTTGCTGACGCAGTTCCTGCTGTTGGTGTGCTGGAACAAGGAGTTGCAGGCATCATATCAAAACCTAAATGAACCTGTCCTGTACCTCCTGTACCTGTTGCCGCAGAAAGCCCTCCGTAAGTTCTTCTATTTCCATTAGAACTATATTGCCACATTCCTACGGATGCAGTATATCCATCTTGGCTTACATCAACTATTAGATTATCTGTACCGTTCCATAAATAAGGAGTTTGAAGTTGGATTTCTAACCAATCTCCTTGGTTATGTGCCGCATAAGACACAGAAGTTCCTAAATAACATTGTTGTGTGCCTGTAACCCATGTACCAGTAGTAGCTGTCTGTGTAGTTGTACCTAAACTCACACTTAAGTTTGTAAATGTAGTGGCTGAGGCTGAAGCCCCAACCCTTAAATAAATCTTAGTAATAAGACCAGATGATGGTGTTGGTGCAATTTCAGAAGGAAGATATAACCACTGTACCCTATTAGAAGAAGTACTACCTAACGGAAAGGAATTACTACTAGCCGGTGTAAATATTGACTCAAACATTGGTGTTTGCGCATGTCCTTGAAAAAAAGGCAAAAACAAACCAAATAATAATAGAATCAAGGTATTGGTGTTAAGCCACCGTATTTTAAACTTTGATAAGGGTATCGTTTTTTTCATTGTAAAATATTTTAAATATTTAATTAAATAAAGATGTTGTCTGTAAAAATAACAAAAAAGCTTATAAACCCATAATTTAATCTAAAATTTAACGATAAACATTTAAAAAACAATTATTTTCAATAACTGATTCTATCCTAAATTTTATTCCAACTCTACTCCTTTTTCACTATTTTTGTAGCTTGAAAATTACACAATCATGATTCAAAATCCTAAAAGATATACCATTACGGCAGCTTTGCCGTATACCAATGGTCCTATACATATTGGGCATTTAGCCGGAGTTTATGTTCCAGCTGATATTTACGTCCGTTTTTTACGTCAGCAAAATAAAGATGTGGCTTTTATCTGCGGATCCGACGAGCACGGTGTGGCTATTTCTATGAAAGCCAAAAAAGAAGGTATTTCACCTCAGCAAGTGATTGATAAATACAACAAAATCATCAGCGATTCGTTTGCTGAATTTGGTATATCGTTTGATAATTATTCGCGTACTTCGGCAAAAATTCATCACGATACCGCTTCTGATTTTTTTAGAAAACTGTATGATGAAGGAAAATTCATCGAAGAAGTTACTGAACAATTATACGATGCCGAAGCAGATCAGTTTCTGGCAGATCGTTTTGTAACAGGAACGTGCCCTAAATGCGGAAACGAAGATGCTTATGGCGATCAATGCGAAAAATGTGGATCATCATTAAACGCAACGGATTTAATCAATCCTAAATCTACTATTACAGGAACTACTCCTGTTTTAAAAGAAACAAAACACTGGTTTTTACCCTTAGATCAATACGATACTTTTTTGCGTGAATGGATATTGGAAGGTCATAAAAACGATTGGAAACCGAATGTTTACGGACAGGTAAAATCGTGGTTAGACGACGGATTGAAACCCAGAGCCGTAACCCGCGACTTAGATTGGGGAATTGATGTTCCGGTTGAAGGTGCCGAAGGAAAAAAACTCTACGTTTGGTTTGATGCGCCTATTGGATACATTTCATCCACCAAAGAATGGGCGGCTCGTGAAGGTAAAGATTGGCAGCCTTATTGGAAAGATCAGGATACGAAATTGGTTCACTTTATCGGGAAAGATAATATTGTGTTTCACTGTGTGATTTTCCCTGCAATGTTAAAAGCAGAAGGAAGTTATATTTTACCTGATAACGTTCCAGCTAATGAGTTTTTGAATTTAGAAGGAAACAAATTGTCTACTTCTAAAAACTGGGCAGTTTGGCTGAATGAATATTTGGTTGATTTCCCGGAAAAACAAGATGTATTACGTTATGTTTTAACCGCAAATGCACCCGAAACAAAAGACAATGATTTTACATGGAAAGATTTTCAAGCGAGAAATAACAACGAACTGGTTGCGATTTTCGGAAATTTCATCAACCGTGTGGTGGTTTTAACCAATAAATATTACAACGGCGTAATTCCTGCTCCAAATGCTTTATCTGAGGTTGACGAGCAAACATTAGCAGAATTAAAAGCATATCCGGCAGTCATTGAAAGCTCTATTGAACGTTACCGATTCCGGGAGGCTTTGGGCGAATTAATGAATGTAGCACGTTTAGGAAATAAATATCTGGCAGACGAAGAACCTTGGAAGTTGATTAAAACCGACGAAGAGCGCGTGAAAACGCAAATGTATGTAGCATTGCAAATTGCTGCTGCGTTATCTACTTTGGCAGAACCTTTTTTACCGTTCACGGCTGCGAAATTAAATAAGATGTTGAATGTCACATCGAGCGGAGTCGAGATGTCGTGGAAAAAGGTTTCTGAAACATCAGACTTAATTCCGGCAGGTCACCAAATTGGTCAGGCAGAATTGTTGTTTGCAAAGATCGAAGACGAAGAAATTCAAAAACAAATTGATAAATTGGAAGCAACAAAAGTAGCAAACGCAGCCGAAGCCAAAACAGTTGAACCTCAAAAGGAAATCGCTCAGTTTGAAGATTTTGCTAAAATAGATTTACGTGTAGGCACCATTATTGAAGCTGAAAAAATGCCAAAAGCCAACAAGTTACTGGTATTGAAAGTTGATACAGGTATTGATGTCCGCACGATTGTTTCGGGAATTGCCGAACATTTCACACCGGAAGAAGTAATTGGTAAACAAGTAACTGTATTGGCAAACCTTGCTCCAAGAAAATTGCGTGGCGTAGAAAGCGAAGGAATGCTATTACTAACCGAAACCAAAGAAGGTAAGTTGGTGTTTGTAAACCCAGATACAGAAGGTGTTTATAACGGAGCAACGATTGGGTAGTTTCACTATTTTATAAATACAAAACGCAAACCGAATGGTTTGCGTTTTTCATTAAGTATTGTCATTTTGAGCGAAACGAAGTGAAGTCGAAAAATCTTTTTATATTTATGCTGATATGAATAAGCCACTCGGAACTCACAATTATTACGTTTATATTCTGACAAATAAAGCAAAAACTGTTTTATACATTGGAGTTACTAATGATTTAAAACAACGATTGTATTGGCACAAAAATGTTCGAACCAATACCTTTACTTCAAAATATAAATGTTTCTATTTAATCTACTTTGAACACTTCCATGATATCTCTCAAGGAATTTTTCGTGAAAAACAACTAAAAGGATGGAGAAGAGAAAAGAAAATAGAATTAATCGAAAACTTCAATCCTAATTGGGATTTTCTAAATGATAACATATAGATCCCTCCTTCGTCGGGATGACAAACGAGATCTGTTATTTTTATCGAATACAAAATCTACTGTGCATCCAAAGCCTGTAAAGCAAAACTCCCCAACCAGTGGCTTCCCATATAATCATCGTTGGATATGTTAGGAAATGCACTGTTGAAATGCTTTTCGGCAATGGATTTTAAATGGTTTAGTTCCGGTAGTTTCTTAACGATTTGAAACAAACAAGTAGCTCTGCTAAAATTCAATCCGTCTAAATGCACCAAATGTCCGTCGGTTCTGTCAGAAACTTTACCAACTTCTAAATCAAAATTCTTATCAAATAATTGTGGTAAAAATTGGTTTAACCACGTTTTATAATCGTTTGTTTCTAAAACTTTGCTTAGCAACCAGGCTTCCTGCAAACAAGGCGATAAGAAATCGTGTCCGCTGGGTTCGTAAGCAATCGGGCAGTTGGTATCGTTGATATATAATTCCTTAGCTTTTGCGGTAATCGCATCTTTTAATTTGGTGTTGCCAACCGTTTGTGCATATTCTAAACTCAACGCCATGCCAAAAGCAGTATTGTCGTGTGTTCCTGTTCTAATCGGGTAATTTAATTTTGGCAGATAGTCTAAATATCTTTCTACAAAAATAGTTTCTAACGGTTGCAAGGTTTTGTACCATTGTTGTGCTTTCGGATTTTCTTTCCACGTATATAGTTCTTCCTGCAATTTAAAGAACCATGCCCAACCGTAAGTTCTTTCGAAATTCTTGTTATGTTCCTGATCAAAAAAAACTTTTTCTACCGATACATTTTCATCTGTAAAAACCTTGGTTAACAACGCATCAATAGTTCCATCATTATTTAACGCAGGAAATTGTTTCCATAGCTTTACTACCGACCAATAACCATGAGCCGACGAATGCCAATCGAAACATCCGTAAAAGATTGGTCGCAATGCTTTAGGAGATTTTAATTCTGCATCAGATGCCAAAACTTGTCCCAATTTATTAGGATATTCCACTTCTAAACAATGCAGCGGAAGTGCAATGATTTTTTGTGCTTCTGCTAATTCTAATTTTAAGTTTTTAGAAGTAACGATTTCGGAATTTTGCTTAACAGCAGTTTCTTTTTGGCAGGAAAACAAACAGCTTGATAATAAAAGGGTAAAAAATAAATTTTTCATGTGGATTAATTTCTATAAATATAGAAAATTCTACAAAAAAAGCAGCTCAAAATGGAACTGCTTTAAATTTATTTCGTTTGTTTGTTTTTACAAAACATCCTGAATATCCTTGTTTCTGTCAAACGTTGCTTTTGCAAACGGGCACAAAGGCAAAATCTTGATATTGTTTTTTCGGGCATAATCTACTGCTGCCAAAACCATTTCTTTACCCACACCTCTGCCCTTAAATTCGGGATTTACTTCGGTATGATCAATAATAATTTTTTCAGCACCCGCTTTGCTATAAGTCATTTCGCCGGCTTTTGTTCCGTTTTCTTCAGCAATAAAAGCTCCTTTGGTTTCTTGTTGTTTGTGATTAATTTCCATAACGATTTTGTTTTATGTTAGTACCCTAAAATTATAAAATACTTTGGTAACCCCTGTTAACTTACATTAATTTCTGCTGTTTATTTTTTTGAACGATTTGATACGTTATAAACAAAAGAAGCAGCCAAACAGGAATTAAAATTACCGAAATATGCATACCGGTTACACTCATAATTACTAAAATAGCCAGTAAAAATACGATACAGATGTAATTGGAAACAGGATACAAAATAGATGGAAACTTTGTTGAAACTATTTCCCGATCTTTTGTCTTTCTAAATTTTAAATGGGTAAACGAAATCATTACCCAGTTGATGATTAAACATGAAACTACTAACGACATTAATATTTTAAAAGCTTCATCGGGAACAAATTTATTAATGATGATGCACAAACCGGCAAAACAACTTGATACAATGATTGCACGTGTTGGTACCGAACTTTTATTTAAATGCATTAAGAATTTTGGTGCATTGCCTTGTTCTGCCAACCCGAACAACATACGGCTGTTGCTGTAAACCGAACTGTTGTACACTGATAAAGCAGCCGTTAAAACGATTAAATTTAGTGCATTTGCAATTAAATTAGTTGCCGAAACATCGGTTCCAAACAAACTAAAATGCATTCCTTTCAAATTATCAAAAACGGTAACAAACGGACTTGTTTTTGTGGTAATGGTTTCCCAAGGCGAAAGCGAAAACAAGATAATCAACGCTCCTACATAAAAAATCAAAATCCTGTAAATAACCTGATTGGTTGCTTTCGGAATATTTTTCTCCGGATTTTCGGCTTCGGCAGCCGTAATCCCAATCAATTCCAAACCACCAAACGAGAACATGATAATTGCCATAACCGACAATAATCCCTGATAACCCTCAGACGTTTTTTCAAACCAGCCTTTCGGAAAAAAGCCGCCGTTGTTGGTTAAGTTTGAGATGCTTGCCTGTTCGCCACCAGTTCCCGAAACCAATAAATACGTTCCAAAAACAATCATGGCAACGATTGCCGCTACTTTAATAATGGAAAACCAAAATTCGGCTTCGCCAAATAATTTTACCGATCCCAGATTTAAAGCGGTAATTGCCAGAAAGAAAAAGGTACTTGAAGCCCATAATGGAATTTCGGGCCACCAATATTGTATGTAAATTCCAATAGCGGTAAGTTCAGACATGGAAACCAGAATATACAGAATCCAGTAATTCCAACCCGATGCATATCCGGCAAACGATCCCCAGTATTTATACGCAAAATGCGAAAACGAACCCGAAACGGGTTCTTCTACAACCATTTCGCCTAACTGACGCATGATAAAAAAAGCAATGATTCCTGCAAAGGCATATCCAAAAATAACTGATGGACCTGCTAAAACGGCCGCCGGACCAATACCTAAAAATAGCCCTGTTCCTATGGCTCCGCCTAATGCAATTAGCTGTATATGCCTGTTAGACAGTCCACGTTTTAACGTGTTGTCTTGGTTCGTTTGTCCCAAATTCTGAAAGTTTTAGTTTTATTAACCGCTAAAATAAAAGTTTATTTTAGAAAATCAATAAAAAAGGTTGCACTTGGCAACCTTAATATTTCAAAATAAATTAAAAAACATTATCAATCAATTATTCATAAATGGTTTATTTTCTCATTTTATTTAAAATTCCGTAAAATAATAAACTCAGTCCCACACCGGCAACAGCACCTAAAGTTTTAGAATGTCCCGTAATTTTTGTAACGGCAATACCTGCCGCAGCACCCGTGGTAACCAAAGCAGCTACATCTTCATAATTTAACTGCTGCACTTCTTGTTTAATTACATTTTTCATCGTTTTTCTTTTTATCTTAAATGTACAAAATTTAATTATTTGGTCGATTTTTTTAACAAAAAGTCAGATTTTGAATGATTAAAATCTATTAGGTTTTATCTTTGAGAAAATTTTGAGCCCAATGATTGAAAACATCCGAGTAATTGCTTTTGATGCAGACGATACCCTGTTTATTAACGAACCTTATTTTGATGAAGCCGAAGAAAAATTTTGTGCTTTAATGAGCGATTATTTATCGAAACAAAGTTTGTCGCAGGCATTGTTTCAAACGCAGATCACTAATTTACCCTTATACGGCTACGGCATTAAAGGATACGTTTTATCGATGGTACAAACGGCTTACGAGGTTTCTAACCATACGGTATCGACCAAAGTAATGGCGAAAATTATTGAAATTGGCAAAGAATTAATGGCGAAACCTGTTGTTTTATTAGAAGGAATTGAAGACACCTTACAACAGTTATATGGAAAATACAAATTGGTAGTTGCTACAAAAGGCGATTTAAAAGATCAGCACCGAAAATTGCATTTATCGGGATTAGGAGCTTATTTTCATCATATCGAAGTGATGGTGGAAAAGGAAGAACTGGATTATGAAAAGTTATTGAAGCGTTTGGAGATTGAACCCGAAAACTTTTTAATGATCGGCAATTCGTTAAAATCTGATGTGTTGCCGGTTTTAAACATTGGCGGAACAGCGGTTCACGTGCCTTTTCACACCACGTGGGCACACGAACGTATTGACCATGAAATTGTGCACAATAATTTTTACACGGCTGAAAATGTAAAAGAGATTGTGGGATTGTTGAAATTGTAATTTAATCAAATTCTTTAAGAATGAGTTTAAAAATGTTGTTTTCAATATTTTCTTTTTCTTTCCATCTCAAGTCTATTTGATTGTAATTCCTTTTTGTCATCTTCTGAAAAGCATTAAAAAAACATATTCTTCTAAAATAAATTATTAAATTTGAAACGATTTAATTAAAATTTTAGATTGTAAGCCAATTGACTATGAGATTTGGTAATTAGTAATAGCAGACTTTTTTGAAAAAATACAATTGTAAAACAACAACAAAATTGATAAATATAAGTGCTTTTTAACTCAATAGACTTTACAATATTTTTACCAATAGTTTTTCTGCTTTATTGGTTTATTACTAACAAAAACCTAAAACTTCAAAATGCATTATTACTTGTAGCAAGTTATTTTTTTTATGCCTGTTGGGATTTTCGTTTTTTGTTTTTGTTACTTTTTTCAACACTTTTAGACTACTACACAGGCTTGAAAATGGAAAGTGCAGTAAACCAAAAAAAGAAAAGGTTTTGGTTTTGGGTAAGTGTTATTGTAAATCTTGGTTTTCTTGGGGTATTTAAGTATTACAATTTTTTTGTAGAGTCTTTCTCTGGTGCAATTTCTCATTTCGGCTTAAAAGTAAACCCATGGACATTGAATTTAATTCTTCCTGTAGGGATTTCATTCTATACATTCCACGGACTTTCGTATGTAATAGATATTTACAAAAATAGAATTAAAGCAGAAAGAAATTTTGTAGATTACGCTGTTTTTGTTAGCTTTTTTCCATTGCTTGTTGCCGGACCAATTGAACGAGCAACTCATTTGTTGCCTCAAATTAAAAAAGAACGTACTTTTAATTACCCAAAAGCTGTTGACGGTTTAAGGCAAATACTTTGGGGGCTTTTTAAAAAAATTATCATAGCCGACAATTGTGCTGAATTTGTCAATGAAATTTTTAGTAATTCTACCAACCAATCTGGGAGTACATTATTGTTAGGTGCATTATTTTTCACATTTCAAATTTATGGTGATTTTTCCGGCTATTCAGACATTGCTATAGGAACAGCACGGCTTTTTGGGATTAATTTATTAAGAAATTTTGCTTTTCCTTATTTTTCAAGAGATATTGCTGAGTTTTGGAGGCGTTGGCACATTTCGCTTTCTTCGTGGTTTAAAGATTATTTATATATTCCATTGGGTGGTAGTAAAGGTGGAAATTGGATGCGTATTCGTAACACATTTATTATTTTTATAGTAAGTGGATTTTGGCACGGTGCCAACTGGACCTTTGTTATTTGGGGTGCATTGAATGCATTTTTTATTATGCCTTCTATCATAATGAAAACAAACCGAAACAACTTGGAGACAGTAGCACAAGGAAAATTATTGCCTACAATAAAAGAAACGCTTCAAATGCTTGTAACTTTTGTATTGACAGTTTTTGCATGGATATTTTTTAGATCAGAAAACCTAAGCCACGCATTACAATATATTTCTGTTATTTTCTCTAAATCAATTTTTACCTTTCCGGCAAACATCTCATATTTTTTAGTTTTTTTTATTATTTTGTTTATGGGCATTGAGTGGTATGGTAGAGAAGATCATTTTGCAATTGAAAAATTAGGATTAAACTGGAAAAGACCTATCAGATATTTCTTTTACATTTCAATCGCGATTTTAATTTTATTGTTTAGTGGTCAGGCAGATGAATTTATTTACTTTCAATTTTAGTCATTAATGAAAAAATTCATATTTAAATCAGTTTTGTTTATAACTATAATTGCGACAATATTCACTGTTATTTTGTTACAAGTTGACGGATACACAGATCCGTTTTACATAAGGTTTACAACACCTCAAAAAGATAATTTAATTTTAGGCACTTCAAGAAGTGCACAATCTTTACAACCCAAAATTTTCGATAGTATTTTACACAAAGAATTTTTTAATTATTCTTTCACTATTGCTTATAGCCCCTTTGGTCCAACTTATTTGAATAGTATAAAAAAGAAACTTAACCCACAGGCTAAAAACGGAATTTACATAATTACCGTTGATCCTTGGTCAATTTCAGATGAAAATCCAAATGATTCAACAAAATTCGAAGAAAATAATTTAACATTAGCCTATGTGAATTCTGTAAATGTATATCCAAATTTTGAATATTTGCTAAAGGAATATGAAGGAAGGTATTATAAACTATTAAAAGGAAAATATTACCACCGCTTAAGAAAAAGTGGAGGTAAAATGTTTTTACATAATGACGGGTGGCTTGAAGTAACCATACCTATGGATTCATTATCAGTAGCAAAACGATTGAATAACAGTATAGAATCCTATCGAACAAACAAACTCCCTAATCGTAAATTTTCATCTTTGCGGTTGAATTATTTAAAACAAACTATTACATTTTTAAAATCACACGGTAAGGTTTACATTGTAAGACTTCCTGTAGCACCTGAAATGCTTGAGATTGAACAAGAATTAATGCCTGATTTCAACGAAATAATCAACACGGTTATACCCATATCAAATGGCTATTTAGATATGACAAGCGAAAACCATTTGTACCAATTTATAGACGGAAATCATATTTGGAAAGAATCAGGAAAATTAACATCCGAAAAAATTGCAAAATGGATAGAAACAAAACGCTAAAAATTATTTGAATATCCGCTATTATTAACCCTACTGGCTAAAACTTCTCCGCAAACGTAATAATATGTCCGTCGGGATCTGAAAAATAACAGGCTTTATCTCCCCAATCTCTGTCTTCAATTTTGCTTATAAGTTGTGCACCTGCGGTTATTGCGTTGGTATATTCCCATTCGATATTTTCCACATATAAGTACAGTTCACAACGTGGTATTCCGTTACCCTTATCAGGATGCGGAGTTTTATCTGCTAATATTTTTGCGATTCCTTTATTGGGCATTAATCCTAACTTGAAATTCTTTGCCAATTGAAATTCGGTCATTCCTGGCACGTTTAATTCCGGATTTTGTCTGAATAATTTTGTGTAAAATTCGGTACTTAACTGTTGGTCGTTCACATACAGAATGGTATGAATGAATTGGATGTGCTGCATCTTTTTTATCGAAAATAAAAAAAATCCCGATGCGTCGGGATTTTAATTTTAAAAGAAATTGACTATCTGCAATTCTCTTCCAAAATGTATCTGTAACTAATATATTTAGTTAATCGTCACTTCGGATAGCTCAATGTAGTGAAGCCTTTCGCAATGTCACATCGAGCGTAGTCGAGATGTCAAGACAAGCTATAAAGAAGTTCTAATTATAAGTTCTCGACAAGCTCCGGTTCTCGACTCCGCTCGAACTGACGAAAATCTGATAAATTCTATTTGGTTTAAACTTCTCGATAATCATTAAAAGAATAAAACTTCGTTTATAACAATTTCTGTAATGCTGCGTTTTATGCCTTCTTTGTCTTCATAGGTGCGGTAAGTTAGTTTGCCTTCAACGGCAATTTCCTTGCCTTTTTCTACATATTTCTGAATCAGCTCTGCGGTTTTTCCCCAAGCAACAATATTGTGCCACTGGGTGGTTTCTACTTTTTCTTTTTTATCGTTGTAATAAAAATCGCTGGTTGCTAACGATAAGGATACTTTTGTTCCGTTGTCAAAAGTTTTTGTTTCCGGGTTGTTGCCTACTCTACCGATCAGGCGAACGTTGTTTCTTAATGTACTCATGGCGTTTAAATTTTAAATGATTAAAAAATTATCTGGTACAAAGGTGTATGAAGTTACAAATTTTATTCGGTTGTTAATCATTTATAGTCGATTGTAAACGTTTGTTGTCTGATACTATACTAAAAATCAATAGAATAAATACACGAAACAACACCGTCACCATTCGTTTTTATCACAAATTATCTAATGGACTTTTTATCTTTCGTTTTGCAGCATCGGTCAAATGTGTATAAATCAACGTGGTTTTAATGCTTTTATGCCCCAGAAGCTCCTGTACAAAACGAACATCCGTGCCTTGTTCTATTAAATGCGTAGCGTAGCTGTGACGCAATGAATGAACCGAACCTTTGGTTATTATTTTTGATTTGGCAAGTGTTTGTTTCAAAACCTGTTGTACACTTCGTTCAGCATATTTTCCACCTGCTTGTCCTTCAAAAAGATATGCCTTGGGTTTGTATTGTACAAAATATTCACGGAGCAAAATCAATAATTTTTTAGACAAAACCACCACTCTGTCTCGTTTACCTTTTCCTTGCCGAACAGTTACAGTCATCGCAGACGAATCAACATCTTTAATCATCAAATTCGTGAGTTCCGAAAGTCGTAAACCACAGGAGTAGATGGTTGCCAAAATAGCTTTGTGTTTGATATTTTCGCATACGGTCAACATTTTTTTGATTTCTTCCTGCGAAAAAACTACAGGAATTTTAAACTCGCCACGATCAGGATAAAGATAATCCAAAGTGATTTTTTTACCCAAAACACCATTATACCAAAATTTAATAGCCGCAACAAGCTGTTTTTGGTATGAAATGGAAATATTTTTTTCGGTAACTTGGAGATTAATATATTGTTCAATTTGCTTTACTGTGAGCGTATCAACATCTTGTCCTTTGAAATACATTAAAAATTGACGAAACGCATTCACATAGGTTTCTATTGAATTGGAACTGTATCGTTTAACTTCCAAAAGCTGTATTAAAAGTTGTATTTTCTTATCCATTTTTCGTATAAAAGAACTAAATTATAAAAGTTATACGCAATAACCACAAAATATTCATAAAACAAACCATTTTAGACAGTTATACGAATGTTATTTGGAATTTTCGATTAGTTTCGTATATTTGGGTGTTATGCCTCACCCTAAAAGACGACACGAGAAAATGAAAATATATCTAACAGACCAGAAAAATAAGTTCAAACAACACCTTGACTTTTTAAAGACAAAGAGCGTTATGGACTATGATAAAACTCGTCTGACAGAGAAAATCACAACAATTGAAATCAACACTACAAAAAAAATTGACCAACTAAACCTTGACTTTTTGTTCGACTACAAAATATTCCCAGACAACATTATGACTTTTAAAAACCAATGGACTGATGAAAATAGGAAAATGAGAGTTGGCGACACAATTGCTCAACAAGTATATATTCCACCGACAAAGACATTTTCACAGAAAATAATATTTGGTGTAAGAGTTAACGAAATTATTGACCAAGCGGACAAAAAAGGATTCAGCTACGAAACACTTGAAGGACACGTTGAGAAAGGTATTTCGACTTTTACGGTCGAACAGCTTGACAACAAAATTATTTTTAAAGTTCAGACCTATTCGACACCAGGAAACATTTTGACTAAATTACTTGGACCGATTTTTTCTGTTCCATATCAGACATTTTGCACAAAGACTGCATTGAAAAACGTAAAAAGACAATTAGAAAAACAATGAAACGGACGACAGTGAAAGAAGGGCGAAGGCATAACACACGTTTTGCGTCATGCGGGGTGACGTGGTTACATTCAAGTTCAGTTTTCCAATTGGGCTTTGGTGGTAGGTTTACAGTTTTGTGCTCCGAAACCCCGCCCGAACGCAAAGCCCGAAAACGTTGTAGCACATTTAAAGAAACCCAATGAGACAAGGAATTCCTATAATATTTATTCTCTTCTTAACATTGACTTCTTGTGACTGTCAATACCATTTGTCGGGAGTTGTTTTGGACAAATTGACAAAGAAACCTATTCAAGATGTAGCAATTGGGAAAACGGACACAACCGACTTAGACAACCCGTTTAACAGAAAAACAATGACAAGAGAAAATGGAGACTACGAAATTTATGGGACTGCAGGAAGATGCAATGAGATTACAATGTTTTTTACTAAAGACGGATACGAGACAAGAAAAATAACCTTCCAAAACAACTCGACAGACACGATTTTGCTTCAACCAACTCCCAGTCAAAAGAATGTAATGTTTGACTTTAACGAAGAATTTGAAATATTAGACCTTCAAAAATCAAATGACTACCCTTCGTCTGACAAAGACACAACTGCCTGTATTAAGTGGACTTTGAATAAACAAGAAGTGAAAAAGATAATCGAAGAATCAAAATTAATAAGTGGGCCTGAATGGCACCATTTATTTGGACACTATCCTTGTAGAATACACGGAAAGTTACTTCAAAATTCAACTGAATTCGATTATTCCATCAATAGCGGAGCTTGGTTTACAGTAAGTTCGTCTGACACGACTTTGATGTTTGGAAGTTTTAAAGAAGAGAATAATAAATATTTCCTCGATTCCGCGTGGACAGAAGAAGAAATGGAAGAAAATGGGCATAATACTGAAAAATAGTTGGTAAAAACCTTTGTAAGTCTTATGAATAAAGGGCTGGGTAAAAGTTTTATGAAACGTGTTTCATAAAACTTTTTCTTTGTCTTAAAAATGGCAAAAAA
>Ga0164243_10007471_pt1 | contig 16319 bp, 26 predicted proteins | sample OricompcompostOP_FD_108781 | JGI IMG/M metagenome (GOLD analysis project Ga0164243, IMG submission 108781) | Organic Plus compost microbial communities from Emeryville, California, USA - Original compost - Organic plus compost (OP) | ecosystem: Engineered > Solid waste > Mixed feedstock >...
CACCGGACTGACGCGCACCGTCGCGATCGCCAGCACCGCCGACCTGATCGGCAAGAGCACCGCGACTATCTGGCAGTGGATCAGGCTCGTCGCCGGCGCCGATCGGTCCGATTGGCTGCCGCTGCTGGCGCCATGCTGGACGGGCGGCGGCAAGACGGCCGAGGTCCATCCGGACGTCTGGCGGTTCTTCGAATCCGATTATCTTCGGGCCGAGCCCGTCACCATCGCCGCGGCCTATCGCGCAACCAAGAAATTCGCCGAGAAGAACGGCCTTCCGATGCCGCAGGAACGGACCCTGCGCCGCAAGGCGGAGCGGGACATCGATCCGCGCCTGCTGCTCGCCAAGCGTAAGGGACCCGATGCCGTGAAGGCGCTGGTGCCGCCGGTGCCACGCTCCGTCGCCGCGATGCACGCGCTGCAGGCGGTCAATATCGACGGCCATCGCTGGGATATCCGGTGCCGGTGGCCGAACGGCCGCATCGGCCGCCCGATGATGGTGGCGGTGCAGGACGTCTATTCGCGCAAGATCCTCGCCTGGCGCATCGACGAGGAGGAAACCGCGCTCTCGACCCGGCTGGTCTATGCCGACCTGGTCGCGACCTATGGCATCCCGTCGTTCGCCTTCCACGACAACAGCCGCGCCTTCTCGTCGAAGCTGATCACCGGCGGGCGGAAAACCAACCGCCACCGCTACAAGGACCTGGACAAGGACCCTGCCGGCATCCTGACGGCCCTGGGCGTGAAGGTGATCTTCACCACCCCGTATCACGGCCAGGCGAAGCCGATCGAGCGCGCCTTCCGCGATCTGGAAGGCTCGATCGGCGTCGATCCGGAGCTCGCCGGCTTCCACACCGGCAACAGCCCGGCGAACAAGCCGCATAACTTCGACGAGACCAAGGCGATCGCTATCGAGCGGTTCCGCGAGATCGTGGCGGCCGGCATCGCCGAACACAATGCGCGGCAGGGGCGCAACACCGAAGCCGCGCGCGGGCGCAGCTTCGACGATGCGTTCAACGAGAGCTATGCCGCCTCCACGATCAAGAAGGCGACCGAGATGCAGGCGCGCATGGCGCTGCTCGCTATCGAGAATCGCCCGACCGATCGTAACAACGGCTCGATCCGGCTGCATGGCCATGTCTATTGGTGCGAGGAGCTGAACCTCCACCTGGGCGAGCGGCTGACCGTCCGCTTCGATCCGGACAATCTCCGCCTGCCGATCCATGTCTATGACGCGGAGGATCGTTTCCTTTGCTCGGCGCCGGTGATCGAGGCGGCGCCGTTCCTCGACGTCGCGACGCTCAAGCGCCAGCAGAAGCTGCGCAAGGACGTGCGGAAAACGGCCCGCGAGCTCGAAGAGAAAGCGGACCTGCAGCATGCCGAGGAGCTGGCCGCCGCTCTCGCCGCCAGTTCGGCGCCCGTTCCCGCGCCGGTGCCGCAGCCCGGCGCCGTCCGGATGGTGGTGCACGGCAACACCGCGCTCAAACCTGTCCCTAATCGCCCGCTGAGACCCCGCTCGGAAGCCGCTCAGGCGGCCTCGCTCGACCGCATGGCGGCCGGGATGGCGCGGCTGCGCGCGGTGAAGTGATGCGCGCCCGGCGCTTTCCGGGCTGATGGAGACTGAAGATGCAGCGTTTTCTGGCGATCTACGTGAACCAGCACGGGCAACCGGCGGCCACGATGCTCAAGCCTGGTGCTGATGGGCAGTTGCCCTTCGGCGTCGATGAATTTCGCCTCGGGCTTCCCGACTATGACGGCGAGCCGGTGACCTTGATCGAGATGCCGGTGGATGAAGACTTCCGGCCAACGATCGTCGACGTCGAGACCGACTGCGAGCTCGCGCTCGGTTTCGTCGACCTGCCGGCTGAGCTCCCCGAACCCGACGACGAATGAAGAACCAAGGCCGCGCGCGAGCTGGAACCTCGCGCGCGGCCGGCTCCGGCGCCGGTTGGCGCCCTCTCAGCAGAGGTACTTTAGAACATGAACAACCCAGAGGATATGCCGGTCGACATCAACGAGATGCGCGATTGGCTGAAGGAGCGTCAGGCCTCCGGCTACAGCTGGAGCGCGATGGCCAAGGAGAGCGGGATTCCGTCTTCCACGCTGTCGCTGTTCGCCGGAGGCTCCTACACCGGCAACAAGGACAACATCGCCAAGCGCATCTTCCAGTACCGCCAGAAGGTGGAGATGCAGCAGGACCGCTCAACGCAGGTCCTGCAGGAGGCGCGATTCATCGACCTGCCTTCCGCTCGCCGCGTCCAGTTCCTGCTCGAATGGGCACATATGGGCCGCATCACGGTTGCGGCGATGGGTCCGGGCACCTGCAAGTCCATGACGGCCGAGCATTACAAGGCGAGCCTGGGCGCCACCGTCTGGCTCGCCGAGATGCGCCAGACGACCAGCTCGGTCACCGCCATGATGGCCGAGGTCATGAAGGCGATGGGGCTCACCAGCAGCAGCGGCTGGCGCCAGCAGCGCTCCGCCCAGATCATCGACTTCGTGCGCCATAAGCGCGGCCTGCTGATCATCGACGAAGCCAATCATCTCGGCTGGGATGCCCTGGAAGAGATCCGCGGCTGGCATGACGCCGCCGGGCTGGGCGTGGCGCTGCTCGGCAATGACGAGCTGATGCTCCGCATCCGGGGCGGCGCGCATCGTCACCAGTACGCCCGGCTCAACAGCCGCATCGCCAAGATGCACGTTCAGGATGTGCCGCTCGAAGCCGATGTCGCCGGCTGGTGCGACGCGATGGATATCGTCGAACCCGCCATCCGCAAACTGCTGACCGAGATCGCTGTGTCGCCCGGTCACGGCGGGCTGCGCGAAGTCAAGCAGATCCTGGAAGCGGCGCACATGCTCGCGATCGGCGAGGAGGCCGATCTCGATCTGCGCCACTTCCGCGAGGCCGCGGATACTCGCACCACCGTGCAGCGGAGGCAGGCATGAGCGCGCCCCGCGAATCTCGGTCGTTCAACTGGTACGGCCTGGCCATGGTCTTCGCCACCGGCGCGCTGGCGCTCGGCGGCTTGGCCGATATCGCGGTGCTCGCCGCCAAGATCCTCGCGCGGGTGCTGCCATGACCGCCCGCGTCCGTGCCGTGATCATTGAGGGCGAAGCCACGCCCGAGGTGACCGCCGCGATCCGCGAGGCGATCGATTCGCCGGAGCTGGAGGTGATCTATCGGGCGCCGTCCGTGGCGGAGATCGTGGCCCAGGCCGCGATCGAGACGGGCATCAAGCCTGCCGCGATCCTCGGCGGCGGCCGGACCAATGACGTGGTGCTGGCGCGCTTCGCCGTCTGCTGGGTCTCGCGCCGTTTCGGCAACCGTTCGAGCTCCCAGATCGGGCGCGCCCTCGGCGGTCGCAACCACGCGACCATCATCAGCGCGATCCGCCGGGCCGAGGGCCTGCGGCTGCGCGATCGCGAGTTCGAGGCGCTCACCGATCGCCTGCTCGCCCATTTCGAGAATGGAGGCCTGCAATGAACCAGTTCGCCCGCATGGCGAAATTCCAGCATGCCGTCGATCGGCCAGGCCGGCCCTCTCGCGCCACGTCGCCGGGCCATCGGCTGCTCCTCGCCAAGGTCCATCTCGCCGCCAAGGAGCTCGGCCTCGCCGACGACGACTATCGCGGGATTCTGTTCGACGAGACCGGCAAGCGCAGCGCCAAGGACTGTACCACCGCCGAACTCGTGCGCGTGGTCGAGCGGTTCAAGGCGCGCGGCTGGGCGCAGAAGCCGCCCAAGGCGCCGCGCCCTGCCGACCATGCCGCCGCGATGAAGGCGCGGGCGATGTGGGTCTCGCTCCATCATCTGTGCGCGATCGACAACCCGTCCGACCAGGCGCTCGAAGCCTTCGCCAAGCGGCAGCTCAAGTGCGAGCGCATGCAGTGGGCGAATCAGGGTCTGATGTATCGCCTGATCGAGGCGCTGAAGGCGATCGCCGAGCGCCACGGCTGGAGCCAGGACATGGCCGGCGTAAGGCCGGAGGCGGTGCCGCTGGTGCTGCGGCGCGGCCTGGTCGAGGCGATCCTGCAGAAGCTGCGCGACTGTGCCTTCATCCCCGCCGATTGGGATTTCGAGCGGGTCGCGCACGAGTTCGCCGGCATGCGGCTGAGCCTGATCCTCGCCACCGCAAGCGAGCTCGACGTGATCGCGCGCGTGCTGGGCGACCAGCTGCGCGAGGCGCGCGGATCCGCGCCGGAGATGGTGCGATGATGGCCGCGCTGGATCTGCGCCGCCGCGGCTATGTGCCGCTCTATACGCCCGGCTCGGCCTGCCCGGGATGCGGCCGCTCGCACTGGCACATCGGGCGCCAGGTGGCCGAGTGCGCCTGGTGCGGGACCGCGCTCCCCATGGTGCGCGAGAAGGGCGGGCGATCATGATCCGCGTCTCCGATCACGCCCTGCTGCGCTTCCTGGAGCGCGTCGGCGGCATGGACGTCGAAGGCCTGCGCGAGCAGCTGGAAGCCAGCTTCGAGCGCGCGAGCTCGGCCGCCCAGACGCTGGGCGTGACGAACTATGCAATCACGGTCGATGGCCACACCTATCTCGTGCGCGGCGCGGTCGTCGCGACCGTGCTGTCGGCCGGGCTGGATTCGCGCAGCCATTACCATTCGCTGGATCCCGCGAAGGCCTGACGATGCGCGAGCTGCTCCTCGACGACCTGAAAGCGCTGCTCGGCGATGCCGGGTTCATCGCGCTTGTCCAGGCGTTCGGAGGGACGCGCCTCTATGTGCCAGAAAAACCGCAGCCCGACTCCGAACTGGTGACCGCGATCGGTGAGGAGGCGGCCCGCCGACTGACCCGGCGCTATGCTCCGGACGTCCTGCGCGTGCCACTTGCGCGCGAGGAGCTCGCGATCCATTACCGTGCGGCCGGGCTCAGCAACCGTGACATCGCCAGGAAGCTCCGAATCACGGAGACCGGCGTGAACAAGCTGTTCCGTCGCCGCCCGGACACGCCCGTCAAGGGCGCCGCCCAGCTCCCCCTTTTCGACTGAAGGCCGCCTAGGCGGTCATATCGCCCGCTTTCGGGCTCCCCCACTGTCGATCCATCGGGAGCGGCGGTGGCAGCAGGTTTATCTTGAGCCGCTCGCTCCCACTCTTTTGGGGCGAGCATCGTGATCACCATCGATATCGAGCGGATGCAGGGGCGCCTCGGCGTCAAGCAGGATGGCGTGGCCGGACCGGTCACGTTCGCCGCGCTGTTCGGTGCGATGGGTGCATCCGGCGCGATGGCGGCCGAGCTGGGGCTTGCCGCGGCGGTCCATGTGCCGGCCTATGGCATCTTCGAAACCGGCCTCCGCCTGGCACATTTCATGACGCAGACCGCGCATGAGAGCGACAGTTTCCGCACCATGGAGGAATATGCCTCCGGTGCCGCCTATGAGGGGCGCGCGGATATCGGTAACGTCCAGGCCGGCGACGGCGTCCGCTACAAGGGGCGCGGCCCGCTGCAGCTGACCGGGCGCGCGAACTATCGTGCCTTCGGCCGCGCGCTCGGCATCGATTTCGAGAGCCATCCGGAGATCGTGGCGCTGCCGTCGATCGGCCTGCTCGTCGCCTGCAAATACTGGGCGGACAAGGGGCTGAACGCCTGGGCCGATGCCGACGACATCGTCAATGCCACTCGCCGGATCAACGGGGGGCTGAACGGGCTGGACGATCGCAAGCGACAGCTGGTCGTGGCGAAGGGGCTGATCCTGTGATCAAGCTCCTGAAGGACCTGCTCTACGGCGGCCGCAACGAGTATCTCGATATCGTGCGCGTGCTCGCCTTCCTGGGCGGGCTCGTGTTCCTGGTGCTCGTCTGCCTGAAGTTCGCCGGGGTCGGCAGCTTCGACGAGGCGGCGTTCGGCATGGGCTGGGCGACCGTGCTCGGCGCCACTGTCGCCGCGATCTATGCGCGCAGCCACACCGACCGCGTCCAGCGCCAGGATGCCGCAGCCGCCCGGGAGACGCCGTGATGCCGATCATCACCGTCATTACCGGCTGGCTGGTGCGCGCCAGCGTCTCGGAGCGGGTCGCGCCGCTCCTCGCCTGGGCGATCGCCGCGATCGCGGCCGTCGCTTTGGTGCTGGGCGGCTGGGCGCTGCTCAAGTCCAGCATCATCAACGCGCATGACGACAAGGTCGCCGGCCAGCAGGCGCAGGCCCAGCTGGAGCGTGAGCACCAGGCCGACGCATCCGCCCTCAATCTCCAGCAGCGTGACCAGCTCGTCCAGGACGAGCTCCAGGAGGCTATCGACAATGCAGTCCAATCCCATCCGGCGGAGGCGCGCGCCTCTGCTGGCCCTGCTACCAGCGCTGCTCTTGACCAGCTGCGGCGACAGGCCGGATCCGCTGGCGGCCGGTAGCCGGCCGGCCCGGGAGCGCGTGACGCCCGTCGCGGCGCCCGCCGTGCCGCCGGCCACCACGCCCTGCAGCTGGGATGCGTCCCAGCTCTGCAACAGCGATGCGGAGACCGGCGGCGTTGTCGCCGGCCTTGTCGATGCGCTGGCCGAGGCCAACCGCAAGCTGTGCTGGCTGGGCGTGTGGTTCGGTTATCCGGAGTGCCGGCCGTGACGGCGGCGCTAGCCCTCGATATCGTGCGCCGTGATCTCGACGACGCCGTCGGCGCCGGCCGGCGTCATCGCCGCCAGTTCGGCGATCAGGTCAAGGTTCGCCGAAATCACCGCTTCGGGCGGCTGCGTATCGTCGCTCGCCATCAGGCGCAGCGCGCTCGCCTTCAGCCGCACGCGGATCATGCCGGCCTTGCCGGAGATCGCCAGCTCATGATCGGTGAACCGCATCGTTCGATGATGGGCGGCTCGATCGCGCACGACAAGGGGCGGTATCGGTGAGTCCCGCTCCTACCACACTCGCCGATATCATGGCCGTGTTCGAAGGATCGGACGGCGACGCCACCAGGGCGCTCTTCGACCAGCTGGAGAAGCTTGGGCCCGCCGGTGTCGTCGCGCTCAACCTGTTCCGCGCCTGCAAGAACAGCGCGCGGGCCAAGGTCTATCGCGGCGGGCAGCGCGGGCGCGGCTCGTACAGATCGATGGCCTATGACAGGAAGGCCTGGGCGATTGATAATCTGGCCGACGTGCTAGGCAAGCATGCCGCGGCGCTCGGCATCGCCTGGGGTTGGGGCCTGGACCCCAACCAGGAGTTTCACCGCCACGTCCTCTATGTCGACGCGCCCACCGGCCAGGTGAGCTTCCACACCGCGCCGCGCGGCGCCGGCCCCGACTATGTCGGCGGCTGGGACGGCGCGCGCGGCACCGGGGCACAGCGGATCTGCGGCTGGATCGCGCAGCTGCTGCAGGCGGTGCCGGCGTGAACCAGGACGGCATGATCGAGCTCGCGGAGGCGCGGGTCGCGCGTGAGGTGGACGTCGGCGTCGCCGGCATTCGGGGCGAGCTGGCGGCGCCGGGCACGATCGAGTGCTTCGACTGCGGGGCGGAGATCAGCGCGGCTCGGCGCCGGGCGCTGCCGTCCGCGATCCGGTGCCTGGACTGCCAGGAGAGTTTCGAAAGGGGGCGTAAGTGAAATTGGAATTGGTGATCCCGGTGCTGACCGCGATCGCGCTGCTGACCAGCATCGCCAACACGATCTGGCTGTGGCTTTCGAAGGGCGGCGCGCGCCAGGCGGCCGAACTCGACAAACACACCAGCAAGCTGACCGAACACGACCGGCGCATCCAGGCGGTCGAGGGCGAGCTCAAGCATGTGCCGAGCAAGGAGGATATTTCGGAGCTGCGCCTGGAAGTAGCGCGCATGGCCGGAAAGCAGGACGCCTCCAATGCTGAGCTCGAAAGCGTCGCTCGCACCGTTCGCCGCATCGAGGATCATCTGCTGGGGGAGAAATCGTGAGCTACAAGGACAAGATCGTCACCGATGCGCGGTTCGTCATCCTGCGCGAGCTCACACTGCAGGTCGACGGCCGGCTCAACGAGCTGTCGCTGGTCCGCGTCCTCGATGCCTGGGGCATCGACCGCACACGCGAATGGGTGCGCACCCAGCTCAACGCGCTGGCGGAGCTCGGCGCGGTCGAACTCGTCCAGTCCGACCCGATCGCGGTCGCCAAGATCACGACGCTCGGTCGCAACCATGTCGCGGAGCGCGCCGTGATCGACGGCGTCACGCGTCCGTTCGAGGTGGACTGAGCCGTGGCTGAGGATCGCCGCGCCGGCCGCGGCCGTCTCTCCTCGATCGACCAGCTGCCCGAAGAGGCGGAGCCCGACCTGATCTGGGTCCGGTCCGAGCTGGCTGAGCGCACGCGGCCGCAGACGGAGATCCTCGCCGACTTCAATGACCGCCTGGCCGCCAAGGGTATCGAGCCCGTCAGCAAGTCGGCGTTCAACCGCTGGTCGGTCCGGATCGCGCTTCAGCTGCGCAAGCTGGACGAGGTGCACATCATCTCGCGTGAGGTGGCTTCGCGCCTGCAGGCTGACGCAACCGACGATGTCACGGTCCTGATCTCCGAGATGATCAAGGCGCAGATATACGAGCATCTCGAAGAGAAACGCGATCCGCTGACGATCAACCGCCTGGCGGCATCACTCGACCGGATCACCAAGGCCCAGGCCAGCTCGGCCGAGGTGCGCCGCAAGCATCAGGATGCCCGCGATCGCGCGCTCAAGGCCATCGACGACGCCAGCGAGGAACTTGCCGGCAACACCGAGGCGGCCAGCTCGCAGGAGGTGCTGCGGCGCATTCGCGAGGATGTCTATGGGATCTTCACGCAATGAGGGTCGCGCTCGGCCTGGATGATTTCACGGATACCGTCTCCGTCGAATTCGAGTGCGACAACGCTACGGAGGCCGAGAAGCTGCTTGGCGCGCTCGTCCGTATGGTCGAGCGCGGCCATATAGATTTGCGCATGGCGGACAGTGATGGCGAGCCGCCCAAGCTGAGCACGGTGCAATGAGCCGCGGCTGGTCCAAGCATGCGCTCGTCCGCGAAATGGCGGCGGATGTGCTGCACGAGTTGATGCCCGTCGCCCCTGCGGGCGAGGCGCCCGTGGAGCTAACCGGCTGGCGCGATCACAGCGGCGCGCTGCGGCGAGCCGTCGCGGTCTACGCGAACGGGTGGCGGATCGATATTCGCCTATCGCCCAGGGGCGAAGTCACCAGCACCAAAGCGACGATCCGCTTGGTCGCGAGAGGCGGTCAAGGATGATCGCCGGTCCCGCCGTCCCGCTCTATCCCTATCAGCAGCGCTGGTTCCTCGATCGAAGCCGGTTCAAGGCCGGCATGTTCGCGCGCCAGACGGGCAAGACCTTCACCACCACGCTGGAGATCGTCGATCGGTGCGTCGAGGCGGCGGCCGAAGCGCGGCGCGATCCCTGGGTCATCCTTTCGCGCGGCGAGCGCCAGGCGGCCGAGGCGATGAACGAGGGCATCAAGCTCCATGCCAAGGCCTATGCGCTGGGGTTCGAAGCGGCCGAGTTCGATTGGAAGAGCCCGGACGGGTTCAGCTATCGCGCGCTCGAAGTCGTCTTTCCCCATGGCGGCAAGGTCACCGCCTTGCCAGCGAACCCAGACACCGCGCGCGGCTTCTCGCGCAACGTCTTCCTGGACGAGTTCGCGATCCACAAGGACAGCCGCGAGATCTGGGGCGCGTTGTTCCCGGTGATCTCGAAAGGCTGGGACCTGCGCGTCACCTCGACGCCGAAGGGCAAGGTCAACAAGTTCTACGAGATCATGACGGCCAACGATGTGACCTGGTCGCGGCACATCGTCGACATCCACCAGGCCGTGGCCGATGGCCTGCCGCGCGATATCGAGCAGCTGCGCGCCGGCATGGCCGACGAGGATCTCTGGTCGCAGGAATTCGAGCTGCAATGGCTCGACGAGGCGAGCGCCTGGCTGTCCTATGACCTGATCATGTCGGTGGAGGATCCCGGCGCCGGCGATCCCGCCGGCTATCAGGGCAACCCGTGCTTCGTCGGTCGCGACATCGGCCGGCGCAATGACCTGCACGTCATCTGGGTGTGGGAGCAGATCGGGGACGTGCTGTGGGAGCGCGAGCGCATCGAGCAGAAGCGCGCGACCTTCGCCGACATGGACGCAGCGTTCGATGATGTGATGACGCGCTACCGCGTGGCCCGGGCGTGCGTGGACCAAACGGGCATGGGCGAGAAGGTCGTCGAGGATGCGCAGCGCCGATATGGGTCGCGGGTCGAGGGCGTACTGTTCACCGGGCCCAGCAAGTTGATCATGGCGACGCGCGGCAAGGAGCGGTTCGAAGCGCGCACCGTCCGGATCTCGGAAGGCGATGCGCCGCTCCGATCGGATCTGCACAAGCTGCGCAAGGTCGCCTCGGCTACCGGAGCGCCGCGGTTCGTGGCGGAGCGCGACGACGATCACGCGGACCGCACCTGGGCGGCCTTCCTCGGGATCCACGCGGCCGACGAGGCGATCCCGGCCTATGGCTATACGCCGGTGCGGCAAGGCGGCGACGGCGACGGCCATGTCTCGCCGCTGGTCGACGGCGCCGGCGGCGCGCACGACTGGTATCGCCCGCCGCTCGGGCGTGGATTTGGGGGCTTCGTATGAACCGCCCCGTAAACGGCCCAGGAAGGCCAAGGAGCGCTTTGCGGCCCCTCGGGTCCTCCGCGCGCCGCACCTGCCTTCTTAGTGGGTTCTTAGCGGCCGGAATCGCGCAATCGGATCGAAGGGGTCGAGGACAATGACGGGGTTGGTGGATCAGTATGGCCGGCCGATCCGGAAAGAGGCGCTGACCCGCGAGATCGCGGTGCCGACCCTCGCCGGCCTGCGCTCGCCGATCGCGGGCTATCCCGGCGACGGGCTGGAGCCGCGCCGGCTGGCTGCGATCCTGCGCGCCGCCGATCATGGCGATCCGCTGCGCTATTACGAGCTGGCCGAGCAGATCGAGGAGCGTGACCTGCACTATGCGGGCGTGCTCGGCACCCGGAAGCGATCGGTGGCGCAGATCGACATCACCGTCGAGGCGGCGAGCGATTCCGCCAAGGACGTCGAGATCGCTGACATGGTGCGCGAATGGCTCACGCGCGACGAGCTCGCCGACGAGATGTTCGATATTCTCGATGCGATTGGAAAGGGCATCAGCCACACCGAGATCATCTGGGACACGAGCGCGGGACAGTGGCGGCCTGCGCGGCTCGAATGGCGCGATCCGCGCTGGTTCACCGTCGACCGAAACGACCTGCGCACTCCGATGCTGCGCGGCGGCGAGAGCGGCAACGGTGAGGATGCTCCGCTCGAACCGTTCAAGTTCATCTGCCTGACGATGAAGGCGAAGTCGGGCCTACCGATCCGCTCGGGGATCGCGCGGCTCGCGACCTGGAACTGGATGTTCAAGGCGTTCACGCAGCGCGACTGGGCGATCTTCACCCAGACCTTCGGCCAGCCCGTGCGCGTCGGCAAGTTTCACTCGGGCGCCAGCGCCGAGGACAAAAAGACGCTCTACCAGGCCGTCGCCAATATCGCCGGGGACTGCGCAGCCATTATCCCCCAGGAGATGCTGATCGAGTTCATTGAGAGCGGCAACGTCGGCCAGGGCGCGGACCTGTTCGAGAAACGGGCGGACTGGCTCGACCGCCAGATCTCCAAGGCGGTGCTCGGCCAGACGGGCACCACCGACATGAAGTCGGGCGGTCTGGGGGACGGGGGCAACGACGTGCATGACCGCGTCGCCGGCGATATCGAGACCGCCGATTGCAAGGCGGTCGGCGCGGCGCTCAACCGCGACCTAGTGCGGGCCTGGGTGGATCTCGAACATGGGCCGCAGGAAAAATACCCACGGCTCAGCATCGCGCGGCCGAAGAAGGAAGATCTGCAGCTGCTCACCAACTCGCTGGCGCAGCTCGTGCCGCTAGGGCTGCGCGTGCAGGCGAGCGAGATCCGCGACAAGTTCGGCCTCGCCGATCCGGACGAAGGCGCCGAGCTGCTCGCGCCTCGCGCGGCGGCGTCCATCGTGCCGAGCGCCTCGACGGCTCTCGCGCTGCAGGCACAGCGGCCGGCGCCGACGCCCGCGCCCTTTCCCGGCGATGCGGTCGGCGATCGGATCACGGCGGATATCGCGCCCGACATGGAGCAGCTGCTGGGCGAGATCGAGGCGATGCTCGGCGCCGCGCAGGATCTCGACGAGTTCAAGACGATGCTGCTCGCGGCCTATCCCAAGCTCGACATGGGCGCGATCGCAGACAAGGTGGCCCAGGGGCTGATCACGGCGCACCTCGCCGGCCGCGCCGACGTCGAGGACGAAAGTGCCTGATCATCCCAGCGCCGTGTCCGGCGTCTTTCGCCGGCCGTACAGCTACCAGGTCGCCTTCTTCCGCCGGAAGCTCGGCAACCTGGTGCCGACCCAGCGCTGGGACGATCTGCGGCGCGAGCAGCACGACACCGCCTTCATGGTTGCCGGCGCTCAGAAGGCGGACCTGCTCACGGATCTCGCCGCGGCCGTCGATCGCGGCGTGTCCGAGGGCAAGAGCCTGGATGCATTCCGCAAGGACTTCCGCGCGATCGTTGAGCGTCACGGGTGGCATGGCTGGACCGGCGAGGACACCAAGGGCGGTCGCGCCTGGCGCACGCGCACGATCTACCGGACCAACGCGTCGACCAGCTATTCGGCCGGGCGCTACGCCCAGCTCGTCGAGGGCAACTTCCCGCTGTGGGTCTATTTCCATGGCAATTCGAAGGAGCCGCGCCAGGAGCATCTCGATTGGAACGGCCTGGCGCTGCCCCCCGACCATGTCTTTTGGATCACGCGCTATCCCCCCTCGGCATGGGGCTGCAGCTGTTATGTGGTGGGAGCCCGGAGCGCTCGCGGCGTCCGGCGCCTGGGCGGCGATCCGGACAAGAAGCTGCCCGATGGCTGGGACGCGATCGATCCGAAGACGGGCGCGCCGATCGGCGTGGGAAAGAACTGGGACTATGCGCCCGGCGCCGGCGTCGCTCCGCAGGTCGCCGCGATCGCGGAGAAGGTGCGGCATTGGGACTATCGGATCGGCAAAGCCTTCTTGGAGGAAGTGCCGCCGGCCCAGCGCGAAGCACTGGCGCGGAGCTATCGCTCGCTGCCCTCGGTTGCCGACGATGCGCGCCGCTACGCGCAGCGCGTCCTGGCGAACACCGGCGAGGTGGAGATTCAACCGAGCTGGACGCTCGGCCTGGTCGGCGATCGCGCCGGGGAGGTCGGCCGGATGGTCGGGACCGACGTCTCGATCTTCGACTTCTCGATCGACAGCTCGTCGGTGCTGCATATCGAGCGGCAGCACGGCAATCCAAGGTCAGAGGCACGGCGCGGGCAGCGTGCCGTTACCGCGGCCGACTATGCCCTGCTGCCGCAGATCCTCAATGCGCCCGACGCGGTGATCGACAGCGGCAAGCTTGGAAGCGCCGCCGGCGCCGGGACCGTCACCTATGAGAAGCGGATCAATGGCGAACTCTATCACGCCGTCTTCGTGGTGCGAGGCCGCCAACGCAGCCTGGCGCTGCAGACATTCTACATCACGGCGGGGAAGGACGCGCCCTCGCGCTAACGTCCGAAACGCTTCGGGTTATGGGCCCAACACCACGATGCGCGCGTCCTGTCGAGTGAAATAGCAATGATCCGCATCGTCTTCAACAGCACCAACCTGGTCGAGCGGCTGCGCCAGGCGAGCGAGCGCCTGGCCGACATGAGCCCGGTCTATTCGGACATCGGCGAGTATCTGGTCAAATCGACCAAGGACCGTTTCGGTCGCAGTGAAGCTCCGGACGGCAGCAAATGGGCGCCGAAGCGGCCGGCGACGATCGAGCGTTATCGGCGCATGGGCGACGGCAAGCTGACCCGTCCGCTGATCGGGCCATCGCGGCGCCTTGGCAACGAGGTCGCGGCGATCCCCAGCCGTGACCAGGTCGAAGTCGGATCGTCGCTGGAATATTCCGGCGTGATGCAGGATGGCGCGGCCAAAGGCGCGTTCGGCACCAACAAGCGGGGCAGTCCGATCCCCTGGGGGACCATCCCCGCCCGCGTCTGGCTTGGCATCTCCGAAACCGACGAGCGCAATATACTGGACATCGTCGACGAGCATATCGGCGCGGGGCTGACGGACGGTTCAGAGGTCGCTTAGAGGCTTCTCAACGCCCGTTTGATTTCGCCTGCCGGCGGTGGCAGGTTCGCGGGGCGGCGAATCCACTGCCCATCGCTGGCCGCCTAGGCGGCCATGTTTTGCGCTCCGCCGGCCGTCCATCACGGTCGGCATGACCGGCTCCCACCCGACCACTATTTTCTGCGCCGCGATGCCGTTCGCCGATGATGATGGAATCCCCGAGTGGATCCATCTGGTCCCGGCCGGGATCGTCAACACCGCTGATGGCCGCGGGCCGTGGCGCGTCGAGGATGTTTCCGCGCTGATGGCCGCGTCGCTCAAGCCGGGCGGCAAGCTGGTGCTCGACGAAAATCATTCCACGGACCTGGCTGCGCCGAAGGGGGCCTCGGCGCCGGCGCGCGGCTGGATCGTCGAGCTCCAGTCGCGCGCCGATGGAATCTGGGGGCGGGTCGAGTGGACCCCCAAGGGCCGGGAGCTGATGGCCGACAAGGCCTATCGCGGCGTCTCCCCCGCCATTCGGGTGCGCGAGAAGAGCGGCGTCATCACCCGCATCGAGCGCGCCAGTCTCACCAACCTGCCCAATCTCGTCGGGCTGGTTTCGCTGCACCACCAGGAGGATTCCGATATGGGCTTGAAGGAAGGGCTGATCGAGGCGCTGAGCCTCGACGGCGGGGCCGACGACGATACGATCGTCAAGGCCGTGAAGGAAGCGATCGGCGCCGGCGCCGTCCAGCTGCAGTCGGCGCTCGCGCCGATCGCCAAGGCGGCCGGCCTGGCGGACAATGCGGACGCCGCCGCCGTCCTGGCCGGCGTCCAGCAGCTCGCCAGCAAACAGGGCGGTACCGTCACCCAGCTGCAGAACGAGCTCGCCAACGTCACCCTGCAGCTCAATTCGCTGCAGGAGACCAGCAAGCGCAGGGACGCCGAAGCCTATGTCGACGGCGAGATCCGCGCCGGCCGGGTCGGCCTGAAGCCGGTGCGCGACGAGTATGTCTCGATCCACATGCAGGATCCCGCCCAGGCAAAGAAGCTGATCGAGGCGATGCCGATCCTGAACGGCGGGCCGACCATCAACCCGCGCGATCCTGCTCCCCAGGGCGACAACGAGAAGCCCGAGCTGCTCGCGCGCCGCGCCTCGCTCTACCAGCGCAAGCTGGCCGATGCGGGCGAGACCATCGATTTCGCGACGGCCGTCCTGGCCGTGAAGGAGGGCAAGGACAAATGAACCCGCTCCTGACCAAGAGCTACGAGGCCGCCGAGGATATCGTCGGCTATCGCATCATCGCCTTCGCCGATCCGGATGCGGGCACCACGGTCGGCCTGGCCGGCGCTGCGACCGATCCGCTGGTCGGCACGTCCGGCAAGTACGGCGCGGAAGCGGGCGAGATGGTCGACGTCGACAAGGTCGGCCTCGGTGCCGTCCAGCTCGGCGGCGCCGTCGACGCGGGCGACCCGCTGACCAGCGACGCCAGCGGCAAGGCGATCGCCGCGACCGAGGCGGGGCAGCGCATCATCGGCTTCGCCGAGGCGCCCGGCGTCGCCAACGACATCATCGACTATGCGATCGCGCCCGGCGTGCTCGCGGTTCCGGAGGCTTAATCCATGACCCAGCGTCCGTTCCAGGCGGATCCCGTGCTGACCGCGATCGCGATCGGCTACATGAATCCGCAGGCGTCCTACATCGCCGACATCGTGCTCCCTCGCTCCGACGTGGGCGGCGAGACCTTCAAGTACAGCACCTATCCGCTCGCCGAGGCATTCAATGTGCCGGATAGCCGAGTCGGCCGGCGTGGCCAGGTGCAGCAGGTCGAGTTCAGCGGCGACCAGGCCGAAGCGACGGTCGAGGACTTCGGCCTCGACACGCCGATCGTCGTATCCGACATCGAGGCCGCGCGCGCCGCGCGCGCCGCCGGCACCTCCAACTTCGATCCGGAAGCGCATTCGGTGATGATGCTCACCGACACGGTCATCAACTGCCGCGAGGTGCGCGTCGCGCAGAAGATCTTCAACGCGGGCACCTACGCGGCCGGCCGCAAGACCCTCCTCGCCGGCAACACCCAGTTCTCCGACTATGTGAACTCGGACCCGATCGGCGTGATCAACGCCGGCGCCGACGCCACGCTCGTCTTCCGGCCGAACCTCGGCATCATGGGCCGTCAGGTGTGGAGCAAGCTCAAGTCGCACCCGAAGATCGTCAACGCGGTCAAGGGCAACGTCACCAATCAGGGCAATGTCACGCTGGAGCAGTTCACCGAGCTGTTCGCG
>Ga0164243_10007472_pt1 | contig 16317 bp, 11 predicted proteins | sample OricompcompostOP_FD_108781 | JGI IMG/M metagenome (GOLD analysis project Ga0164243, IMG submission 108781) | Organic Plus compost microbial communities from Emeryville, California, USA - Original compost - Organic plus compost (OP) | ecosystem: Engineered > Solid waste > Mixed feedstock >...
GCGGCCGACGGCACCGTGGAGGCCCTGGAGCTGCCCGACTCCCCCGGCTTCGTCCTCGGCGTCCAGTGGCACCCGGAGGCGGGTGAGGACCTCCGCCTGATGAAGGCCCTGGTGGACGCGGCGGCGGCGCGCTCCCTCAGCGCGTGAGAGCCAGCAGCTGACGGGCGGGCCCGGCCGGCCGTGCCCCGCGCGGCCACACGGCGCGCAGGGCGCGGCTCAGTCCCCGGCCGGTGACGGCGACCTCGACGAGCCGCCGCGCCGCCAGCTCCTCCCCCACCGCCAGTTCGCTGAGCACCGCGGGCCCGGCCCCGCTGACGGCGGCGGCCTTGACGGCGGTGGTGGAGGCCAGCTCCAGCAGCGGGGGCGCCAGACCGCCGTGTGCGGCGAGGGCGGCGTCCAGCACCTGCCGGGTGCCGGAGCCGGGTTCGCGCAGCACCAGCCGGGTGCGGGCGAGTTCGTCCGGCTCCACGGGGGTGCGGCGCCGGGTCCAGGGGTGGCCGGGTGCGGCGACGACCAGCAGCCGGTCGTGGGCGATGACCGTGCCGTCCAGCCCGTCGGGCACGCCCAGCCCTTCCACGAAGCCGAGGTCGGCCTCGCCGTCGAGCAGCATCCGTGCGACGGCGGCGCTGTTGCCGGCCCGCAGCGAGACGGCCGTGTCGGGCCGCTCGGTGCGCAGGGCGATCAGCCAGCCGGGCAGCAGGTATTCGGCGATGGTCATGCTGGCGGCGACGGTGAGCCGCGAGTCCCGCCGGTCGCGGAGTGCGGTGACGCCCGCGTCGAAGGCGTCGGCGGCCTCCACGATGCGCCGCGCCCAGTCGGTGACGAGCGCACCGGCGGAGGTCAGCCGCGAGCCGCGCGGGGAGCGCTCCAGCAGGGTGACGCCCAGCATCCGTTCCATGCCGCGGATGCGTCCGCTGGCGGCGGGCTGGCTGACGCCGGTCTCGCGGGCGGCGCGGCCCAGGCTGCCCAGGCGTGCGACGGCCAGCAGCAGTTCCAGTGCGCCCAGGTCCGGCACGCGGTGCGCCAGTCCGGCGGCGGGGTGCTGCTGGGTCCGGGACGGGGGTGGCCGGTCCGCTTCGCTCATAGGCTCAGGTTATGCCCTCATAGGGTCATGATCCCTGGTCATGGGCCCGGTCCGGGAGGAGCGTGGGGGCATGACCGCTTCCGCTTCCCTCGTTCCGGACGATCCCGGAGCAGCCCGGGCCCGGCCCGCCGCCCTGGCGGGCCCCGGCCGGCTGCGCGCTCTCGGCCCCAATTGGTACGCGTCGGTGATGGGCACCGCCATCGTCGCCGGCGCCGGTGCGGCGCTGCCCGCCCGGCCGCCGCGCCCGGTCCTGGAGGCCGTGTGGACGCTGGCGGCGGTGATGCTGGTGATGCTGCTGGCGGCCCGGGCCGGGCACTGGCTGCGCCACCGCGACCAGGCACGGGCCCATCTGGACGATCCGGCGGTCGTGCCCTTCTACGGCTGTCTGTCCATGGCCCTGCTGGCGGTCGGCGGTACGGCGCTGTCCCTGCGGGTGCCGGCCGCCGTCGGGATCGACACGGTGCTGTGGGCGGCCGGCACGGCGGTGGGGCTGGTGGCCACCGTCGCCGTCCCGTACCTGATGATCACCCGGCACACGCTGGGGCCGGACAGTGCCGGCCCGGTGTGGCTGCTGCCGGTGGTGGCCCCGATGGTGTCGGCCGCGCTCGGCCCGCCGCTGGCCGGGCACCTGCCGGCGGGCGGCGCCCGGCTGACGATGCTGCTGGGCTGTTTCGCGCTGTTCGGGATGAGCCTGCTGGCGACGCTGCTGATCCTGCCGCTGGTCTTCTCCCGCCTCGTCCACCACGGGCCGCTGCCGGTGCCGATGACGCCGCTGATGTGTCTGGTGCTGGGCCCGCTGGGGCAGTCCGTGACCGCCCTGGGCAACCTCGCCGACGCCGCGCCGGGCACCTTCGGTGCCGCCTCCGTGCTGTACGGGGTGCCGGTGATCGGGTTCGCGCTGCTGTGGTTCGCGCTGTCGGCCGCCCTGGTGGTGCGGGCCGTCCGGCACGGCATGGGGTTCTCGATGACGTGGTGGGCCTTCACCTTCCCGGTGGGCACGTGTGTGACGGGCGCCGCCGCGCTGGCCCGGCACACCGACGTGGCGGCGTTCGGCTGGCTGGCGACGGGGCTGTACGCCGTGCTGGTGGCCGCCTGGCTGGCCGCCGCCGTGCGCACCGCGGGCGGGCTGTTCAGCGGAGTGCTGCTGCCAGCGCCTCGCCGATGACGTGCGGCGCCTCCACCAGGGAGGGGCCGTACCAGGTCAGGTGCCGTCCGCTGACGAGGGCGGCGGGTGTGCCGGGGAACGCCTCGGGCCCGTCGTCCGCCGCGAACGGGTACGGCTCGTCGGGCAGCACCACCACATCGGCCAGGCCGGGCGCAGCCAGCCGGTCTGCGGGTATCCGCGGATAGCGTTCGGTGTGCGCGGCGTGGACGTTGCGCACCCCGAGGGCGGCCAGCAGGTCACCCGCGAAGGTGTCCCGGCCCAGCACCATCCAGGGCCTGCGCCAGACGGGTACGACGGCGCGCACGTCCCGGCCGGCGTGGCGGCGCCGGGCCCGCCGCCAGGCTTCCTCGGCCTCGTCGAGCCAGTCGGGGCGGCGCAGTCCGCAGCCTTCCGTCAGCACCCGGCCGAGTTCGGCGAAGCCCTGACCGAGGGAACGGACCTCGGTCACCATCACCCGCAGCCCGGCGGCCCGCAGGGCGTCCAGGTCTTCGGGCCGGTTCTCCTCCTCGTTGGCGAGGACGAGATCGGGGGCGAGCCGGATCACGGCGGCGACGTCGGGGTTCTTGGTGCCGCGCACCCTGGTGACGTCGAGGCCGGGCGGGTGGCTGCACCAGTCGGTGGCGCCGGTCAGCAGACCGGGTGCGGTGACGGCCACCGCCTCGGTGAGGGAGGGCACCAGGGACACGACGGACCGGCATGTCATGACCGCACCTTAGCGGGGTGCGCCACCCGGGTGGCATGCCGCCGCAGAGGCGGCAGTCCGGGACGTCTGTAGCGTTATGTACCGTTTCGGGGGCGGTGGAAACGGTACCCCTCCCTGCATGGTCAGCATCGGTTACTTTCTCTCCTGCGAGGAGTACGGCCCCCAGGAACTCGTCCGCCAGGCCCGGATGGCCGAGGAGGCCGGCTTCCGGCGCCTGTGGATCTCCGACCACTTCCACCCGTGGACCGACGCCCAGGGGCACAGCCCCTTCGTCTGGTCCGTCATCGGAGCGCTCTCCCAGGCCACCTCACTGCCGGTCGGCACCGCCGTCACCTGCCCCACCTTCCGGATGCACCCGCTGGTCGTCGCCCACGCCGCGGCCACCGCCGCCGTGCAGCTCGACGGCCGGTTCACACTCGGCGTGGGCAGCGGCGAAGCCCTCAACGAACATGTGCTCGGCCAGCGCTGGCCGCCGCCGGGCGAGCGGCTGGAGATGCTGGAGGAGGCCGTCCAGCTCATCCGGCGGCTGCACACCGGCAAGCGCACCACCCACCGCGGCACCTACTACCGGGTGGACGACGCGCGCCTCTACACCGTGCCCGAACAGCCGGTGCCGGTCTCGGTGTCCGCGTTCGGCCCCAAGGCCGTCGCGCTCGCCGCCCGCATCGGCGACGCCTTCTGCACCGCCTCGCCCAGCGCCGAACTGGTCAGCCGCTACCGCGAGGCGGGCGGCGGCGACCGGACGGTGCAGGGCGGCATGAAGGTGTGCTGGGCGCCCACCGAGGAGGAGGGGCTGGAGAAGGCGCACCGGCTGTGGGCCACCGAACTGCTGCCGGGCCAGCTGAACGCCACGCTGACCCGGCAGAAGGACTTCGCCGCCGCGGCGTCCCTGATCCCCAGGGAGGCGGTCGGCGAACAGATCGTCTGCGGGCCCGACGCCGAACGGCACCGCGCCCGCCTGCGCCAGTACGCCGACGCCGGCTTCGACGAGGTGTACGTCCATCAGATCGGCGGCCGGCAGGAGGAGTTCTTCCGCGTCTACCAGGACGAGATCCTCCCCTCCTTCCACTCCTGAGCCGCCGCCTCCCGGGGCGCCGGGGGCCGGCCTTCCTCACCTGGGGCGCTTCCCCGTGGTCAGGACGCACAGCGGCCCCGCCCCCACGCTCTCGCGCGGGGACGGGGCCGCTGTGCTCGGGCTGCTCAGAGGGCGGCGGCGCCGGTCACTTGACCGGGGCCAGCTTGTCCTCCATGCCCGGGTGCGAGTCGAGCCACTTGCGGGCGGACTCCTTCTCCTTGCCCTTGCCGCCGTTCTGGATCGCGGCTTCCAGGGAGCCGAGGTCCTTCTCGGACATCTTGAAGTTCTTCAGCCAGCCGTACAGCTCGGGGAAGTCCTTCGCGAAGTCCTTCTTGGCGGCGACGTGGATGCGGTCGCCCTTGCCCCAGGCACCCTTGGGGTCCTTGAGCTTCTTCATCGGGTACTTGCTGTAGACCCAGTGCGGCGACCACGTGGTGGCCACGATCGGCTCCTTCTTCTTCACCGCACCGTCCACGGCCGAGAGCATGGACGAGGTGCTGGAGGAGACGACCTTGTACTCCTTGTCCAGCCCGTAGTCCTTGAGCACCTGCTTGAGGATCTTCATCTCGCCGGCGCTGGACTCGATGCCGGTGATCTTCCCGCCGAACAGGTCGCTCTTGCCCTTGAGGTCCTTGAGCGAGTCGACGCCCTTGACGTAGGACGGCACGGACAGCTCCAGCGACGTGGGGCCGTACCAGGCCGAGACGTCGGTGAGTCTGTCCTTGTACTTGCTCCAGTACTGCTCGTGGGTGGTCGGCAGCCAGGCGTCCGTCTGGAAGTCGACCTTGCCCTGGGCCATGGCCGTGTAGAGCGGGCCCGGGTCCAGCTGCTTGACGTTGGGCTTGTACCCGCGGTCCTCCAGGATGTTCTGCCACAGGTAGGTCGTCGCGATGGCCTCGTCCCAGGGGAAGTAGCCCATGTTGACGGCCTTGCCCGCCTCCTTGCCCTGCTTCTTCTCGCCGCCGGGCACCGGAGCCATCTTGTCGAGCATGCCGGGGTTGGCCTTCAGCCAGTCCTTGACGGCCTGCTGCTCCTGGCCCTTGGGCGCGCCCTGGATCTTGTCCTCCAGCGACGTGAGCTGCTTCTCCGACAGGTGGAAGTTGCTCAGCCAGCTGGCGACCACCGGGTTGTCGTCGGAGAAGCCCTTGCGCGCCACCGAGTAGAGGTTCTCGCCCTTGCCGAACGAGCCCTTCGGGTCCTTCAGCTTGGTCAGGTCGTACGCGTTGTACGCCCAGTGCGGCGACCAGAGCGTGACGACGACCGGCTCCTTCTTCTGGATGGAGCGCTTGAGCTCGGAGAGCATCGAGGAGGTGCTGGAGGAGACGACCTTGTACTCGCCCTCCAGGCCGTAGTCCTTGAGGACCTTCTCCTTGAGGATCTTCATCTCACCGGCGCTCGACTCGATGCCGATGATCTTGCCGTGGAACTTCTTGCCCTGCCCCTTGAGGTCCTCAAGGGAGTGGATGCCCTTGACGTAGGAGGGGACGGTCAGCTCCAGCGACGTGGGACCGTACCAGGCACCCAGCTTCTCCATCTTGGAGCCGTACTTGTCCCAGTACTGCTGGTGCGTGGTGGGCAGCCAGGCGTCGGTCTGGAAGTCGGTCTCGCCCTGCGCGAGGGAGGTGTAGAGCGGGCCGGCGTCCAGCTGCTTCAGGTCGGGCTTGAAGCCGCGCTGCTCCAGCACCTCCTTCCACAGGTAGGAGGTGGCGATGCCCTCGTCCCACGGGATGTAGCCCATCTTGAGCTGCTTGCCCTTGCCGACGTTCGTACCGCCGGCCGCCTCGGTCTTCGAGCCGGAGCCGGCGATGTTCATACCGCCCGCGACCAGCGCCAGGACGACGACGCCGCACAGCGCGACGGCGGTGCCCGGCTTGTAGCGGGCGAAGCGCATCCGGCCCATCATCGCGGTGGCCTTGGCCGCGGCCCGGCGGCCGAGCGGCGAGACCCGCTGGTTGAGGGCACCGGTCATCCGGTCCAGGTACATGGCCAGGATGACGACGGCGATACCGGACTCGACGCCCAGGCCGATCTGGACCTGGGTGACGGCGGCGTACACCCGCTCGCCCAGCCCCGGGGCACCGGCCATACCGGCGATGACCACCATGGACAGCGCCAGCATGATGACCTGGTTGATACCGGCCATGATCGTCGGCAGCGCCAGCGGGAACTGCACCCGGGTGAGGGTGTGCTTGGGCGAGGTGCCGAACGCCTCGGCGGCCTCCACCAGCTCGCCGTCCACCTGGCGGATGCCCAGCTCGGTCATCCGGACGCCGGGCGGCATCGAGAAGATGATCGTCGCCAGCAGACCGGGGGTCGTGCCGACGGAGAAGAACATGACGCCGGGGATCAGGTAGACGAAGGCCGGCATCGTCTGCATGACGTCGAGCACCGGGCGCACCGCGGCGCTGACGGCCTTCTTGCGCGCCGCCCAGATACCCGTGGGCACCGCGATCACGATGGTGATCACGGCCGCGGCCACGACCAGCGACAGCGTCTGCATCGCCTCGTCCCACAACTGGAACGTGTCGATCAGCGCGAAGCCGACGAAGGCGATGACACCGGCGGCCAGGCCGCGCAGCCAGAACGCGATGACGGCGAAGATACCCGCCAGCAGCAGCGGCTCGCCGCCGCTCAGGACCGCGTTGATCCCGTCGTACAGTCCGGTCAGGACGGTGTTGATGAAGTCGAAGAGCCAGCCGAGGTGCTGCTGCAGCCAGTCGACGGCGTCCTCGACCCAGTTACCGGGGTGGAACTCAGGCACGTGCGGTCACCCCGGCGTCCTTGCCGTTCGCGGCGGCGGCGCTCGCGGCGGCGTCGTCCACCTGGGGCTCCTCGGCCAGCGCGGCCAGCAGCCGCTCGCGGTCGATGACCCCCACGGGCGCACCCGACTCGTCCGTGACGATCATCGCGTCCTCGCTGGTGGAGAACGGCGTGAACAGCTCGGCGATGGGCGTCTCGGCGGTGACGGTCGGCGCCTTGCCCAGCCCGCGGCCCTGCGCGGCGGCAGCCTCGGCCTTGGCGTCGTCCATGATCGAGCCCGCGGTCAGCACGCGGGAGCGGTCGACGTCCTGGATGAAGGAGGCCACGTAGTCGGTGGCCGGGCGCACCAGGATGTCCTCGGCGGTGCCGATCTGGACGATCCGGCCGTCGCGCATCACGGCGATGCGGTCGCCCAGGCGCATGGCCTCGTTCAGGTCGTGGGTGATGAAGACGATCGTCTTCTTCAGTGTCTTCTGGAGCTCCAGCAGCTGGTCCTGCATGTCGCGTCGGATCAGCGGGTCCAGGGCGCTGAACGACTCGTCCATCAGGAGCAGGTCGGCGTCGGTGGCCAGGGCGCGGGCCAGCCCGACGCGCTGCTGCATACCGCCGGACAGCTCGTCGGGCCAGGACTTCTCCCAGCCCTTGAGTCCGGCCAGCTCCAGCGCCTCGGTGGCACGCCGCTCGCGCTCCTCACGCGCGACGCCCTGCACCTCGAGGCCGTAGGCGGCATTCTCCAGCACGCTGCGGTGGGGGAAGAGCGCGAAGTGCTGGAACACCATGCTGATCTTGTGGGCGCGGACCTCGCGCAGCTCCCGGGGACGGAGCGCCGTCAGGTCCTCGCCGTCGAAGAGCACCCGTCCCGAGGTGGGTTCGAGGAGGCCGTTGAGCATCCGCAGCAGCGTGGACTTGCCGGAGCCGGACAGCCCCATGACCACGAATATCTGGCCCTCTTCGACCTCGAAGGAGGCATCGATGACCGCTGCGGTGGTGCCCTGTGCCCGCAGCTCGTCACGGTCCGCACCGGCCTCCAGTCGGGCTACTGCCGCTTCCGCTCTCCTCCCGAACACTTTGTACAGGTGTTCGGCTCTCAGCCTGGACACATTCACCTTCTTGCTTCGACAACAGTTACCGGCATTCCCCCACGCTTCGGTTTGAGCGGTGTGTAAATCGCTGCAAACGGTGCATACCGGAAAGATGCACCCTACACGAAGGCTTTGCCAGGGTGCTCCTGCTCAAAGTTTTCGATTCCAAACCGGCCGTGACGCGCTTCATACCGGCACAAACGGACGCATCGCTTCCGCAGGCGTCACCGCCGCCCACGGCCGCCACGCGCTGTCGGTCCCGTACGGCATCATCGGCCCGTGACCATCACCACAGCGAACACAGCAAACCCGACCGGCGGCGCCGACGGCCCCCGGCTGATGCTCCTGGACACCGCCTCCCTCTACTTCCGGGCCTACTTCGGCGTGCCCGAGAGCGTCCGCGCCCCCGACGGCACCCCCGTCAACGCGGTGCGCGGCCTGCTCGACTTCATCGCCCGGCTGGTCCAGGACCACCGCCCCGACGCCCTGGTGGCCTGCATGGACGCCGACTGGCGCCCCCAGTGGCGGGTCGAGCTGATCCCCTCCTACAAGGCGCACCGCGTCGCCGAGGAGGTCGCCGAGGGGCCCGACCAGGAGGAGACGCCCGACACCCTCGGCCCGCAGGTCCCGGTGATCGAGCAGGTACTCGACGCGCTCGGCGTGGCCCGGCTGGGCGCGGCCGGCTACGAGGCGGACGACGTGATCGGCACGCTCGCCACCCGGTCCGCCGGTCCCGTGGACATCGTCACCGGGGACCGCGACCTGTTCCAGCTCATCGACGACACCCGCGGTGTCCGGGTGCTCTACCCGGTCAAGGGCGTCGGCAGTCTGGACGTGTACGACGGCGCGGCCCTGCGCGCCAAGTACGGGGTGGACGGCGCCGGCTACGCCGACCTGGCCGTGCTGCGCGGCGACCCCAGCGACGGCCTTCCCGGTGTGCGGGGCATCGGGGAGAAGACGGCGGCCAAGCTGCTGGACCAGTACGGCGATCTGGACGGCATCCGCGCCGCCGCCGCGGACCCGGTCTCCCGGCTGACCCCCGCGCAGCGCACCAAGTTCAAGGAGGCCACGGCCTATCTCGAGGTGGCACCGAAGGTGGTGCGGGTCGCCCGGGACGTGCCCCTCCCGGACACCGACCTCACCCTGCCGCGCACCCCGCGGGATCCGGAGGGGCTGGAACAACTGGCCGAACGCTGGGGGCTGGGCGGCTCACTGCGGCGGCTGGTCACCACCCTGGCCCGATGATCTTCGCCGCCCCGGGCCTGGTAACTTAGGCATACCTAAGTTACGGTGCAGACACATCCCGCCCCACGTCCAGGGAGGCCCCGTGCCCGACCGCCCGGCCCGTCCGGCCCGCAAGAAGCCGCAGCTCCACCACGCACGTGTGGTGCGCACCGAACAGCTCACCCCGCACATGGTGCGGATCGTCCTCGGTGGCGGCTCCCTGGCCGGCTTCACCGCCGGTGAACACACCGACCACTACGTCAAACTGCTGTTCCCGGCCCCGGGCGTGGTCTACCCGGAGCCGTTCGACATCGAGCGGATCCGCGCCGAGTTCCCCCGCGACCAGTGGCCGTCCATGCGCACCTACACCGTCCGCGCCTGGGACCCGGCCGCCCGGGAGCTGACCATCGACTTCGTCGTCCACGGCGACGAGGGACTGGCCGGTCCCTGGGCCCGGGACGCGGCCGTCGGGGACGAGGTCCGGTTCCTGGGGCCCGGCGGCGCCTACTCCCCCAGCCCCGACGCGGACTGGCATCTGCTGGCCGGCGACGAGAGCGCACTGCCCGCCATCGCCGCCTCCCTCGCCCGCGTACCGGCCGGGGCGCCGGTACGGGCCTTCATCGAGGTGGCCGGCCCCGAGGAGGAGCAGGAGCTGGCCGCACCGGCCGGCGCCGAGGTGGTCTGGCTGCACCGCGGCGACGCCCCCGTGGGCGAGCGGCTGGTCGCCGCCGTCCGCGGCCTGGAGTTCCCGCCCGGGCGGGTGCACGCCTTCGTCCACGGCGAGGCCCACTTCGTCAAGGAGCTCCGCGGCCACCTGCGCCTCGAGCGGGGCATCACACGCGAGCAGCTCTCCATCTCCGGCTACTGGCGGCTCGGCGCAGACGAGGACGGCTGGCAGGCCTCGAAGCGCGAGTGGAACGCCCAGGTGGAGGCCGAACAGGAGAACCAGCCGGCGGTGGCCTAGCCCTCCAGCGGGGCCGGGCAGTTCCGTGGCCCCGTCACCGGGTTGCACCGTACGGCGCCCCGCGTGCCGGGCAGTTGGGCGACGTAGTCGGAGCCGTACCGCGCCGCCATGCCCGGTACGGGGAAGTCGGTGCTGACCATCTGGGCGCCCGAGGACAGCGCGTCCCGCAGCATGCTGGTGTCCCCGCTGCGTGCCTGGTCCAGCGGAACGTCGGCGCGGGTCCGCACGAAGTACCCGCGCCGCACCAGGTCCCGGATGACCGCCCTGTTCGCCCCCGTGGGGTCGTTGACCTTCATGAACGCCGCATCGGGCCGCCCCGGCTCGGAGTCGGTGAACAGCACCCGCCCCTGGAGGCTCTCGCGCCCGCCCGCGCGGTACGCGTCCTGGATGTCACGCGCGTCGTTGTCCATGAAGAACATCACCTGTCCGCGGGTGGCGCGCACCGTGGGCCACCCGCGCCGCAGCACGGACTGCTCCAGCGTCCGGGCGCCCCGCCGCACGTCGTCGGGGGTGACCATCTCCCGTTCCCCGAAGACCGCACGGATCTCCTCGTCCAGCGCGTCGAGCAGCGCGGTGTCCCAGGGCGGGCTCTTGGCACCGCCCTGCTCCTCCAGCCGGGGATCGGTCCGCTTGAGCTCCAGCAGGACGGGGACGGCGACGTGCCCGGGCCGGCGGTCGGACCATTCCTTGATCTGCCGCAGACAGCCGCGCAGCGTCGTGCACGACGAGCGGTAGTCGAAGTCGGCCCAGTGCAGCACCTTGAACCCGGGCCTGCGCAGCTCCGGGTCGGTGAGCGGCGGCAGCCCGGCCCGCTCGCGCAGCAGCGGGCCGGCGTACAGCCCGCCGTCGGGATCGGGGAAGACGTCCAGTTCGACACCCCGTACGCGCTGCTGCTCGAACTGTACGGGCAGCGAGGCGTGGCTGTAGAGCAGCGTCTGCCAGTTGGGGTCGTACCGGGACATCAGCTGCTGCTCGGCCGGCGAGGTGGTTTCGCGGTGATAGCTGTTGTGCGTGGCCATGGCCTGAACCTGGGTGAGCCGCAGACCGCCCGCCGGGTCCGCCCCGGGGCCGCCACGGGCACCGTGCGCCTCCCCGCTCCCCGGCCCGGCGGTGGCGGCCGGTGCGGCCGTCGCCACGAGGGCGACGACGGCGGTCACGGCGCAGGCCCAGCGGCGCAGCCGTACCGGCTTTCTGGGGATCGCGGGAGTTCTCGTACGCACAGGGCCCCCTGTCGGGTGAGGTACGGGCGGGACGGGCGATCACACGAGACGCTGCCGGGCCCGTGGGACGGCACGGTGCCCGGCAGTCGACGCACGCTTGAACATCCCGCCGCCGCACGCCTCCGTCAACACCGCCGCCCGGCCATACCGCCCCAGCGGGCAGCGGAAGGCCCCGTCCCCTCGCCGGACGGATCCCGTTTGCGGAGAGGGTGGGGCCGAACGTGCCGACGGCCCGGGCCGTGGCCGTCAGCCGACGCTGGAGTACGCCACGACCCCGCGCAGCATCCCGTCGATGGCCTTCCGCGCGTTCCTGGCCACCGTGCCGGAGCCGGGTGCCGCAGCCGCCAGCTGGCCGAGGACGTCGATGACCTGCTTGCACCAGCGCACGAAGTCACCGGCGGGCATGTCCGCCTCGCGCAGCACCTCGTCCAGACCGTGGCCGTCCGCCCAGCGGTACGCGGCCCAGGCGAAGCCCAGATCGGGCTCGCGCTGGCCCACCCCCTCGGCCGCGGTGATGCGGTGGTCCTCCTCCAGGGCGTCGAGCCGGCCCCAGATGCGCACCATCTCGCCGAGCGCGGCACGCGCCCGGCCGCCGGGCATCTTCGGCGGCAGCGCGTCGTCCCCGCTGCGCGACTCGTACACCAGCGCGGAGACACAGGCGGCCAGCTCCTGGGGCGGCAGCCCCTCCCACACGCCCTCACGCAGACACTCGGAGGCCAGCAGGTCCAGCTCGCCGTAGAGCCGGGCCAGCACCCGGCCGTCATCGGTGACGTGGTCGTCCCGCAGATAGCCGAGCTCCGTGAGCACGGCACAGACCCGGTCGAAGGTGCGGGCGATGGTGTTGGTCCGCCCGGCGATACGCCGCTCCAGCTGACGGGTGTCCCGCTTGAGCCGGTGGTAGCGCTCGGCCCACCGGGCGTGGTCCTCCCGCTCGTCGCAGCCGTGGCACGGGTGCTGGCGGATGGCCTTGCGCAGCCGCTCGATCTCGGGGTCGTCGGCCGCCGCCGACCGCTGCCTGCGGTGCCGCTCGGGCACGTAGTGGCCCGCCTTGCTGCGCAGTGCGGAGGCCAGGTCCCGGCGGGACTGGGGGCTGCGCGCGTTGAACGACTTGGGGATGCGCATCCGCTCCAGCGGTTCGACCGGCACCGGGAAGTCGATCGGTCCCAGCCGTTTGACCTGCCGCTGCGCGGTCAGCACCAGCGGACGCGGCCCCTCGTTGCCGGCGCCGCCGTCGTAGCCCCTGCGGTGCGCGGCGCCCCGGCCGCCGGCCACGCCCGGGTCCAGCACCAGTGCCAGCCCGGCGAACTTGCCGGTCGGCACATGGATGATGTCGCCCGGCTTGAGCCTCTCCAGCGCCGCGGCTGCCTGGGCACGCCGCTGGCTGGCGCCCTGCTTGGCCAGCTCCGTCTCCCGGTCCTTGAGCTGCCGGCGCAGCCCCGCGTACTCCTCGAAGTCCCCCAGATGGCAGGTCATGGAGGCGTGGTAGCCGACCAGCCCCTCCTCGTTCTTCTGCACCTGCCGGGAGATGCCGACCACCGAACGGTCGGCCTGGAACTGCGCGAACGACGTCTCCAAAAGCTCGCGGGAGCGGTGCCGGCCGAACTGGGAGACGAGATTGACCGCCATGTTGTACGACGGTTTGAAGGACGACCGCAGCGGATACGTGCGGGCACCGGCCAGCCCGGCCAGCGCCCCCGGGTCCATTCCGCGCTGCCACAGCACCACGGCGTGGCCCTCGATGTCGATGCCACGCCGCCCCGCGCGCCCCGTCAGCTGCGTGTACTCGCCCGGGGTGATGTCGGCGTGCTGCTCGCCGTTCCACTTGACCAGCTTCTCCAGCACCACGGAGCGAGCCGGCATGTTGATGCCCAGCGCCAGCGTCTCGGTGGCGAAGACGGCCTTGACCAGTCCGCGGACGAACAGCTCCTCGACCACTTCCTTGAAGGTCGGCAGCATGCCCGCGTGGTGCGCGGCGATGCCCCGCTCCAGTCCCTCCAGCCACTCGAAGTAGCCCAGGACGTGCAGATCCTTGTCGGGGATGTCGCGGGTGCGCTCCTCCACGATCTCGCGGACCTTGGCGCGGGCGGCGTTGTCGTTGAGCCGCAGCCCGGAGTAGAGGCACTGCTGGACGGCCGCCTCGCAGCCGACCCGGCTGAAGATGAAGGTGATGGCGGGGAGCAGCCCCTCCGCGTCGAGCCGGTCGATCACCTCGGGCCGGCTCGGGGTCCAGATCCGGGCGCGCTGCCGGCGCTCCCGCTCCCGGTCGGCCTCCCGCTGCGGCCGGGACCGCCGCCGGTCGCGGGGGAGCCGGCTGTTCTCCATCCGGGCCATCCGCACCAGGTCGGGGTTGACCTCGCGCTTGTCCCCGGACTCCTCGAACAGGTCGTACATGCGCCGGCCGGCCAGCACGTGCTGCCACAGCGGCACCGGACGGTGCTCGGAGACGATCACCTCGGTGTCGCCGCGCACCGCGTCCAGCCAGTCACCGAACTCCTCCGCGTTGGAGACGGTGGCCGACAGCGAGACGAGGGTGACCGAGGCCGGGAGGTGGATGATCACCTCTTCCCAGACGGCGCCGCGGAAGCGGTCCGAGAGGTAGTGGACCTCGTCCATGACGACGTAGCCGAGCCCCAGCAGCGATTTGGAGCCCGCGTAGAGCATGTTCCGCAGCACCTCGGTGGTCATCACGACCACCGGCGCCTCGGAATTGACGCTGTTGTCGCCGGTCAGCAGTCCGACGTTGGCGGAGCCGTAGCGCTTGGCCAGGTCGTTGTACTTCTGGTTCGAGAGCGCCTTGATCGGCGTGGTGTAGAAGCACTTGCGGCCCTGCTCCAGGGCCAGGTGGACGGCGAACTCGCCCACGATGGTCTTGCCTGAGCCGGTCGGCGCCGCGACCAGCACTCCCTTTCCTGCTTCGAGGGCTTGGCACGCCTCGATCTGGAAGGCGTCCAGATCGAAGTCGTACATGTCACGGAAGGGGGCCAGAGCGGTGGCCTGCTCCTCGGCGCGCCTGCGGGCCGCCGCGTACCGCTCCGCGGGGGACAGATCCTCGGTCATCGTGAGTACGAGCCTACCGGTCGCCCCTGACACCGCTCACGATCTTTACCGGCCGATGGGGCAGAACCCGTGGTCAACGGCGTACGGTCAGCCGGTGGGCGGGACGGCGCCGGCCGTGCCGGGCCCGTCCGTCAGCAGGCGCACCGCCTCCGGGACGGCCCGTACCGTCAGCGGCAGGGGCCCGAGCGGCTCGCCGTCGGCATAGCCGGTCACGCCGGGCGCGTCAAGTGTCACACTCCGTACCCGGTGGGTGGTGACGGCCGGATGCCCCAGGTGGGTGCCCTTGTAGACCCGGGGGAAGACCCGCAGCAGCTCACGGCGGGAGCACTCCCCCACCACGGTGACGTCGAGCAGCCCGTCGTCCAGGGCCGCCCGGGCGCAGATCCGCATGCCGCCGCCGTAGGAGGGCCCGTTGCCGACGGCGACGAGAGTGGCGGCGACCTCGAACGGCTCCCCCTCGTCCAGCGTGATCGTGTACGGGACGGTGCGCAGCGCGGCCAGTTCGACGAGCAGGGCGAGGTCGTACTTGAGACGTCCGGTGGGCCGGCGCATCCGGTTGCCGCGATCGTTGACCCGCGAGTCGAAACCGGAGGCCAGCACGGAACCGAACCAGCGCTCCCCCACCCGGCCCAGATCGAGCGCCCGCTGGTGTCCGGCCTTGAGCGCCTCGGCCACCAGCCGCCCGGCCGCGCCCGGGTCGCGTACGGGAAGCCCGGTGGCGCGGGCGAAGTCGTTGCCGGTGCCGACGGCGACCACACCGAGCGGTACGGGCGTCCCGGCGACGGCCTGGAGGGCGAGCGAGACCATGCCGTCCCCGCCCACGGCTATCAGCGCCCCGGTACCGCCCCGCACCGCGTGCCGGGCACGGGAGAGGGCGTCGTCCGCGTCGGCTCCGACCACGGTGCGCACGGTGAACCCCGCGTCCCGGAGTGCGCGGGCCGCCGGCTGGGCCGCCGCGGCGCCCCGGCCCCGGCCGGCCGCGGGGTTGACGAAAAGGGTGATCTCGCTGGTCACAGGCGGACGATAGCCGCTCAGGTGACGTCGTCGTAACCGTTCCGGTTGGCGGAACCGCCCTCGTCGGTGCCGTTCCCGGCGCCCGGCTCGGTCACCGACCGCGGCCCGGGCAGCGACTCGGAGGCGCCGACGGTCTCCGGGGTGTGGTCGAGCGGTGCGGCCTCGTCGTCGTCCAGGCCCGCGTACGGATTGGCACGGCCGCGCCGGCGGTCGTTGAACAGGCAGATGGCGACCGCACCGAAGTACAGCAGCACGATGGGCGCCGCCAGCGCGCACATCGTCAGCGGGTCACCGGTGGGGGTGGCGACGGCGGCGAAGACGGTGATGCCGACGACCATCCCGCGCCACCAGCCCAGCAGCCGCTTCCCGGTGAGGATGCCGCCGAAGTTCAGCAGGACCAGCAGCAGCGGAAGCTCGAAGGCCAGCCCGAAGACGATCACCAGGCGGGTGACGATGTCCAGGAAGTCGTCGAGCGGGATGAGGTTGCCCGCGCCCTCGGGGCTGAAGTCCAGCAGGGTCTTGGCGGCCTTGGGCAGCAGCACGTACGCCAGGCAGGCACCGGCCAGGAACAGCGGCACGCCGGCGGCGACGAAGGAGCGCGCGTACCGCTTCTCGTGCTTGTGCAGGCCGGGCGCGAGGAAGCCCCACAGCTGGTAGAGCCACACCGGGGAGGCGATGACGACGCCCGTGGTCAGCGCCACCTTCAGCATGATGGTGAACGGCGCGATCAGGCCGTTGATGGTGATCTCGGCGCAGGTCTCGCCTTCCTTGGCGGCCTCGCCGAAGCCCTTGGTGCAGCCCACCGACTCCCGCACGGGGTGCATCAGGAAGTCGGCGATCTGCTTGTAGTAGATCATCGCCACGACGGTGACGACGAGGACCGCCAGCACCGACTTCATGAGGCGGTTGCGCAACTCCCGCAGATGGTCCGCGAGAGGCATCCGCCCCTCGGGGTCCTTCCGCTGTTTA
>Ga0164243_10007473_pt1 | contig 16317 bp, 12 predicted proteins | sample OricompcompostOP_FD_108781 | JGI IMG/M metagenome (GOLD analysis project Ga0164243, IMG submission 108781) | Organic Plus compost microbial communities from Emeryville, California, USA - Original compost - Organic plus compost (OP) | ecosystem: Engineered > Solid waste > Mixed feedstock >...
CGGCACGTTCGAGTCGATGATGCAGGCATCGGAGTACGTCCGCGTCATCGAGGACCGGCAGGGGTTCAAGATCGGCTGCATCGAGGAGATCGCCTGGCGGGCCGGCTGGATCGATGACGCGCGGCTGCGCGAGCTCGGCGAGGAGCAGCGCAAGAGCGGCTACGGGGAGTACCTGCTGCGGCTCCTCGCCTGACCCCCGCGCCCGGGCCGGTCGGGCCGACCTTCCTCCGTTCCGGCACCATCCGTCGCCTGGGCTGGGCGGGCCGACCTTCCTCCGTTCTGCACCATCCCTGCGCCCAAGCACCATGGCCGGACATGGTGCGGCGGCGCATTCGTGGTGCGGGAACGGGGTCCGGAGCCGCTGGGGCTCACGCGGCCGGCGCGGCGGAGCGGCTGCCCGGGGCGGCGCGCGAGCGCCAGAGCAGCGCGGCGAACGCGGCGGCCGCGACCGCGGAGGCCGCGAGCAGCGGCACCGAGACCCGAATCGCGGGCTCCGGGATCGGCAGCAGGAACGCGGCGGCGCCGACGGCGAGCGCGGGGAGCCACACCGCGACGAGCGCGGTGTGGCGGCCGGTCGCGACGCATGCGTCGGAGAGCACGAGCGCGACGAGGAACAGCGCCGACCCGCCGGCGAGCACGAGCTCGACATCGCCGCCGAGCACGATCCCCGCGCCAAAGAGCAGCCCGACGATCCAGTCGCCGAGCAGCCAGAACGCGAGCACCATGACGACGCCGACCGCCGCCGCGGCGCCGGCGACGAGCGCGACGACGCGTCCCGGATGCCCCCCGTGCGCGTGCGCCCGCGCGACGCGGGGGAGGTACATGACCTGGAGCGACTGGTAGATCACCACGGGGATGCGGGACAGCGTGAGCACCGCGAGCACGCGCCCGGCGAGCGCCGGATCCTCCGGCGCCGCGAAGCCGGTGAGGAGCACCGGGCCGCTGAGGATCGCCTGCACCGCGAACGCCGCGACGATGATCCGCAGCGCGGAGCCGGCGAAGGCGCCGTACCGCGCCTCGGGGAGCGCCTCGTGCCGCACCCGGAGGAGCTCGCCGATCGCGGGCGCCATCGCGAGCAGCAGGACCACCGGCACGGCGAACGCGTACGCCGGCATGGCCGCGTCGACCGCCGCGAGCACGAGCGGGATGACGATCCGCAGCAGCCCGTCCGCCGCGATGATCGAGGCGTACACCCCGGCCCGGTGCCGGCCGGAGACGATGCCGCGGACCGGGAAGGCCGCGGCGTAGACGACCGAGGTGACCGCGGCCGCGGCGAGCAGCGGCCAGTCGAGGAGGCCGCCGCGCTGCGCGGCCGGCGCCGCCGCGGCGAGCAGGGCGACGACGACGACGGTGAGCGTCGCCGCGACGGCGAGCACGGTGCGCAGCAGCCGCGGCCGCCCCGGCTCGGGATGCGTCGGCGCGATCCGGCGCGAGGTCTCCTGCTCGAGCGGCTGGTAGACGCCGAGGCCGAGGACGATGACGAGGGACCAGAACGTCGAGAACGCCCCGTACTCCGCCGGCGTCACCGCCCTGGCGACGACGATGAGCATGACATAGCTCCCGAGCCCGCCGACGACCGCGGCGAGCGCGACGAGCCCGGCCGTCCGCAGCGTCCGGCGCCGGCTCACCGCGCGACCCGGCCGAGTTCGCCCGCCTGCACCGCCCGGAGCACGCCGTTCGCGGCCGCCGCGACGCCCTCGGGGAGCCCGCGGCGCGGCCGCCGGTCGAGCTCGGTCCACACCTCGGAGCGCAACCGCAGGTCGAGCGCCTGCCGCGCGGCGAGCGGGGAGCTGCCGAGCACGGCTCGCGGCCGGGCATGGGTGACCCGCCGCATCGTCGCGAGGAGCGTCGAGATCGTCGTCGGCGTGCCGCTCGCGAGGATCTTCGTCGTCACGCCGCCGCGCTCGGCGGCGAGCTCGAGCGCGTCGAGGACGAGATCGGCGGCGTCGTCGGCGTGGAGGTAGTCGCGGAGCGTGTCGAGCGGGACGTAGAGCGAGGCCATCCGCGAGGTGAAGCGGGCGATGCCGAGGTGGGAGATGACGCCCTGCGGCTTCGCGAGGTCCTGGTCGGCGCCGTAGAGGTTCGCGATGCGGCCGACGACGGCGGGGACGTCGAGCCGTTCGGCGGTCTTGAGGGTCTCGACCTCGAGCGCGAGCTTGAGGCGGCCGTACGGGGAGGTCGGCGCGGGCTCGGTCGACTCGGTGAACGGCGGGGAATCGCTCCCCGCGTAGACGCCCCCGGCGGAGGAGGCGAGGAACAGGCGACCCGGCCGAACGTCGCGGAGCTCCTCGGCGATCGCATGCAGCGCGAGCCTCGCCCGTTCGAGCTCGCCGTGCGCGTCATCCTCGCTCGAGGCGGGGACGGTGCGGCCCGCCGCCCAGAGCACCGCCCAGCCGCCGCGGTCCGCCGCCGCGCCGAGCCGCCGCGCGTGCTCGCGGACCGCCGCCTCGAACTCCGCGTCGTCGGCGAGCCATGGCAGCCCGGCCGCGGCGATCGCGTTCCACCCGTCCCGGCGGGCGATCGCCCTGCGCAGCGCCGAGCCGAGCAGGCCGCTGCCGCCGACGACCCAGGCGGTCGTCATCCCGCCGGCGATTCTCGATCGGTCCCGTCGTCTCCGGGGTCGCGCGGCGCCCGGCCGAGGGGACCGTCGGCGGGGTCCGGGACGATGAGGTACGGCGGCTTGCCGAGCGACATGTTCACCGCGGTGCCGAGGTACTCGGCGATGATGCCGAGCGCGAACAGGATCGCGCCGGAGGAGACGAGGATGACGACGATCGTCGAGGCCCAGCCCGGCGCGCCGGCGTCGCCGCCCGTGAGCCGGGCGACGATGACCCAGATCGTCATCGCGAGTCCGATGAGCGCGAACGCGACGCCGAGCCCGGTGACGAAGCGCAGGCCCCGCGTCCCGCTCGTGAGCACCATCCGCCAGAAGTGCGCGAACAGCGCCCGCGTCGAGTAGCCGGAGCGGCGGTCGCCCTCGTCCCGGAGCGTGACGGGCGACGTCGCGGGGGTCGGGGCGACCCAGCTCAGCGCGACGTCGAGGTAGACGCCGGAGCCGGCGTAGGCGGCGACGCCGCGGCCGACGCTCCCGAGCACGAGGCGGAAGCTCTGGAAGTCGGGCGCCGAGGGGTTCCCGAGGAACAGGCTGATGACCTTCTTCGCGCCGCGGGAGGTCGCGTTGCGGAACGCGCCGTGCGACGGGGAGTTGACCGGCTTCGCGTAGACGAGCGGCTTGCTCGTCCGCATCGCGGTGTCGAGCATCCCCGCGATGTCGGCGGGGTCGTGCTGGCCGTCCTCGTCGAGCGTGACGATCCAGTCGCCGCCGGTCGAGGCCATGCCGGCGAGCGTCGCGGCGTGCTGGCCGAAGTTGCGGCTCAGCCAGACGGGGTGAATCTCGTGATGCTCGTCGGCGAGCGCGCGGATGACCGTGGGGGAGTCGTCGGGGCCGCCGTCGTGGACGAGCACGATCTCGGTCACCCGGTAGGCGTGGCCGTCCGGCGTGACGTGCTCCCGCTCGTAGGCGATGAGCTCCTCGACGACCGGGCGGAGCGTCCGCTCGCCCCGGTACACCGGGATGACGACGGAGAGCAGATGCACGTCGCGCTGCTTCGCCTCCACGGCACCCGAGCCTAGTCCGCGAACGCCGCCCTGACCGCGGGGTCGAGGACCCGCCACCGCATGCCGAGCCCGCGCGTGCCGCCCGGCGCGGCGATCGTCGCGTGCGTCGTCCCCGGCGGCACCGTGACCGTCCACGTGCCGCTCGCCCCGCTCCCCGTGGTCGCCGCGGGGAGCGTCGCGCCGCCGCCGAGCGTGACCGTGACGCCGTCGGGCAGGCCCGCCCCGCCCGCCGTGAAGTCGAGCTCGAGCTCGATCTCGGCGGGCTCGCCGCGGTCGTTGACGAGGTCGAAGCCGACCGGATCCGCGCCGCCGCCGAGCGTCGCGATCGCCCTGCCCGCCTCGTCCCAGCCGAGCGCGAACGCGTCGCCGGGCTGGAGGAGGACCGGCGAGACGATGGCGGCGGCGAGCGCATCGAGGCCGGCCGGGGGATCGGCCGCGAGCCGCGCCGCGACGGCGGCGAGCGGCCAGAACGCGTAGCGGCCGTCCGCGCTCTCCTGCGGCGCGCCGAGCACGTCGTCGAGCCCCGGCTCGAGGTCCTGCAGCGCCGTGGGCACCGCGTGCCGGTCGACGAGGATGCCCGAAGCCCCGGCGGCGGCGGCGATCGCCGGGATCTCCGCCGCCGGGTAGTCCTCGAGCGCCTGCGTCCACTCGGCCGCGGGCCGCCCCTTGATGCCGCCGCCGGTCCATCCGATGCCCGTCGTGTGCAGGTACGGGATGAGCACCTCGCTGCCGAGCACGCCGGTCGGCCCGGTGTCCTCGGGGAACGACTCGTAGGGGAGCTGGACGACCCAGTCGCCGGGTCGCAGCTGCGCCTGGATCCCCCGGAAGTACGCGTCGTCGGCGTTCCATCTCGCGATCGTCTCGGTGTAGCCGGCGCCGAGGCCCGCGGGGGTCTGGTCGACATAGCCGACGACGAGCAGGACGACGGCGAACGCCGCCGCCCACGCCGAGCGCGCGCGCGAGGGCGAGGCGCGTCCCCGCCGCCGCGCCCGCTCCGCGATGCGCTCGAGCCAGGCGTCGAGCAGGAGGGCGACGGCGGCGAGGCAGAGCAGCGCGATGAGCACGGACATCCGGTTCCAGCCGCGGATCGAGGCGGTGAGGAACGAGATGAGCGTCGAGAAGCCGCCGACCGTCGCGAACAGGAACGCGATGAGCACGAGCGCGCCGAGGACGCCGAGCGTCCGCGTCCGCTCGCTCGCCGTCGCGCCCCGGAAGCCGGCGATCGCGCGGTGGACGACGATGCCGAGCAGGATGAGGAAGCCGGCCGCCGCGACGATGCCGAGCGAGGGCTGCTCGGAGGGCAGGGGGTAGTGCGTGTCGTAGAGGCCGCGCAGCGCCTGCAGCTGCGGGATCCGGTGGCCCGGCCACGGCAGCACGAGCTGCGCGAGCTTCAGCGCGTAGATCTCCGCGTCGGCGTGCCCGCGCTGGAAGCCGCCCGGGTTCGCGCCGTTGACGAGGCCGTAGATCGTGTCGTCGATCATGTTGAGGCCGAGGACGACGACGACGATCCCGCCGGCGACGGCCGCGCCCCAGAAGCGCCGCCAGGCGCGGTCCCGGACGAGAGCGAGGATCCCCGCGCCGGCGAGCAGGATGAGCGCGAACACCGCGTAGTACGCCTGCGTCATGCCGGTGAGGCCGGCGATGACGACGGTCTGCGTGCCCCGGCCGAAGAATCGGGCGACGCGGCTCGGCGAGTCCCGCCAGCCCCACAGCCGCTCGCCGCGCGCGGCGCGGAGCACGAGCACGAGCGAGAGCGGGACGACGAAGTATGCCGCGAGGAACATATGCGGCTCGCCGCGCAGGAAGTGATACGAGAGGATCGCGAAGAGCGGCGCGGCGGCGAGCGTCATCGCCTTCGACGCGCCGGCGACCCGGATGAACCACGACGCCGCTGCACCGGCGAGCGGGAAGCCGACGAGGTAGTAGACGTTCATCGCGAGGATCGGGTCGCCGAGCAGGTGGCTGAGCAGGCTCGCGAGCAGGAAGTTCGTGTTGTCCGAGGTCGGGAAGTCGTGGTAGACCTGCCCGCTCGGCTCGCCGAGCAGCGGGTTGAACTCGTACCAGCCGTTCTCGAAGACCGTCTTGAAGTGCGATGCGACCGGGATCGCGTCGCCCGAGTAGGAGAACGGGACGAACAGGTCGGCGTCCCACAGCTCGAGCGCGAGGATCGCGAGGAGCAGCGAGATCGCCGCGACGGCGAGGTGCAGTCCCCAGTCGCTGCGCCGCCACCAGTCGCGGACGGGCCTCATCCCGCGGCTCGCAGCCGCTTCGCGTGGAGCATGTAGACGGCCCGCCGGCCGAGCGCGTTCGCCCGCGCCCGCGCGTTGCCGATCGCGACGTCGGCGCCGGAGACGATGTCCGGGTGCTCCGCGCGGAGCCGCCGGTGGAACGCGACGGCCTGCTCCGCCTGCGACCGGGCGAGCGCGACCGACCACTGCCCGGCGCTGACCCGGAACTCGGCGAGGGGCGCGTCGACCGCCTCGAGGTCGCCGCGCAGGAGCACCCTGACGTACGTCGCCTCGTCGATGAGGTACGGCCAGCGGTCGTCCCAGCCGCCGGCCGCGATGAGCGCCTCCCGGCGGAACAGGACGCAGGCGGGCTCGCCGAGGACGTTCGTCCCGGCGACGACGGTCCGGCGGATCGCCTCCCGGCCCGGCACGGTCCCCTTCATGCCCGCGAGGCCGCGGCCGGTGATGAGCGGCTCGCCCGCCGCGTCGACGATGTCGCGCATGCTCGCGGCCATGACGGCGCCGGGGTTCGCCTCGAGCGCGGCGAGCTGGCGGGCGATGAGCTGGGGCCGGATGACGTCGTCGCCGCACACGAGCTTGAGGTACTCGCCGCTCGCGAGCTCGGTGACGCGGCGCCAGTTCGCCGGCGCGCCGCCGCCCGGCGGGGTCGTCGTGAGCGTCACGCGGGGGTCGTCGGCGAAGGGCTGCAGGCGCTCCCACGTGTCGTCGTCGGAGCCGTGGTCGGCGACGATGACCTCGAGGTCGCGATGCTCCTGCTCGAGGATCGAGCGCATCGTCTGCTCGATGAACGCTCCGTTGCGGTACGCGGGGACGACGACCGACACGAGCACATCGGGAGTGTAGCCGCCGCCCGGAAGTAGGCTTGGGCGAAAACCCCGAGGTGGAGGCGCATGCGCGACGCGACGCCGGCGCGCTCGGCGGACGAGTGGATCCGCCGGGTCGCCGCCGAGACCGCGCGGCGGCGGCTGTGGAGCCGGGGGGCGCTGCGCGTCGTGGCGAAGAACGCGGGACGCGTGCGCACCGTCGCGCGCCTCGTGCGCCTCGTCGGCGTCCGCGAGACGGCGAACCGGATCGTCACGGAGCTGCGCCGGTGAGCGCCGAGCTGCGGGCACGGATCCGCGCCGCGCTCGCCCAGCGCACCGGGGTCGCGCTCGCGGCGCTCGGCGCGGAGCCGCCGGACGACCTCGACGCCGCGCTCGCCCGGCTCGGCGCCATCGCCGCCGGGGATGCGCCGGGGGCCGCCTGGCTCGCGTTCGTCGCGTTCCTCGGCCGGTTCCCCGAGCGCCCCGAGCTCGCCGCGCTGCGCCGGGAGCTCCTGCTCGACGCTCCGGAGCGGGCCTTCTTCGCGGCGGGCGTGCGGCTCGCGCTGCGGACGGCGGGCGCGGCCCGTCCGATGCGGCTCGTCTCGGACCGCCCCGTCGTCGACGTCGGCCACACCGCGACGACCGATCACAACTCCGGCATCCAGCGCGTCGTCCGCCGGACCCTCCCGCACTGGTTCGGCGCCGCGCAGGACGAGCCGGAGCTCGTCGTCTGGACGCCCGACGATCACGGCTACCGGGCGACGAGCGAGCGCGAGCGGGCGACGCTGCTCTCCTGGGGGAGCGACCGGACCGGGCTCTCCGGCGCCGCGCCCGAGGAGCTCGTCGTCCCGTGGCGGACGACCGTCGTGCTCCCCGAGGTCGTGCTCCGGCCGCGCGCCGCCGCGCTCGCCGCGCTCGCCGCCGACTCCGGCAACCGCGTCGCCGCGATCGGCTACGACCTCATCCCGCTCGTCTCCGCCGACCTCGTCGAGCCCGTCGAGTCGAACAAGAGCGCCGAGTACGTCGAGACGATCAAGCACGCCGACGTCGTCGCCGGGATCAGCCGCTCGGCGGCGTCCGAGTTCGCCGGCCTCGTCGCCCAGCTGCCCGCGCAGGGGCTCGCCGGCCCCCGCGTCGTCGCGGTCCCGCTCGGGGAGGAGGCGCTCGACGTCCCGGTCGACGACGCCGGAGCGGACGACGGCGCACCGCTCATCCTCTGCGTCGGGAGCACGGAGCCGCGGAAGAACCAGACGGCGGTGCTCGCCGCGGCGTCGATCCTCCACCGCGAGGGGCTCGCCTTCCGGCTCGCGTTCGTCGGCGGGGGCCCGGCCAGGTACGCGATCCCCTTCGACGCCGAGGTCGCCCGGCTCGCCGCCGCGGGCATGGCCGTCGAATCGCACCGCTCGATGGGCGACCGCGAGCTCGCGCGGCTCTACGCCCGCGCGCGGTGCACCGTCATGGTCTCGCTCCACGAGGGCTACGGCCTGCCCGTCGTCGAGTCGCTCGGCCGCGGCGTGCCCGTCGTGTGCAGCGAACACGGGAGCCTCGCCGAGATCGCCGAGGGCGGCGGCTGCCTCACCGTCGACGCACGCGACCCGCTCGCGATCGCCTCGGCGCTGCGGCGGATGATCGAGGACGACGCGCTCGTCGCGGCGCTCGCCGCCGAGGCGCGCGCCCGGCCGCCGCGAACCTGGGCGGTCTACGCGGCCGAGCTCCGCGAAGCCCTCCTCGGGGACGCGCCGCTCGGCGGGGGACTGGCATGAACGCGGAGCGCCGCGCACTCCTCGCCGAGACGCTCGGGGCCGGCGCCGGGTCGGCGGCGCTCGCGGCGGCGATCGCCGGCGGGGGGGACCGGGGCGCCTACCTCGCGAGGGCCGTGCTCACCGCGCGCATCCCCACCGAGCGGCAGGTCGCCGACGACCGGCTCGCGTTCCTCATCGACGCCGACGCGGCGCTCGCCGCGATCGAGCGCGACGCCCGCCGCGCCCCCGGTCGGGTGCGGCGGATGCCGGTTCGGCTCGTCGACGGGATCGTCGTCGACGTGACCGACAGCGCGGGGGCCGCGTTCACCTCCGGCATCCAGCGGGTCTCGCGCGGGGTGCTGCGCGCATGGGCGGGCGAGGTGCCCTTCACGCCGGTCGTGCTCACCCCGGCCGGCGTGCTCCGGAGCGCGACGCCGGAGGAGTCGGAGCGGGCCGGGGCGCCGCGGGACGCGGGCGGGCCGGCGACGGCGCTCGTCCCGCTCGGCGCGCGGCTGTTCCTCCCCGAGATCGCGACCGCCGAGGGCCGTGCCGCGCGGCTCGCGGCGATCGCGCGGCACGGGAGCGTCGAGAGCCTCGCGATCGGGCACGACTGCATCCCCATGACGACGGCGGAGTCGGCGCCGGAGGGGATGCCCGCGGCATTCGCCGACTACCTCGCCGGCGTCGCCCGGTTCCGGCGCATTGCCGCGACCTCGGCCGCCTCGGCGGCGGAGTTCCGCGGCTGGGCGGCGATGCTCCCCGCCGCGGGGCTGACGCCTCCCGAGGTGCTTCGGGTCGGCCTGCCGGTCGTGCCGATCGCCGCGGCGCCCGAGCCGGAGGCCTCGATCCGCGCGGCGCTGCGCCTCGGCGACGCGCCGATCGTCCTCGTCGTCGGCACGCATGAGCCGCGGAAGAACCACCTCGCCGTCCTCGCGGCCGCCGAGCTCGCCTGGCGCGGCGGCGCCGCCTTCTCGCTCGTCATGGTCGGGGCGAGGTCGTGGGAGGCGAAGCCCTTCGATGCGGCGGTGCGTCGCGCCGAGCGCGCGGGGCGCCCGCTCGTCGTGCTCACCGGGGCGCCCGACTCGAGGCTCGCCGGGCTCTACCGCGCGGCGGTCGCGAGCGTGTTCGTCTCGTTCAACGAGGGCTTCGGGCTTCCCGTCGCCGAGTCGCTCGCCGCGGGGACGCCGGTCATCACCGCCGACTTCGGCAGCCAGCGGGAGATCGGCGAGGGCCGGGGGGCGATCCTCGTCGACCCGCGGGAGCCGAGGGCCATCGCCGCGGCGATCCTCGACGTGCTCGCGGACCCCGCCGCGGCACGGGCAAGGGTGACCGCGCCCCCGCCGCGCGGCTGGGCGCAGTACGCGGCGGAGCTCCGCGAGCTGCTCGGCTGACGCGGGCGAGCTCCTCGCGTTCCGAACATTCGCCCGCTTCGGGGCGGTTCCGGGCGGCGTACTGCCCCGAACCGGGCAACTGTCGGGAGGGGGAGGTGCGCGGCGCCGGCGCACTCGCCCGAACCGGGCAACTGTCGGGGGTCAGTAGTTGTTCGGGAAGCGCTCCGTCGCGCGGGTGCGGTACTCGCTCGACTGCACGAGCGCGAGGCGCAGCGAGTTGTCGTCGCTCGCGAGCAGGATCGGGGCCCAGAACGCGAGCCCGTTCGCGTCCGCAGCCCGGCCGAAGAGCTCCTGGTAGAGCCGGTCGATCCGCCGGTTCAGCGATTCGCCCGAGTTGAAGATCGACCAGACGACGCCGAAGCGTCCCACCTGCTGGAGCTGCGACGTCCAGTAGGCGATGTCGCGGTCGGACGGCGCGCGGCCGAGGAGGTCCTGGTACAGCTGGGTCACATAGCCGGCATCGGTCCCGCCCGAGATCGTCGTGTAGTACTCGTCGGAGCTCATGAGCGTCTCGGCGAGGTTGTCGATCGGGATGTCGCCCTGCGCGGTCCTGCTCACCCAGTAGTCGACGCCCTCCTGTTCGCCGTCGCGCCGGAGCACGGCCGAGTACGCGGCCTTCACCCGGTTCGTGCGCGACTCGACGCTGTAGAGCACCGCGTTGACGACGGCGGTGTAGTCGCCGGTGTCCTCGAGCTGCCGGTTCCAGAAGGTCAGGCCGCTCGCCTCGGGCTGGCGGCCGAGGAGGTCCTGGTAGATCGCCTTGATGTACGACGGGCTCCCGCCGTGCGGGTCGCCGAACCAGTTCCACCAGAACCGCCAGAAGTTGTAGTTGCCGTACGCGCTGCAGCCGGCGATCGGCGAGGAGCCGCCGGTGATGACCTCGGCGACCGGCTGGTACGGCGTGTAGTTGTAGAGCGCCGCGGTCGCCGCGTTCTCGATGTAGACGGGCGAGGCCGCCGCGTTGTACGGGCAGTACGGCGCCCAGGGGATCGTGTAGGTGCCGCCGGCGCGGTAGTTGAACTGGTCCGGGCGCTGCCGGTACACCTGGAACTGCCGCGCGGCCCAGTACACCTGGTTGACGAAGCCGTAGTACGTCGCATCGCAGCCGGCGGAGTCCGGGCAGGCGTAGCCCATCGCCGTGTCGATGTAGTAGAGGCTCCCGGTCACGACGCTCGACTCCTTCTCGAGCGTCGCGAGGATCGCCTTCGGGCTGATGTTGCATGCGACGGCGATCTCGGCGATGACCTGGGAGGTCGGCACCGACGTCCCCGCGGGGATCGCCGTGCAGTAGACGTTCCCGAGCGAGCCCTTGCCGTCGTCCGCGCTGTAGCCGCGGACCGTCCACGTCCGGCCGGCGAGCAGGCTGCCCTTCGATTCGAGGAACGACTGGATCTGCGCCTGCGTCATCGCCCCGCCGTCGAAGAACTGCCAGTCGTCGACGATGTTGCCGGGCCGCCACCACTCGGCCGGCGGAGCGGGCCCGATCGCCGCGGCGTCCGCGGGACCGGGATCGGCGGAGCGGATCATGCTCTCGGTCGGGTCCCCGCCGGGCGGCGGCGTCGGGCCGACGACGGCCTGCGCCGGCAGCGCGACGCTCAGCGCGGTGCCGATCGCGAGCAGTCCCGCGAGGGCGGCCGTGAGCGCGACTCGGGTTCGTGACATGGCCAAGGCCCCCAAAATGCTCGGTCCGGACAGACCGCCATGCTACGTCGAAAACTTAAAGAAGTGGTTGAAAGTTTTCGGCGAGTCGCCGAATGCGCCCGCCGCTCAGATCTCCTGGGCGAAGCTCCCCTCGAGCCGGGCGAAGATGCGCTGGGCGATCCAGAGCACGACGAGGCTCACGGCGAGGAAGATGACGATGCGCCACTCGGTGAACGGGGGCAGCCACTGCTCGGGCCCGGCCGACCACATCCCCTGCTGGAAGAGCAGCACCGCCGTCGTCACCGGATTGGCGAGATAGACCTGCTCGAGCCAGCCGCCCTGAAGGTAGTCGTGGACGAACTGGAACGAGTAGACGATCGGCGATCCCCAGAAGAGCACCATGAGCGCGATCTCGACGAGGTAGCCGACGTCGCGCAGGAACACGTCGAGCGCGGACAGCAGCAGGCCGAAGGCGAAGCCCCAGAGCAGCACGAGGACGATCGCGACCGGCACCGTCCACAGCGCCTCGAGCCGGGGCGGGTGTCCGGTGACGAGCGTGAACACGAGGAGCACGGCGAGCATGACGATGAAGTTGAACCCTGCGGAGCCGACCGCGGCGAGCGGGAAGATCTCCCGCGGCAGATACACCTTCTTGATGAGTCCGGCGTTGGCGACGATCGAGCCGGTCGTGCCGGTGATCACCTCGTTGTAGAGCGTCCAGACGGTGAGCCCGGAGAAGAGGAACACGGCGAACTCGGGGACCGAGCGCTCGGCGCCGAGGAACTTGCCGACGGCGACCCAGTAGATGAGCAGGAGCGCGAGCGGCCGGATGAGGCTCCAGACCGCCCCGAGCGCGCTGTTCTTGTACCGCGACTTGATCTCGCGGGAGACGAGGAGCCCGAGCAGGTCGCGCCGCGCCCACACGCCGCGGACCGAGGAGGCGAATCCGCGGAACGCCCCCTTCGGCGGGATGATCGAGCGGAGCTCGCCGACGCGCTCGGCGAGTCCGGGACCGAAGTCCTCGGTCTCGGTGCGGCCCTGCGGCTCTCGAAGGGTCAAGCCCGCTCCTCGAGCGCGTCGATGCGCTGGTTCGTCGCGAGCACGTCGGTGCGGAGCGTGCCGAGCAGATGCTCGACCCGCTCGTCGCGCGCGTCGGCCGCCGCCTCGCGCTCGCGAAGCGCCGCCTCGCGGGCGTCGAGCTCACGGATCCGCCGCTCGAGCTCGTCGCGGGCGCCCGCGATCTCCTGCTGCACGATGGGGCGCAGCAGGCGGCCCCAGCCGCGGTGCCAGAGCGAGAGCCGGGCCGCGGTCGGCGCCTCGGCCGTCGCGGGTTCCTCGTTCGGCACGGCGGTGCTCTCCTCTTCGGCGCGGTTCCAGGCGACCCGCGCGTCGCGGTCCCGCCGCCCGATCTCCGCCGAGATGGCGTCGAAGTCGATGTCGACGGCGCCGACGCGCTGGCTGCCGTCGGTCAACCAGGATTCTAGACGGGCGACCGATCGCTCGAATGAGAGAGCGCCGGAGGCGAGCCGGCGCCCCGCCTCGGCGAAGGCGGCGAGGTCGATCTCGCCGTCCATGACGCGGAGCATGGCGCCCGCGAGGCTCTCGGCGTCGCGCTCGATCTTCAGCGCGTGCACCCCGTCGACGAACCACTCGGCCGGCCCGCAGTCCCCGGTGAGGATGGGGAGGCAGCCGACCGCGGCCGCCTCGCCCGGCGTCGACGCGCCCGGTTCGCGGTGCCACGTCGGGAAGACGAGCGCGTCGGCCTGCGCCTCCGCCTCGGCGATCGCGCGCTGCGCGACGGGGCCGTGGTGCGCGAGCCGCTCGCCGAGTCCGCGGGCCTGAAGAGCCTCGGCGAAGCCGGCCGCGTCGCCGGCGCCGTAGAAGTCGACCGCGAAGTCCTCGCGCCCCGCCTCGACGAGCCGCTGCGCCGCGTCGAGGATGATGTCGACGCCCTTGTGCGGCGCAAGGATGCCGACCGAGACGAAGCGCGTGACCCCGTCCTGGCGCCGGGGGCGGCCGCGCGGGACATCCGGATAGCGGACGCCGCGCGCGATGTATCGGACCGGCCCGAGCCGCACCGAGCGCTCGACCTCCCGGCCGAGCGTCCGGCTCACGATCGCGTAGCGTGCCGCCTCGAACAGGCCGCCGTCGACCGCGTCGTACACCTCGCGCACCTCCTGCGGCGTCCCCGCGAGCAGCCGCCCCGGCACGTCGTCGCCGAGATTCATCGTGAACGGGACGCCGGTGTCGCGGATCGCTGCGAGGATGCCGAGGCCGCCGAGGCCGAGCATGCCGAACGTGAGCACGTGGTCGGGACGGAACGAGCGGATCCGCTCGAGCACGATGCGGGCGTTGTCGGGATTCGAGACCTGCGAGTCGAACTCGAGCTGCCGCTGCGCTCCCGGATCGGGCACCGGCGCGGCGAGGAAGTAGGCGTCCCGCACGTCGAGGCAGCGGTCGACCCAGCCCTCCTGCTCGGGCGCCGCCCGCTCGGCCGGCGAGGTGAGGACGAGGACCTCGTGGCCGCGCTCCCGGAGCGCGGCGGAGAGATTGAGCGCGGCGAGCTCGAATCCGCCGAGCATGCGCGGCGGCAGCAGGTTCGAGACCACGAGGATGCGCACCCGGAGAGCGTAATCACCGATCGACTACCATCGCCCTGATGTCAGCCCCGACCGTGGTCCGCGTGAGCGACGTCTCCAAGCGGTTCGTCATCCACAAGGAGAAGTCGCTGAAGGAGCGGGCGCTCAACTGGCGCAACCGCGGTTTCGGCCGGGAGGACTTCTGGGCGCTCAGGGATGTGAGCGTCGACATCGCCGCGGGGGAGACGGTCGGACTCATCGGCGCGAACGGCTCGGGCAAGTCGACGCTGCTGAAGGTCATCGGCGGCATCATCCAGCCGACCTCCGGCGTCGTCGCCGTCGGCGGGCGCATCGCCGCGCTCCTCGAGCTCGGCGCCGGCTTCCATCCCGACCTCACGGGGCGGGAGAACGTCTACCTCAATGCGGCGATCCTCGGCCTGAGCCAGCAGCAGACCGACCGGCACTTCGAGGACATCGTCGAGTTCTCCGGGATCCGCGAGTTCATCGACACGCAGGTGAAGTTCTACTCCTCGGGCATGTACGTCCGGCTCGCGTTCGCCGTCGCGATCCACGTCGACCCCGAGATCCTCCTCGTCGACGAGGTGCTCGCCGTCGGCGACGAGCCCTTCCAGCAGAAGTGCCTCGACAAGATCCGGCAGTTCCAGCACGAGGGCCGCACGATCGTGCTCGTCAGCCACTCGGCGGACGCGATCGGACAGTACTGCGACCGCGCCGTCGTGCTCCGGCACGGCGTCGTCCAGTTCGACGGCGACACCGCCGGCGGTCTGCGGGTCCTCCGCGACGGATTCGCCGAGGAGCAGGGGGAGACCTCGGATGCGAGGCCGACCGACGGGGCGCAGATCGTCGCGACCGAGCTGCGCCACCGCGGCGGCGCGCCGGTCGCGGGGGTGCTCCAGCCCGGGGCCGACCTCGAGTTCGAGATCGTCGTCGACACCCGCGGCGAGTCCCTCGACGGCTGGGTCGTCGGACTCGCGATCGAGACGCCGCTCGGCCACCGGGTGTTCGGGACGAACACCGAGCGGCTCGGCATCCCCGGCGAGCGGTTCTCCGGCCGCCGCTCGTTCACGTTCTCGCTCCCCGACGTCCGTCTCGGCTCAGGGCGCTATCACGTCCGAGCCGCGCTGGAGACGGCCGAGCGCGGGACGTTCTCCGACCTCCTCCGCGCCGCGGTGATCGACGTCGACGACGGGACGCGGAACGCGGGGCAGCTCGCCGTCGCGGCGAGGGTCGCCATCGACCACCTGGACTAGCCCGTGGGGCACATCGCGATCCTCAGCCACACCTTCTTCCCCGTCGTCGGCGGCGCCGAGATCGGCATCCACGAGCTCGCCCGGCGCCTCGCCCGGGAGCACGAGGTGACCGTGGTGACCGCGATGCCCGAGGGCTCGGCGCAGGCGCACTCCGCCATCGCGCCGGAGCCGGACGGCTACGCGGTGCTGCGCTACCCCGGCGCGCTGTGGGCGACGTCGCGCCTCGGCTGGCTGCGGCTCCGGCTCGCCTGGCGCGAGTACCGCGTGCTCCGCGAGCTGCATCGGCGGCGACCGCTCACCGCCGTGAACATCCACTTCGCCGGCTGGTACGGCATCGCCGCGCTGTGGATCCGGCTCCTGCTGCGGGTGCCCGTGACGCTCTCGCTCGTCGGCCGCACCGACGTGTACCGCGACCTCGCACCGGGGGCCCGGCTCCACCTGCGGATCTGCGTCGCGCTCGCGAGCCGGACGACGCAGATCACGCGGTACTGCCTCGAGGGCTGGCGCGGAGGCGCCGGCGTGCCGGAGCTGCCGTACGGCGTCGACACCGCCGCGTACCGGCCGCGCAGCGGGCCGGTCGGCGATCCCGTCCGGCTCGTCGCCGTCCAGCGGCTGTCGGCGGTCAAGCGGGTCGACGCGCTCCTCGCGGCGATCGAGGCGCTCGAGCTCGCGGCGCCGGGCCGCTACCGTCTCCTCGTCGTGGGCACGGGGCCCGAGGAGCCGGCGCTGCGCGCGATCGCGGGGGCCGGCGCCGCGGCGATCGAGTTCGCCGGCTTCGTCGCCGAGGATGAGCTGCCCGCGGTGCTCGCCGCATCGGACGTCTTCGTCACGCACACGATGTCGGAGACGTTCGGGGTCGTGTTCGCCGAGGCGATGGCCGCCGGCCTGCCGATCGTCGCGGCCGCGGCGACGAGCGTCCCGTACGTCGTCGTCGACGGGCGCAACGGCCTGCTCGCCGAGCCCTTCGACGCCGAGGGCTTCGCCGAGCGCGTCCGGCGCATCGCGGAGGATCCGGCGCTCCAC
>Ga0164243_10007474_pt1 | contig 16316 bp, 15 predicted proteins | sample OricompcompostOP_FD_108781 | JGI IMG/M metagenome (GOLD analysis project Ga0164243, IMG submission 108781) | Organic Plus compost microbial communities from Emeryville, California, USA - Original compost - Organic plus compost (OP) | ecosystem: Engineered > Solid waste > Mixed feedstock >...
GGCCCAGATGGAAGACAAGGCCAGCCAGTATGCGCACCTCATGGAAGAGGGCGACACCATCGAGCGGTACACCGCCGAGCGGCAGAAGCAGTTGCAGTCGATGCAGGACGAAATGGCATCGCTGCAAGGGCAGATCAGCGGGCTGGACGGGACGGCCGATCAGCTCAATGGCCTTCTTCAGAAGATGTATGACAGCCTCTCGCGGTTCGTTGCCGCCGACCTGCCGTTCCATGTCGAAGAACGCAGGGAGAGCATGGACCGGCTGGCGGACCTGATATCCGACGAGAAGGCCGCCCCGGCGGAGAAATACCGCCGGCTGATGGAGGCCTACCAGATCGAGCTCGAATACGGCCGGACCATGGAAGCCTATCAGGGCACCCTGGATGACGGCCGGGATGCCTTCTTCGTTCATCTGGGACGGGTGTCGCTGATGTACCGGACCAAGGACGGCTCCGAGAGCGGATATTGGGATGCCGCGAAGAAAGCCTGGGTCGCGGACAACAGCTATGCCCGTGTGATCGCGGAAGCCCTGAACATCGCCCAGGAGACGACCGCACCGGACATCATCACCGTTCCAGTGCCTGCCGCCAAGGAGATGCCGTTGTGATTTGTTTATCCTTTATTCGTCGCCGGCTCAGCTACGCTGCTTTCCTGGTGGCTGCGATGATGGCGCTGCCGCTCGCGGAACTGCATGCCCAGGAGCAGCAACAGCCGGTCTCCAAGGCCCAGCAGGAGAGCGCTGCCGAAGCCAAGGCCCGCGCCGAGGCCGAAGCGAAGGCCAAGGCCGAAGCGGCGGCGCAGGAGCGTGCGGCGTTCTTCACCCAGCTGGAGGGGAAGGTCCAGGCCTTGCGGGAGAGCGAGGCCAAGCTGGCTCAGCAGCGGATCGCCGAGGCGCGCAAGGAATTGCAGGACCAGCAACGCCGGGAACGGGAGCAGGTCGATCGCCGCAACAGGGCGGAGGACCGCAGCCACGCGCTCGACAAGCAATGGGAGAACAACGAAAAGCGCATCAAGGAGATGACGGCGCTTCTGGAACAGCGCCAGGGGAACCTGGGCGAGCTGTTCGGCGTCACGCGTCAGGTGGCGGGTGATGCCGCGGGCACGTTGCAGAACTCCTTCTTGAGCGTGCGTTTCGCGCCCAGGAAAGGCGAGGAGGAACGCTCCGAGTTCATGCGCCGCATTGCGGGCGCCAAGGCCTTGCCGTCCATCGGCGAACTGGAGCGCGTGTGGTTCGAGCTGCAGCGGGAGATGACGGCCCAGGGGCAGGTCGTGCGCATGACCGCGCCCATCGCGCAGAGCGACGGCAGCACCAGGGACGGCGAGGTGGTGACGGTCGGTCCGTTCACGGCGTTCTCCGGTGGTCATTTCCTGGGATACCTGCCCAACAGCAAGGTTTTCACCGTGCTGGACGGGCAGCTGGCCCCGAATTTCCGTTCCATCCAGGAGCGGCTTGATCAGGCGCAGGACGGGCAGGGATATGTGAAAGCGGTGGTCGATCCGGCCCGCGGATCGCTGATCACCCGGTATATCGAGCGGCCCAATGTCATCCAGCGTATCGAGAACGGCGAGGTCGTCGGCTATGTGATCATCGCCGTCGGGATTATCGGCCTCTTGCTCGCGCTGTTCCAGTACGGCTACCTCATCAGGACCCGTCTGGCGGTGACAAGGCAGCTTCGGCACCTCAACGCGCCGGCGGGCAACAACCCGCTGGGGCGCCTGGTGCTCGCGTTCCGCAACATTTCGGAGAAGAACGAAAAGCCGGAACTGGCCGAACTGCGACTCTCCGAGGCGGTCCTGCGCGAAGTGCCGAGCCTGCAGCGCTTCCAGTCGTTCCTGCGGCTGGCCGTTGCGGCGGGGCCGCTACTGGGCCTCATCGGTACGGTGATCGGCATGATCATCACGTTCCATGCCATCGTGGCCTCCGGCGCCAGCGATCCCAAGCTCATGGCCCACGGCATCGGCCAGGCCATGATCGCCACCGTGCTCGGCCTGGGCGTCGCCATTCCGCTCCTCTTCATCAACTCGGTCCTGAGCGGGATGTCGCGCAACATCATTCATGTGCTGGACGAACAGAGCGATGCTCTGCTCGCCCAGCGGATTCTTCAGATCCGGGGAGATGTCGCCCCCGGATCTACACCTGCACCCGCATCCTGATTCCCACGGGATATGCGACGGTGCCTCTGCGCCTGGGCCATTTGGAGACCTTGTCCTCCAGTGGTCCAGGCGTATTGCCTTGATTGGCCACCCGTCACCGACTACTCGGCTTCCGGATCGAAACTCCGGCCCCTCGACGGCTGACGAGGGAGGCTGGAACCGGCCGGAACTAACAAGGTCGCCATGCCAAGATTTGACGGGGCAGGCTACCATGAGGACGTATGGAAAGCAAAGAACCAGAAGCCAGGTCCACCGCTGCGGATGACGGGAACGGTGGCTACTTGACTGGTTGTTATATTGTTGCATTTTAGAGGGATGGCGGCACCATTGCCGGAGAGTCTCTCCCGTTGGGAACGATATGACGACAGAAACGATGACAGGCAGGCCGTTGCCGGGCAATGCGAAGCGGGTGCTGGAGCTCCTGAAGAATGCGAATGGCCCGTTGACGGCCTATGAGCTGCTGGATCGGCTGCGCCCGGAAGGGGTGACCGCGCCGCCCACCGTCTATCGCGCCCTGGACAGGCTGACGGAATCGGGCCTTGTCCACCGGCTGGAATCCCTGAATGCGTTCGTGGTCTGCGATCAGGGGAAGGCGCACGGCCCTGCGGCCTTTGCGGTTTGTACCCGGTGCAAGCGTGTCATCGAAATCAAGAGCAGCACCGTCCCCGGCTATGTACAGGGCTGGGCGGAGGCCACGGATTTCAAGGTCGAATCCATCATGATCGAGGCCCTGGGCGAATGTGCGGACTGCCGGGCCCAGGCTGCCCCGGCCGAGGCATCCTGATTCCCCCTTATCCCTTTTCGGCGTCCCTTTCAGAGAGCCGGTTCAGGATGATTGTTCCCGGGCGCACCAGATGTCGCAGGCATTGCGGACGGCTTCAAATGGCAGGAGCGCTGCATAATGCCGGTCGGGCCTGTCGCCGACCGGCAGTAGCGCGGCCAAGGGTTGCCAGGGACCATTGAGCGGCAATTCCCGCTGCACCAGCAGGCCCTGCAAGGCTCGTTCCCCTTCGGCGATTTCGGAGATCGACAGGCCGACAATGGCCCGGCCGATCACGGAGGCGACGGCCTGGCCTATGACACAGGCCTTCACGTCCTGGCCGAACGCGCTGACCGTTTCACCGTCAAAACGCAGGTCGACGACAATCCTGCTTCCGCATGGCCGGCTCGTTGCGACGCCGGTGACATGGGGTGCCGCCAGCCGGGGCGCGGGCGGCAGGGCGGCGGCCAGCCTCAGAAGGCTGCGGGTGTAGAGCCCATCCAGTTCCACTTCATACTCCCGTATGGCGACGGCTGCATGGGGCGAGCGGAATCCCCATTGACCATATGCCGAAGACTTTTTAGATATGATATATCATATCATCCATCAGCATAAGGAACGATCAGGTGGACATGCTTGTCAAGATGCACCCCGCCGGCGAGGGCCGGGCAAGGGCCAGGCGCCCCAGCCGCGACGCGGCGGAAGACGCGGTGCGTACATTGATCGCCTGGGCAGGCGACGATCCCGAACGGGAAGGACTGGTCGGAACGCCGGAACGGGTGGTCCGGGCCTATGAGGAATTCTTCGAAGGGTATGGCAGCGACCCGGCGGCGCTTCTGGCATCCACCTTCGAGGAGGCGGGGAATTATGACGAGATGGTGATCCTCAGGGATATCCGCCTCGAATCCCATTGCGAGCACCATATCGTGCCCATCATCGGCAAAGCCCATGTGGCCTATCTGCCCAATGGGCGCGTTGTGGGCATCAGCAAGCTCGCCCGGCTGGTCGATATCTATGCCAGGCGGCTGCAGATCCAGGAGACGCTGACGGCGCAGATCGCCGAGACCATCGACACGGTGCTGAAGCCCAAGGGTGTGGCGGTCCTGATCGAGGCCGCCCACCAGTGCATGACGACGCGCGGCATCCGCAAGCCGGGGGTGAGCATGGTGACAAGCCGCATGCTCGGCTGCTTCCGCGAGCCGCGCCAGCGTCAGGAATTCCTTTCACTGGTCACGGGGCGGCCCTGATCCGCGTCCGGGCCGCCCCCTCCCGACAATCTTCAAACCCATGGTGCCGCTATGACCGTTCAACAGGACCAAAGGCTTCCCGTCACCGTTCTCTCTGGCTTTCTGGGCGCCGGCAAGACGACGCTGCTCAACCACATCCTCAACAACCGCGAGGGCAGGCGGGTCGCCGTCATCGTCAATGACATGAGCGAGGTGAATATCGACGCCGATCTCGTGCGCAGCGGCGGGGCCAACCTCTCCCAGACCGAAGAAAAACTGGTGGAGATGACCAATGGCTGCATCTGCTGCACCTTGCGCGATGACCTGCTGATCGAGGTCGGCAAGCTGGCGGAACAGGGCCGGTTCGATTACCTGTTGATCGAATCGACGGGGATTTCCGAGCCTCTGCCCATCGCCGCCACGTTCGATTTCCGGGACGAATTCGGACACAGCCTCAATGATGTCGCCCGGCTCGATACGATGGTGACGGTGGTGGACACGGCCAATCTCCTGAAGGATTACAGTTCCAGGGATTTCCTGAGGGATCGCGGCGAATCCCTGGGAGATGCCGACGATCGCACCCTGGTCGACCTGCTGGTCGAGCAGATCGAGTTCGCCGATGTCATCATTCTCAACAAGGTGGATGCGGCGACGCCGGAGGATATCGACGCCGCCCGCAAGATCATATCCGCGCTCAACCCCGACGCCGATGTCATTGAAACCCGGATGTCCCGGGTGGCGCTCGACCGTGTGCTCGATACCGGGCGCTTCGATTACGACCGGGCGCAGGAACATCCTCTCTGGTTCAAGGAACTGTTCGGCTTTGCCGGGCACACGCCGGAGAGCGAGGAATATGGGATCAGCAGCTTCGCCTACCGCGCCCGGAGGCCCTTCGATCCGCAGAAATTCCATGAGTTCATCCATGCGCCCTGGGAAGGGGTGATCCGCGCCAAGGGGCATTTCTGGCTGGCGACCCGGCCCAAATGGGTGGGGGAGTTGAGCCAGGCGGGTGCGCTCGTGCGGCATCAGGCGATGGGCTTCTGGTGGGCCAGCGTGCCCAGGGACCAGTGGCCGGACCATCCCGAATGGCGCGCCGCGGTCGAGAAGAACTGGCATGCGGATTACGGAGACCGCCGGCAGGAAATCGTTTTCATTGGCGCTCATATGGATGAGGCGGCCATCCGGCGGCGCCTCGACGCCTGCCTTGTGCCCGAAGACCCTCTTGCCCCCTTCAACCCGCGCAAATGGCGCGGCCTGACGGACCCGTTTCCCGCCTGGCGGCGGGCAACTCCGGCCGGAGCGGAATGATGCGGGGGATATTTGCGTCGTCCGCGGTCTCGTCACCGCCCGTCATGTAAGGCATCGGGTTAAGGGATATGCACGATTTTCTTCTCGTCGGGATCGCGCCTGCCGCGTTCGTCTCGACGGCGGCCGGTGGCCTGCTGGCCGTCCAGTTCAGCGACAGATTGCACTTCGTCATGGCGTTCAGCGCCGGGGCCATCATTTCCGTCGCCTTTTTCGACCTGTTGCCCGAAGCCCTGGAACTGGGCGTGCCCGCCCTGGGGAGCCACGCCATCACCGGCGCGACGGCCCTCGGGTTCTTCTCCTACGTCGTCATCGACCGGCTCATTCTCATATATGGCCCGCATCTGGCGCGCGGCGCCACGATGGCCGCCCCTCGGCTCCGGGGAGCGATGGCGGCCGGCTATCTCTCCACGCACAGCTTTCTCGACGGGCTGGCCATCGGGCTGGCGTTCCAGGCGTCCGAGGCGGTTGGCGCCGTGGTCACCATCGCCATCATCGGGCATGACTGCTCGGACGGCATGAACACGGTGAATCTGATATTGAAGAACCAGGGGAGCCGGAAAACCGCGCTGCGCTGGCTCCTGGCCGATGCGAGCATGCCGGCGCTTGGCATCGCCGCCAGTCAGTTCATCGAACTGTCCCCGGATGCGCTGTCACTGGTGCTTGCCCTCTTTGCCGGCTTCTTCCTCTACATCGGTGCCAGCGATCTGCTCCCGGAAAGTCACCATGCGCATCCGCGCGTCCTGACGACGGTTGCCACCCTCATCGGCGCGACGGCTCTCTTCCTGGTCATTCATGTCGCCGAGTAAGGTGTCTTGACATCATCGAAACTGAAATATTATAACATTCATTACTCATATCCCGACCTTGACTTTCACCTTTGGAAGAGAAGGGGTGATGTCTGTCCCTTGCATCCAACCCCTTCTCTTCTGCCGTTCATGGTTAAGAAAGCCCAGTCGTCGCGGGCTTGGGAATGATGGCCTGACTTCAGATGGTGTGCTATATGTATGATATAATATTACGAATGCCATTCGGTTTTTTCCTGGCAAGAACCTCACCTCAAATATCATGATTGACCCTGCCTCCGGATTGAAGCACCTACCCGTGAAGACCGGGCCGTCCCGAGACGCCGCACTGTCGGTCACCAGCCTTCATCTTGAAAGAAACGGACGCCGTATCGCCCGGCTGCCCGACTTTGAAATCGGCGCCGGACAGTCCGTGGCGCTGCTCGGTCCCTCCGGTTCCGGCAAGACCACGGCGCTGATGGCGATATCGGGCATCCGCCCGCCGGCCGAGGGCGAGATCCACGTCAGGGGCACGGCGCTCTGGAATCTGGACCGGCACCGGCGGGACCGGTTCCGCGGCCGGCATATCGGGCTGGTCTTCCAGTCCTTTCATCTCATTGACGCTGTCAGCGTGGCCGCCAACATCCGGCTTGCGGCCCATTGTGCCGGCATGCCGGTCGATCTGGCGCGGATGGATGAGCTTCTGGAGAGATTGGCGATTGCGGACCTGCGGGACTGTCCGGCGGACCGCATCAGCCATGGCCAGGCGCAGCGCGTGGCTGTCGCCCGTGCCCTCATCAACCGGCCGGCCGTCGTCCTGGCCGACGAACCGACCTCGGCGCTGGACGACACGGCGACCGCGCAGCTCGTTTCCCTTCTCAAGCAATCCTGCCGGGAGGAGGGGGCGGGACTCCTCATCGCCAGCCATGACAGGCGGATTCTGGACGACGTGGATACCGTGATTGAAATGGAGCCGGCGGTATGAGGATGATCGCCCTTGCCTTTGCCTATCTGCGCCGCCGCTGGGGGCAGGCTCTCCTCTCGGTGTTGGTCGGCGCGCTCGGCGTGACGGCCGTCGCTACATGTATGATCGGGTTTGACTCCGTTCCGGAGGCGGCGGAGAGGGCCTGGGGCGGTGTCGATCTGGTCGTGGGGCCGAAGGGCTCCGCCCTCGACCTGGTGCTGTGCTGCGTGCTGCATGTTTCGGCACCGCGCGGGCTTGTTTCGCAGAAGGCCGCATTGGCGGCCGTCTCGAACCCGATGGTGCGGGCCTCGGCCCCCATTGCCCTGGGAGACAATTACCAGGGTTGGCGCATCATGGGCACGACACCCGCCATCCTTGATGTCTACCGCGCCAAGCTGGCCGAGGGGGAAATGTGGACGGACAAGCTGCAGGCTGTCGTCGGGGCCGGGGCCGCGCGGGCTTTGAAGCTCGACATCGGCGACAGCTTTGTCGGGTCCCATGGCCTGTCGGCGGGCGGAGATGTCCATGCACAGTTTCCCTACAAGGTGGTCGGCATTCTTCAGCCCACGGGATCGGCGCTCGACCGTCTCATCCTGACGGACATCGAGACCGTCCGCTATATCCATATCGAACAAGCAAAGATCGAGATCGCCGAGCACGGCTCGACGGACGAAGAGAATGTGGCCAACCTGCCTGACGCGGCAACGGCGGTTGTCGCCGCCTATCGCAGCCCCATCGCCGCCGCCTTCCTGCCCCGGCAGATCGATGCGACCGATATATTGTCGGCCGGCAGCCCGTCTCTGGAAATCGCCCGTCTGGTCGGCTATGCGCGCCCGGCGATTACCGCCGCAACGGGATTGGGCCTGCTTCTCGTCGTCATCGCCGCGGCCAGCGCCGCGACGGGCCTCACCAGCGTCATGAATGCCCGCACCCGCGACCTCTCGCTGCTGAGGGTGCTGGGCGCCGGCCGTATCGAGATCACGGTCGTGGCCTTTGCCGAGGCCGGGATCATCGCATTCGCGGCGCTGGCCGCCGGGGCGGTGCTGGTTGCGGGGCTGGCGGCCTGGGGTGGCCATCTGCTGGCGGAAAGAACGGGCCTGCTGTTGACACCCCATGTCAGCTTGGCGCAGGTGGGCGCCCTGATCGCCGGCACAGTCTGCGTCGCCTTTCTCGCGGGTCTCTTCCCGGCCATCCGGGCGAGCCGCAGCCCCATAGAGGAGCTATTGCAATCATGACAAGGCCAGCCAGAATCGGAAAACTGCTTTGCCTGCCTCTTCTCCTGTCCATGACGGCGATGACCGTGCAATCGGCGACGAGCGATGAGACACGGCTGCTGAGGGAACAGCAGGCCGGCCTCCTGCAGCCGCAGGGGGAGCGCAGCGCCCAGGACCAGTTGCCCCGGTCCTCCGACCCGTTGTGGCTGACGCTGGCCAAATCGTCGGTGGAGTATGATGACGAGACCGGCATGTTCAGCATCGACCTGCCGCCCGAGGTGAAGGCGCTGGACGGGCAGACGGTCTCGGTGAAAGGCTTCGTCCTGCCGATGGACGGGTCGGACCATACCAGGCACTTCCTGGTGACGCGCAATACGCCGGTCTGTTTCTTCTGCCCGCCGGGCACGCCTTACGAGGTGATCGAGGTGACCTCGTCCAAGGCCGTCGCATGGACGGACAATATGGTCACCGTGAAGGGCAAGATGAAACTGATCAACAATGGCGAAAAGGCGCTGTTCTTCCAGATCGCCGCATCCGAGGTAACGCAGTGATCATTCACAGGCCGCCAGGAGCATGTCGATGCGCTGGGGCGTGAGCCGTCCTTCCCACTGGGCGCAAACCTCTTCCTCCCGGACGGACCGCGCATAGGGGAGGATGCCGGAGGTATTGCCGGATGCCCTTAAGGTTTCGCCGGGGGAATCGCCGCGTGTTTCGGCCCGCGCTTCAAGACGGGGCGAGACGGCGCGCAAATCCTCCCGCGCCCGGGCCTCGTCGCTGATGATGACGATGCGCAGGCGGTCCGCATTCCCGTTCCGCATGTAATCCGCCAGCACCGGCAGTTCCAGCCGGCAGGGCGCGCAGACCGGGGAATAAAAGACCTCCAGGACCGGCGGGGGCAGGGCAGGCAGCATCAGCGGGAGAAGAACGGGTCCGTTTCCCCAAACGGCATGACCTCCCGATACCGCGGGAAAGCGCGGGAGAAAGGATCGTGCATCTTGCCCGAGCGCAGGGCCGAGGACAGGGAATGCGGGTACGAGAGAGCCCTGTCCATATAAAGCGTGCCGACATGGGAGGAGGGATCGTATCTCTGCTCGCTGCCCACGCCGCCGAAGGCGCGTTTTGCCTGCTCGTCGGGGTCGGAAGGGGGCGACGCGGCGCCGGCATGGGGCGATGACGGCTGGACAACGGTGTATGCCAGGGCCGGTGTGGTGCAGAGGGCGATGGCCGTCAACGCGAGAGCGGCCGCAAGGGGAGACCGGATGGACATGAGGAATTCCTTTCTGGTGCTGCCTGATATAATATATCATAGCGAATGCCGGGAGGATACCGCTTTTGGCCATCTCCCATTCATGTTCATTGTTCCATGTTCGGGTTCTCGTCCCCCATTGGCAAGGGACAGCCGCTCCGGCGGCGTGATTTGGTTTCAGGACTGTGGAACCCTGCATATGATCGACTTCAGGAAGAACGGAATCCAGGGCCGGCTGGCCGGCATTCTCTTTGTGGCGGTTGCCGCCTTCGGCTCTTTGGCGCTGGTGCCGGACCGTCCGGCGTGGGGAGCGGCAGCGCAGACCGCGCCGGCCGAGAACACCGTCCTGCGCGCGACGCTGGAGAACGGCATGAAGGTCGTGCTGGTGCGCAACGATCTGGCGCCGGTGGTGAGCACGGTCATCAATTACGGCGTGGGCGCCAATGAGACGCCGGAAGGATTTCCCGGCACCGCCCATGCCCAGGAGCATATGATGTTCCGCGGCAGCCCCGGCCTTACCGGTGACCAGCTGGCCGATATCGGCAGCCTGATGGGCGGCAGCTTCAATGCCGATACGCGCCAGACCGTCACGCAATATTACTTCACGGTGCCGAAGGACGACCTGGAGCTGGCCCTCCATATCGAGGCCATCCGCATGCAGGCGGTCAATGACAGCGAGGAGGACTGGGAGACGGAGCGCGGCGCCATCGAGCAGGAGGTTTCGCGGGACCTGTCCAATCCGCTCTATGTCCTCGACATGCAGTTGCGGGAAGCGCTCTTCAAGGGCTCGCCCTATGCGCATGACGCATTGGGGACCAAGACCTCCTTCGACCGGACGACCGGGGCCATGCTGAAGCGGTTCCATGACACATGGTATGCGCCCAACAATGCCACGCTGGTGGTCGCGGGCGACCTGGACCCGCGGAAGACGCTGGCCACCATCAAGACGCTTTTCGGCACCATCCCGCCCAAGAGCCTGCCGGACCGGCCGGAGGTCGCGTTGCAGCCGGTCGAGCCGGCGTCCCTCAGCCTGAAGACCGATCTGCCCTATGCCATGCAGGTCTTCGCCTTCCGCATGCCCGGCTTCGAGAGCCGGGACTGGCCGGCGGTGGAAGTGCTGGCCGACGTGCTCGACAGCGAACGCGGCAAGTTCCAGGACATGGTGGCCAATGGCGATGCCCTGCAGGCCGGGTTCTCCATCGATCCCCTGCCCAAGGCCTCCATGGCCTATGTCGCGGCCAGCTTCCCGGTGACGGGGGATGCCTCCGTGGTGGCCGGGAAGCTGCGGGCGGTTGTCGAACAGATCGCCGAGAAGGGCGTGCCCGCCGACATGGTGGAGGACGCCAAGCAGCAGGAGCGCCGCTCGGCGGAATTCCAGAAGAACTCCATCCAGGGCCTGGCCGATGTCTGGTCCGAGGCGGTGGCCGTCTATGGCCTCAGATCCCCGGATGTCGACCTGGAGCGCATCGAAAAGGTGACGGTGGCGGACGTCAACCGCGCCGCGCGGAAATATCTGACCCTCGATCATGCGATTTCCGCCGTTCTCACCCCGCAGGGTTCGGGCAAGCCCATTTCCTCCGAGAGCTTTGGCGGCGAGGAAAGCCTCTCGCTCGGCAAGGCGGAAGCGACACCGCTGCCCGGCTGGGCCGAGGCCGCGCTGTCCGACCCCAAGGTGCCGGAATCGACGGTGCATCCCGTGGTCTCCACCCTGCCCAACGGCATCCGGCTCATTGTCCAGCCGGAAACGGTCAGCGACACGGTGAGCGTCTATGGCAGCATCAACAACCGCTCGGAATTGACGGTGCCCAAGGGCAAGGAGGGGCTGGGCTCCATCCTGGATGAGCTCTTCTCCTATGGCACGCAATCGCTCGACCGTGTCGCCTTCCAGAAGGCGCTGAACCGGATCGGCGCCAGCGAGGGGGCGGGGACCAGCTTCTCGGTCCGGGTGCTGACCGGGAACTTCGATCGCGGTGTTGAGCTCCTGGCCGATAACGAGCTTCATCCGGCCCTGCCGCAGGAGGCGTTCAGGATCGTGCAGCGCCAGCTCGCCCAGTCGGTGGCCGGCCGCATGAAGAGCCCCTCATACATGGCGGGCCGTGCCCTGCGCGAAGCGCTTTTCCCGGCGGGCGACCCATCGCGCCGCGAGGCGGTGCCCGAGACCATCAACGCCATCACCTATCAGGACGTCCTCGATTATTACAAGACGGTCATCCGCCCCGATCTCGCCACCATCGTGGTGATCGGCAATGTGACGCCGGAGAAGGCCAGGTCCGTCATCGAGACATATTTCGGGGACTGGAAAGCCACAGGCCCCAAGCCCCCGGTGGACCTGCCGCCGGTGCCCGACAATATGGCGTCTGTCGTCGCGGTGCCGGATGCCAGCCGGTCCCAGGCCAGCGTGAGCCTGGCCGAGAGCCTTGGCGTCACGCGCACCGACCCTGATTATTACGCGCTCGACCTCGGCAACGCCGTGCTGGGCGGCAGCCTCTATTCCACGCGGCTGACCCGCGATCTGCGCAAGAATGCCGGACTTGTCTATTCCGTCGATTCCGACCTGGAGAGCGGCAAGACGCGCGGCTTCTACTTCGTCGAATATGCCTGCGACCCGCAGAATATCGGCACGGTGCACACCATGGTCCTGCAGGAGCTGAAAGCCATGCAGAAGACGCCGGTGAGCCCCGAGGAGCTGCAACGCGCCAAGGCCGTGCTCATCCGCCAGATCCCGCTGGCGGAGGCCAGCCTGGCGGGCATCGCGGGCGGTCTCATACACCGCGCGGAAGAAGGTCTGCCGCTCGACGAGCCGACCAGGGCGGCGGCGCGCTACCTGTCGCTCGATGCCAAGGATATCCAGGCGGCCTACGCCAAATGGCTGCGGCCCCAGGATTTCATCCGGGTGAGCACCGGCCCGGCGTCCAGGTGAGGCCCTGGGCCAACCTGATGAAGAGGCTCCAGGCGGGAGAGGTCACTGCTCGCCGGCTTTCTCATACGGCACGAACTTGCCGAGATTGACGAAGCCGGTGGGCATGGTCATGCCGGTGTCGTAGAGCCTCACCACGTCGATGTTGCACAGGTCGGGACTGCGCGTGTCAGTGACCATCACGTCGCCCTGGCGCAAGGAGCGGGCGCCGCCTTCGGGCCGGTTGAGATACCGCCTGCCATTGGTCATGTAGTACAGGATGGCCGTGCGGTCGTATATCTGCGTGGAGGGGACGTCGCGGAGCCGGATGCAGTCCACCGGCTCTCCGGCGGTGCGGCCTTCCAGCGCCCGGGCCAGCTTCTCCTCGCCCCATGATTGTTCCGCGCTCCTGCTTTCCGTGCCAGGGGCGGTCCCCGCCGCCAGGATCAACAGGGCCATGAATGCCGTCTTTCGCATGACAGGTTCCTTTCAGGGACGGGAGTGTCCTTATCCCCCACAGCAAATCCTCCAGATTTCTTGCTTTATATTAGAGCAATGACTTGCATTCGCAATAACGGCGCCAGCGCCCTGGCTCTGAGGCGAGACGCCAAGCAGAACCTCTCCTGGAGGACCAGCGCACAAGGTGGCAGAGATCAGTTGGAGGAGGTGTAGGGTGCGTCGTCGATGAAGATCATGTTGCTGGCAATCTGGGGAGGGCTCTTTTTCGACCCGAAGGCGAAGAAATGCCGCTCCTGGTGGCCGTCGTCAAAGTCGAGAGTCAGGGTGTGGTTCCGGACCGTATAGCGGCCCGAGTGGCGGCGGTTGGCGCCGACCGCCGAGGAGACGCCGGTCTGTGCGCCGGAATTCGTCGCGCTGACGGAGGAACCGCTCTGAAAACGGCCATCCGCGCTGAAGGTGATCGCTGTCGAGACGCCAACCATCACGTCGCCGCCGAGAGCGGAATTCCCGCCACCTGACACGTTCTGGAAACTGCCGGAAAGCGGGCCGGCGGCTTCCGCCGGAAAAGCCTTGAAAAAGGCGCCGTCCTGCAGGCGCAGAGCTTGCGCCTTGCCGGTGTCGTCCGCGATTGTGTAGGTCTGTCCGCTGCGGCTCCATGTGCCGAAGGCCCGGGGGCGCGCGTTTCGCTCCGCGGCCAGATCAACGTCTTCCAGCGCCTGGTCGTCAATGGCGAAGGTCCGGCCATCCGTGAAGAGCACAACGGGGCGGTAGGAGACGGTCACCATGCCCCCGACACCACTGCCGTACCACACGCGGAAGAAGACGCCCTCCACGTGCGACCAGTTGTCGACGAATTCGGGCGGACCGCTGGCTGCATTGTCATCGGGGATGGCCGGGGACGGAGCCGGACGGGTGTTCCGTGCCGTCTGTTCAGAGGGTGGGGAAAACTCCTCGACGCAGCGCTTGAGAGCGTTCGTGAGGTCCGCCGATGTTCCCCGGCCCACGGGACGGCTGATGTGGCAGATATCGGAGGTGGCATCCGACGTGAACAGAATATGCTGGGTGGCGGGGTCGTTCTGGAAGCGCCGCGCGACCAGGGACAGGACCTGTCCCCCGCCCGATTTCCGGTCAATGGGCTGGCCGGGCAGGGCCGGCCCCAGGGATTGTTCCATCCGCGAGAGCAGGGCGGTGAGGCGGCTTTCGGCGGTAGCGCCCTGCATATCCCCGACGATCTCCAGTTCGAGACCGGCTGTATTGTCATAGCGGACCGGGCGCGACGCCGCCTCGGCGCCGAGACCTGTGCAAGCGACGAGAGCCAGCGTCATGAGTGTGATGCGCCATACTCTCATGCTGGTCTCCCTGTAAGAATATCGGAACGCCATCAGAAGATGCTGCGCAGCAGCAGGAAGGCGATCGAGCTGATGGCGGCGGCGGCCGGCAAGGTAATGATCCAGGCCAGGGTGATGGGCTTCATCAGGCTCCAGTTGGTCTGGCGGTTCACCATTCCGATGCCCAGAACGGCACCGATCAGGATATGCGTGCTGGAGACCGGCAGGCCGAATGTCGAGGCCAGCATGACGACGGCGGCAGCGGACAGCTCCGCGGAAAAGCCGGAGGCCGGATGAAGCGCGGTCAGATTGTGACCCACGGTCGCGATCACCGCTCTGCCGATGAACCACAGGCCGACGATGAGCGCGATACCGAAGGTGATCATGGCGATGGGAGGTATCGCGACGTTGGACTCCATGCTGCTGCTCCGCAGCACGTCGAGGATCGCAGCGAACGGGCCGATGGCATTGGCGATGTCATTGGACCCGTGGCTGAAGGCAAAGCCGGAAGCAGTGAAGACCTGCATCCAGCTGAATATCAGGAAGGTCGCGCGGCTGAGCGATTCACCCTTCAGCGTTTTGGCGAAGATGAAGGTGCCCATCCACACCGCCGCACCGATCATGGCCATGATGAGGTAGTTGTTCAGCGTGGTCAGGCCAAGGTTGATGTGCTTGAGCCCCTTGAAGAGAACCATGGAGGAAATGATCATCGCGCCGATGGTGGCGAGCATGGGCACCCAGCTCTCCAGGGCGTGATGCGCATTCAACTGGCTGCGTTTCTGTTCGATCTCGTGGAGTCCCTTGTAGTAGTCGGACTCCAACTCGTCGGGGTCGAAATCATCATCGTTGGCCAGAGACACGTCCCGCGCGAGCGCATGGGTGTAGGAGATTTTCTGGAGCTCCGACAGCCTCTCGAAAGCCTCCTTGTGCTTGCGGTTATGCTCGCGCTTCTCCGCCTTGATTTTGGTGAGCTCGGCCTCCGCCTTCTCGTTGAAGGCGAGGATGTGCGTCTTGATCTGATAATAAAGGACATAGGCGACGACACCGCCCAGCACCGGCGAAAGCACCCAGGACAGGGCGATCTGCCCGATCTTGTCCCAATGCACCAGCGCGAAAGCGTCATCCGTACCGTTCGCGATGATGCCGAGCGTGACCGAACTGCCGACGATGGCGCCGATGATCGAATGGGTCGTGGAGACGGGATATCCCATCCTGGTGGCGTAAAGCAGCCAGAATGCTGCGGCGATCAGCGCGGACATCATGATGTACACGAAGTCGAGCGGTTGTATCGCCATTCCACCCAGATCGACGATCTCCCCCCGGATGGTGCTGGTGACTTCGCCGCCCGCAATGACGGCGCCGCTCACCTCGAAGACGGCCGCAATGACCAAGGCCTGGGTGATGGTGAGCGTGCCCGCCCCGACGCTGGTGCCGAAGGAATTGGCGACGTGGTTGCCGCCGATGTTGAACGCCATGAAGACGCCGAACAGCGTCGCGAGCACCAGCAGGCCCAGATAGGTGCCGTTGGTATAATCCGCGGCCCAGATCAGGAAATAGCCCGTCGAGATAACAAGCAGGGCAGCAAAGAACAGGCTGAGTTTTGAAAAACCAAAATGAGAGGGAATGACCTGGGGGGCGGATGTTTCGTCGGTTCGCGTGCTCAAGGTCTTGTCCTCCCTGCCTCACATGCTCTGAAGAGCCCTCCGGCTGAACAAGCCCGGCAAGGAGATGCCGCTCAGGGTCACACGGGTATAGGGCCCCATGTCCTCTATATGCGGGAAGCTTGACACGCTGATGACACCAGCCGAAACGCGGCTCCTTCCAGCTGTCCCTCCCAGGATGATCGGGTGGCTTCGCCTCGGAACGATGTCCCGAAAATCTGGAAATAATGCAGGAATGTTTATTTCCGGCAGAAATTCGCAAGAAGAGACAGGGTGTTAGCAGAAGCGCAGAACTAAAATCCCGGAATGGCGGCTACA
>Ga0164243_10007475_pt1 | contig 16316 bp, 21 predicted proteins | sample OricompcompostOP_FD_108781 | JGI IMG/M metagenome (GOLD analysis project Ga0164243, IMG submission 108781) | Organic Plus compost microbial communities from Emeryville, California, USA - Original compost - Organic plus compost (OP) | ecosystem: Engineered > Solid waste > Mixed feedstock >...
AAATATTTATAGCTTTAAACCTACAGATACTTTAATTATTCCTGATGTATTTCAAGATATGTTAGAGAATCTTAAAGAAATTACTTTATTGCAAAAAGTAGTATTAGTAAGCAGTTATACAGGCATTGCTAACTTAACTCCCGGAACAAGTTATAAAAATTTAGGTGTAAATAGCGTAATATTCTTAGATCAAAAATTGAAAGAAGATTATGAAAGTTTATATCCTGAATTAACTAAAACATATTTATTGTCTGATAAAACTTTTATTGATAAACAGATATTCAATGAAGCAAAATTAAACAATAAAGAAATTTATCCTGTTATTGGTATCAGTAAATTAGGTAATGAAAAATTAGCGCAACAAGTTACTAATTTGTTCTATAATAAATTTCCAAATTTACGTGTTTTTGCTTTTAAAATCCTTGATAGGGAAAATTATGATGAATATGTTGAAAGTTTAAGGCATTGTTGCTTATACTTCAATTTAGATGATACTTTAGGCTTTAAAGAGCCGCTAATTGAGGCTATTCAAATGGGTATTCCTACAGCAACATATGATCGTAGAGAATTATCATTAGATGCCAAATTTAAAGAAGAAATAGTAGTTGCTACTAGGGATGCATTTAGCATTGTAGAATTTTTAGGAAGTTTTTGTAGTTATTGGTTAACTAATCCAAATACAAGTATAAAAGATTACATGCTTAAAATAGCAAATGACCAAAAAATTGAAGAATTAACTTTAGATAGTATGCAAACTGCAATTGCTCCTATATTTGAAGATTTACATCAAGAAAGAGTTAAATTTTTCGCATCAGTTAAGAAAACAATTGAAGTACATGATGTTAATGAAAAAACAGCGTAAAAATTCATTTTTTGAAATTGATCAAAAAGAACTTTCTGCTGATGTGGGCGAAAATTTTGTATTAGAAAATTTAAACCCATTCTTGTTGAAAACGATGAACTATCTTAAAAATTCATCGTTTTCAATTATGATAATAAAAAACACCTTTGATAATACATTTTGCATTTATGAAGATGATACAAAGCAGCTTTTAGTATTAATAGATAAATTAGAATATGGCAAAGGCTATTTTTGTAAGCCATCTATGATATTACATAAATTATCTGTTAAGATATTAGAAAGTTTTAAGAATGATTTAATTGAAGGAATATATGAATCAGATAAAAATAACAATTTAATTTCTGATTTATTTTTTATGAATGAATTGCCAGATAATGAAAAATTATCTGATTATTTATATCAAATATCTTTATTATTAGCTTATCAATTTAATTTAGATATTACGAAAAGTAAAGTTATTCATGTTGACGAAGAAATAATTATTATAGACGGAAATAAATATGAATTTGTCCTTAATACTAAAGAAAATTCAATTCAACTTCAAGAGGTAGTCTATATGATTAATATAAGAAACAATTCAAATTTCGTTAATGTAGTGAAGATATTTGAAGATGATAAAAAAGAAACACATATTTTAGATTTAAACGAATACCTTATGCAAGACTTTGATTTTATTAATGAATAAAAATATTACCCATAATTCAGAAAGTTCTTTTTTATATTTTATAAATTTTTTAAATCATCAATTAGATAACAAATTAAAAAATTCAAGAATTACAACTAAAACTCTTGAAAGATTGATAGAAATTTATAAGAACATATTATTAAGTAAAGAAAATGTGAATTTTATAATTCAGAAGCAAGATAATATGGAACTTTCATTTTGTTTAAATATAATCCAAGCATATCATTTAATTTTTCAGAATAATAATCAATTACTTATTACTAGTAATTCTGGTAAAATTATTTTTGATAATTTAATAATGGCTATGCAACTCGTTAATATTTCATATGGCTTGAAAAATGATATAGATTTAAATAGCACTAAGACAGTTGTTGAAAATGAATCTACAATCGGAGGTAAATCTAAACTTATCAAATCAAATCCTTACTTTGATATAAATATTATTAGAAAAGATGAAAAATTTAATATAATTATTTTTGACAATTGGGAGTTAAAAAATGCCAAAAAAATTAAAGATATTTTGATTGAACTGAATGATCAAAATGCAAAAGTTATTGTTACAATCAAACACAATGATGATAATGCTACTGATTTGTTAAAATCTTTAGAAAGTAGTATTATTGTAAATAAATTAAAAATTAATTAAATGAATATTATTTATGTTATAACAAAAAGTGCAAAAGAAAATTTTTCCGATCTAACAATTAGAAGCATTAAGGATAATTTAAAAGAAAATGATTGTCTTTTACAAACTACTATAGATGATGAAACACAACTTTATTATAAATTAGAAACAGAAGCAAAAGAACTTTTTGCTAAATGTGATTATGTTGTTATAGTTCCGAACAATTCATATTTAGAACCTAATTTTAGAACAATTGCAGCAGAATATGTAGAAGGAGATAAAACAGTTTATTTGCCATTTTCATTATTAATTGCTGAAAACAATACTAAAGGTTTATTAAACACTTCAATGTGGACTAGTCATGCTTTAGAAGTTGGATTATTAGACCACGAATTAGCTTTAATGCAAGCAGATACTATTTTGTTTGGGGCTATTATTCCTAAATCAATTCTATTTGATAAAGAAAATTATAATGAAGATTTAAAATATTTTCAACATTATCATTTTATAAATAATGTTACAAGTAAAACAGAATTGGAAGTTGTTGGTATTCCTAAATTATTAATCAATTTAGACTATGATTTAACTTTCAATCATGTTAGCAAGGAAGAAAAAATAGCAAATTATAAATTAGCAAGAGAAAAATTTGTTAAACAGTTATAAGGGGATTTAGTAGGTTAATGGAGAAATTTACTGAAAAAGGAATACAACAATTGTTAAGTTTCTTTTGGTGGAAGAAGGGGCATAAAATTGTTGTATCTAACTTTTCAGGGTGCGGTCATGCTGAAACTGATTTATTGACTATAACAAATGCAAATTATATTTATTCCTTTGAGATTAAAATTTCAAAAGCAGATTTCAAAAATGACTTCAAAAATAAAAAATATAAACATTCTCGTTTAAAGGAAAGCAAAACAGTAACTAAAACTACAGGATTGCCTAATTATTTTTATTTTGTTGTTCCAGAAGGATTAATAGATTTGCGTAGTATTCCAGCTTATGCCGGATTAATTTATATTAATGGGAATGATGAAATAGAAATAAAGAAAAAAGCACCTAGATTACATACAAAAAAATGTTCCACTAGATTAATAAGAAGAATATTAATGACGTTCGTAGAAAGAAATATTTTTGGTTCTTCTTATATGTATTATAAAACAAAACAAAAAAAATAATTATTTATGAATGTCACAAGAAAGAAAAAGTTATTTAGATTTATTTTTAGACAATGTAACTACACCTAAGAAAAGAGGTATTTATTTTGGCAATGAGCAAGAAGAAGCAATAGTTAAATTCAATGACCCCAACACTTCTGCACAAGAGAAAGTTTATCTTTTTGAAAAATTAATTGAACCTGCATTTAAAAAAATCATATCAGGCGTTCTTGAAATGCCTATGTTTCACCATTTGGGTAGACTTAATAGAGAAGAATTAATTGACAATACATTTTATAGATTGGTTGAAAAAATGAATAGATTCAACCGAAATATGATTGGTAAAAATGGTCAACCTGTTAAAGCCTATAGTTATTTTTCTACTATAGCAAAGAATCACATTTTAGAACAAAAAGTAAGAAATGAAAAAATACTGAAACATAAGGCAGATGTAGAATCTTCTATTGATTTAACAATTCTTTCAGAAGATACATTGCAAAAAATGAGCAATTATGATAAACAAGAAGTTCACTTTGATACTTATGAAAATATTTTTAAAGAAACTCGTGAAAAAATATTATTTGAGATAGAAAAGGTAATTGCTATTGAAGAAGGTAAAGAAAAACCAGATAATGATTTAATTAAAATTGGATATTGTTTAAAATATCTTATTAAAAAATGGGATAAAATTGAATTTATGAAAAAGAATGAATTTATGAGAATTTTATCTCTATATGTTGGCTTAAAACAGCAACAAGTATCATTATTGTTTAAGAAGTTTAAAATTGCTGTATTAGAAAATATCAATCCTTCATTACTAAATAAAAATAAATCTTTATCAATTTTTAAAGAAGAATCTGAAGCAGAAGAAGTTTTAGAAGAAGAAAATTATGATAAAGATATTGAAAGTGATGAACCTTTTGATGTTATTGATGATTCTGAATTAACAGAAAATAAAAAAGAAGAAGTTGAAGAATTTCAAATGTATAAAGTTAATTCAATGGAAGAATTTGAAATAGAATCAGAAAGAATATCCAATTTAAAATATAAAAATAGAAAATAATGTCTGAAAGAATAGCTACGATTAATACAAATGAAGGTGAATTAAACCTGCTATTTAGAGAATTATTAGAGGGTTGTAGGGATGATTTAGCTGAAGCTACACAAAACGTAAATATGTTTTTTGATGCAATACAAGATAAAAAAACATCAGGTGGAATAGAAATGTATGCTCAATATTACAATGATGCTTTAAAGATTAAAGGTTCAGCTAGAGATAAACAATTAAAACTTCTTAATATGTTTAAAGATAGAGTTTCAACTAAAGAGAAAATTAATCTTAACAAACGTGAAGAAAGTGTTGGTGGTTTACCTGATATTGCTGAAATGACTAGAGCAATTGAAGAAATGCAAAGAGTTAATAAAAATAGTGAAAAAATTGTTTTAAATGATGAAACAGAATATTCTAAATCATTATTAGAACAAGAATTAGAAGAAGAAAATAATTCTTATAATGATTACGAAGATTTCAATGATGACGATTTAATTGAAGATGAAGATGAATAAAGAAGAAATTAAAAATAGAATCGATTTTTTGCGTCAACAATTGCCTGATAAAAAAAATAATGTTGAAAAAGCTATTAGAGAATTGCAAGTTATTTGTGATGAAATATTATCACTAGAAGAAAAATTAAAAAATCCTAATGAGTAATAAAACTAAAATAGGTGCAGCCAATATTAAGGATAACTTTAATGCGAAATTATTATCTTTTTTAGCTAACAACAAAAATGAATATACAAGAATATTCTATTTTGGTCAAGTAATGGTAAATAAAGATGATAAAAATGCTAATAGAGTAAAAGTAAGAATACCATTAATTGATGATATTTTATATAAAGATGTTACCAAAGAAGTAGGAGATTCTTCATTACCGTGGTGTATTCCGTTTAATGGTAGATTTGTATCAACACCAGAAAACAATTCTATTGTAGCTGTAATATTATCAGACCCTAAAACACCTTTTTTTGGTAGAATTTATATTGACGCAATTACTGAACTAACTGCCACTGATCTATTTGAAAGATTAACGCCTGAAGAACAAGCATTAAGTAATTGGCTAAATGTTCAAGATGCATTAGATATTAATATCGGTACGCCTATTGATAATATTGATGCAAAGGCTAACATTAATTATAAAGTTGGCATTAGAGGTAAAGGCAAAAATAAATTGGTTTTTGATAAAGACGAAACTTTATTAACTCAAAATCATAAGGATAAAAATAAAGAATCATTTTTAAAGTTAGCTGAAAATTCACAATTAGAAACCGCTGATAAAATTGATATAATTTCTAAAAAAGGTAAAAATAAAAAATATCATCCAGTTTTTGATACGACATTATTTGAATATTTAGAAAAACAAAATAGAATGATTCAAAAAATTGTGATGTTATTAAATACAATTCCTGCAATTTCTCCGCAAGGAGGGCCATGCACAGCAGGGCCGCAAGCAAGTCAATTAATATCAGAATTTGTATCATTAAAAGCTGAATTAAAAAAATTAAAACAAATTGGATATTCAGAAAAAATTACAATAAATTAATTTATTTAAAAAAATAGAAAAAAATGGATTTAAATAAAATTCATAAAAGTAAAAAATGTATTTATTGTAATAGATCATATCCTGAAACAATTTTGAATATTGAAGGTTTAATTCATTATGGAGAAAAACCAAGATGTTTAGATACAAAAGATTGCAATAGATATAAAAAGAAAAAAAATAAATGAATAATAGTGCATCAGCAGAATTTCCTTTTAAAACAGATAATGAAAATAATTGTTTAAAAAGAGCCGAAACAGTTGAAGATACCATATTGTCAGCAATTCGATTATTTTTAGTAACTAGAAGGGGTAGTAGATTAGGGAATGTTATTGGTAGTTTTATTCCTGAATTGCTTTTAGAATTAGTACCTGTAAGTACACTATCAAATCTTTCTTCGCAATTAAAAGAAGAATTAACTAATCAATTTCCCGGTGTTGATTTTATTGATACTAATTTAACTAGAGATTTAAGTAATGGAACTGTTGATTTGGTTGTTTCTATAAAATTTACAATTAGTGGTAAAAATAATATTGTTGATTTGATTGTTACTTTACCTAGTAAATTCGATGCAAAATATGTTCAAAGAGAAAATATATAATATAAATGGCTACAAATACAGCACCTATACTTATTAATTATTTTAGTAGAGATTTCAATAGATTAAGAGAAGATTTGATGAATTATGCCAAAACAAGGCATTCTGATAAATTCGCTTATCTAAATGATGCTTCCCCTGATATGATGTATTTGGAAATGTTGGCCTATGCCGGTGATACATTAAATTTCCAATTAGACAGAAGTTTTAATGAAGCATTTAGATTAACTGCCCAAAGTAGAGAATCTTTAGTAAGAATTGCACAAGATCAAGGTTTTTATAATTATTTCCCTAAACCTTCTACACAACAAGCAATAGCTTCCATTGATGTTCCTGCAAAAGCAAATGCTAATGGTTCTTCAATGTCACCAGACCCTAATTATTTAGTATCATTATTCGCAGGATTAAAAATAGAAGCTGCAAATGGAACTTATTTTGAATGTTTGGATGAAATAAATTTTGGTGACCCAATTAATAGAAAAATTATACCTAATTTAGATGCAAATAACCAATTGATTAATTATACTATAAAAAAATCAATTGTTTTAACTGCTGGCGAAACTAAAGTACAAAGATTTTATGTTTCAAATGACAATGTTAAACCATTCTTAGATGTTCTTTTAACAGATTCAGAAATTACAGAAGTGATTGGAGCAGTAGCAGTTCCGGGTAATGTTTATGATGTACCAGATGATTCTGTATTCAGAGATTTAGATCAAGCATATGTTGAAGTTGAAAATTTAGCACAAGATAAAATATTTGTTGATTTAAATCCATTACCTCAACAAGCACAATCTTTGGTTAATTTATATACAGATATGTCTATTCATTATGGTGAATGGATTAATAAACCTAAAAGATTTATAGTAAGACGTGATAAAGATAATAATACAGTAATTACTTTTGGTTCTACATTAATTGATTATACAACATGGAATAATGTTATTAATAATAGTGATGTAAATGATTTGGCTAATTTTTCTTTAAATCAAATTTTAAATAACTTAGCTTTAGGTGAAATACCTCCTGTCAATTCAACTTTATTTATAAAGTATAGAAATGGTGCAGGTATAAAAACAAATGCAGTAGCTAGTCAACTTATTAATATTGTTGAAAAACAATTTTCAACAGCACCAACTACAGCAAACTTATTAGTTCTTGAAACAGTTAGGAACTCTTTAAAAGTTGTAAGCAATACAACTGCAACTGGTGGATTGGATGCTATGACCAATGAAGAAATTAGACAAAGTATTGGTAAGGTATTTGCGACTAATGATAGAGCAGTTACATATGAAGATGTAAAAGCTATTATTACTAAGATGCCAGTTAAATTTGGTCAACCATTCAGAATTTCTTATGAAGAAATTAAACCTCAATTGATGAATTATAGTCAAGTAAAAGGATTTTTAGATCAAAATTTACTTGAATTACTTAATTTAACTACTACAACTGAAAGAGAAGCTAAAGTTCAAGAAATACAAAGATACATAAATAGTTTGCCAACTGAACTGGCAAATATTTCTTCTCAAACAAATTCAGGAAATAGTTTAGGTAATACTTCAGATGATATATTAGCTAATGCTCCTAGTTTATGGATTGGTGAAAAATGTAGATTACATGTATTAGGTATTGATGAAGATAACCAGCCTGTTACAATTTATAAAGATAATAATGGTATTTGGCAATATCCAAATCAATTGCTTAAAACTAATATAAAAAATTGGCTTGTTGAAAAAAGAGTTATTGGTGATTGGATTGATATTGTAGATGCTAGAGTAGTTAATTTTCAAGTTAAAGTTAAAATATTAGCTGATAAAAAAAATACTCAAAAAGTTTTAGTAGATTGTCTTACAAGATTACGTGATTATTTTAGTATAAATAATTGGCAAATAAATCAACCAATATTTATTTCAAATGTAATTACAGTTTTACAAGAAATTGATGGAGTGGTGAACGTAGTTGACATAAAATTCTATAATATTTTTGATAAAGATATTGAAACTGGTAAAATTTATTCTCCTAAAGAAATTGGAAGATATAGAAATAATAGTTCTATAGCAACTAATTCATTTAACAATAAATTTGAAATGAATAGTATTGATAATGTTATAGTTTCATATCCAGATACATTTTTAAGTGTACGTTATCCTGAAATAGATATTACATGTTCAGCCATATAAAATAAAAACAAATATATTATTTTTGTAATACAAAAAATTTTTCCACAATTAAAAAAAAAATTTGTTGATTATTTGGAAAATTGTTTTACCTTTGTATTCATAAATGCAATTGTAACCATTATCTTTATAATTAAAAAAAAAGAGTTTTTTTATTTAACTAATTTTTTTATTAAAACTAAAAACCAAATTTTTATGGAAAAACAAGTGTTTGTCTTAGAATCAGTTGTAACTAAAAATTCACAAAAGAAACTGAAAAAAAGGACATTAGAGGGTAAACTGAAGGCCATATTTAGCGGCAACTTTATTGCTGACGGAGTTATTGAAGGTGCTGACGGTAACAAGGTAGAGGTGAAAAATCAAACCTTTAGAAAATTAAAATCTAAAGGGGTTGAACTGATTAAAATTCCGGGAGTTAAAAATGATATGGCAGTGTCCATTGTTTAACTAACCGTTAACAAAATTAAAATGAGGGTGATTAAATTTTAATCACCCTTTTTTTTCTTATAAATTTTTTATTTATTGAAATAACTTAATTATGTATGATTCTGGTTGATAAAAAAAAATATTTAGACTATGAATGGGAATTTATTATTTTTCTAAATAAAACTTATGGAAATAATGAAAACATAGAATTGCTTTTGAAATGTCATTTCTTAGGTTTAAGAAAATGGGATATGAGTTTCTTCGATAATACATGTTGTATTAAATTAGTTTTAAGCGATGTTTCCAGTATTGTAATAAATATGCTTGATGAAACTTATTCTGTTTATTACAAACAACATAAAATTACCACTGGTTTATTGACAATATCCAATCTTAAAGAAGCCTCCCTTATTGCCTATAATCATTATCAATTTGAGTTAGACAATAATAATGATGAAATTGGCAAATATCATCCCTTCTACAAATCAATTTTATCCACAAGCCTTAAATACATTTACGGATAAAAAATTTTGTTAGTATTGGAATTTCTTATACCTTTACCTTAGTTTAGTTTTAAGTTTAAAATGAAGTATCGAAAAAGGGGTGATATACCCACCCCTTGATACTTTACCATCACCACAACTTTTTTTGGCTTTTATAAATATCTACTATGGAACTATCTATGGAATTAAAGTCTTTAGTAAAAAGACATATTAAAACTATGTATCGTTGTGAAAAGCTACCTATTTCAAAAGTGAAATTTTCTAAAATGTGCATCGAAAACAATGGGGAATTATTCATTTATTTTGAAGTTTGGCACCAAAACACTATTGATACTTCAGATTCAGAACTAATAACAACATTCGGATTTTCGCTTTTCCGAGAAAAAATTTTTAAATTTTTTTGAAAGAATGGGATTGATTTTAAGAAACGAAGAAGCGCAAGCAAGATATGACCTTCTAAAAAAAGAGGGTCATATTCTTTTTGAGGCTATAGTTGGCAGTCAAGCATATGGTACTGCATTGCCCACTTCTGATATAGATAAGAAATTTATTTATACAGAAAGTGGTGAAAATATTATTGGAAATAAAGCAACTTCACAATTAATTATTACAGATGATTACATTGGATTTGAATTAGCTGAATTTTTTGAATTATTAGCTAAACAATCTCCAAATATGCATGAATTAATGTGGACACCTGAAGATTGTATTATTTCATATAATGATTTGTTTAAAAAATTAGTTATTTCTCAAAGAGAAAAATTTATTTCAAAACAAATCAGATATTCTTTTGCAGAATATGCTGCAAGTCAAATCAAAAAAGCTAAAGGACTTAACAAGAAAATTGTTAATCCTATGGAAGAAGAAAGAAAAACACTTTTAGATTTCTGTTGGATGCCTTATAAACAGGGTGTTCTTAATGCTAAAGAATGGCTAAACTTATACGGTCTTAAACAGGAATATTGTGGATTGGTTGCAATCGATCACATGAAATATTGTTTCCATCTTTTTTATGATTTTGCTGCTCATGCACAAGATATTAAATTTTTTACAGAAGAAGATGAAAATGCTACTGATAGTTTTGATTTTTGTTATTTAGCATCACAATGGCATTTTTGGGAACCATTATCATCCGCAGAAGATTTTTATAATAAAATTGCTTCTAAAGAAAGATTACATTATAAAGGTATTATAAAAAAAGATGAATCAAATGCTGTAGCACTTTCTTCAATTGAAAAAGGGATTGAATCATTAGAAATAATGCATTTCAATCAGGAAGGATATACTAAATATTGCAAAGATTATAAAGACTACTGGCATTGGGTTCAGCATCGTAATGAAGCAAGATATAATACTAATCTTCAACATGGCGCACAATATGACAGTAAAAATATGATGCATTGCCATAGGTTACTTGATACTTGTATAGAAGCGTTAAGAGATAAAAAAATTAATGTAAGAAGAAATAATAGAGAACAATTACTTGAAATACGGCATGGAAAATATGAATATGATCAATTAATTAAAGATGCTGAAGAAAAGATTGCAATAATTGAAGAACTATTTAATAAAAGCGATCTTCCAGAAAATGTAGATACAAATTTTTATATGCAACTACTACTAGATTTTCGAAGGCAATTTTTATTTTAATTTTAACTAAAAAGTATTTGTACGTAGCAAATACTTTTTTTATTTTTGTTTTATAAATAATTGGTGAAAATATGATTTATACGAAAAATGAAATTTTAAATTGGTGCTTTTGGGATATTGAAACAAAACCCGCCTATGATTCTTTCCATTCTATGCCGGAACACATGCAAGAAATTTGGTTGGAAAAATACCATATTAAATATGTAGAAAAATACATTGAAAGAAAACAAAAAGAAGCATTTCTTAAAGATGCCATTGAAGGTAATTTTAAATATCAAAAACATACTGATGTAATTATTGAAGAAAAACCTACTGTTGATTTTATTTACTTAGATTCCGCTTCATTGCAAGCAGAATTTGCTAAAATAATGTGTATTTCAATGGGGTTATTTATCGAAGAAAACGGAAGAATTGGTAGAGAAATTATTACTTTCAATGATGAAAATGAAGTTGATATTTTAAATAATTTCAAAACTTTCCTTAATTCTCCGGAAGCCCAACAGTTTAAATTAGCTGGCTATAATATCAGAGAATTTGATATTCCATTTACAACTAAACGATTTTTAATTAATCGAATTAATTTACCGTATTCATTTGAATTAAGAGGTAAAAAACCGTGGGAAATTAATATTGCTGATATTTGTGAAGATTGGAAAGGATTACAAAGAGAAATTATAGGATTAGACTTGCTTTGCACTGTATTAGGTATTGATACACCTAAAGATAAATTTAAAAACAGTGAAGTTGTTGGTTTATTTTTATCAGGAAAAATTACTTTAAAGGATGTAGGTGAATATTGTGAAAAAGATGTGAAGGCTGTTATGGATGTAGTAGAATTTGTTTTGACTAAATAATTTTTTTGTTTTAAAAATAAACTGATAATTAATATGAATATACCTAAAAAAAGTATTTTTGACGAAGTTGTTGCTATTAAAAGAGAACAAGTAAATTACAAAAAGGATTTTTCTAATTCTTTTTTGAATAAATTAGAAGAATGGTTTGACAGGTGCTATTTGAATGATAAGGATAAAAAAGAATTTTTTGTTACGAAAGAAAAATTAACACTTGAATTATTAAAACTTCTTCAAACACAAAAAAAATTTAAAGATTCTGAATTAATCCAAAATCAAATTTGTTCTGTAGCTGTATTTGATCGAGAAAGTAATTTAATTGGAAAAGTAATTTCTATAAATTTAATAGATAATACAGTTAATTTTATTACGATGGCTTCATTAAACAGTAAAGAAGAAGTAGTTGTAAAAAAACTAAGCGAAGTAGATATGTTTGACCCATATTCAATAAAAATGGAAACTTATTATAAAGTACAAAAAACATACTATGATGCTTTTAATTACAAAGACACTTTTACTCTTTTAACAGGTAAAGAAAAAAAGAATGAAAATAAATCAAATGATTTTAACTATTTTTCATTAGGTCGTGGAATTGAACTGGATAAAAAAATTAAAGCAAAACTTGATAATATTGATTTAAAAGATTAAAAAAAAATATTTTTAAATGGGTAGATATAGTAAATATTATGGTCATCTGCATGATGAATGTTATAATGATATTGATAATGCTATAGATTCTTTAAAACAATTAAAGAAAATTTTTATTAATTATGTCAACACTCTTAATATTGGGGATTATGAAACATTAACTTCTGAATCTCCTGATAAAAATGATCGATATTTTGAATTAAAAAATTATATTTATAATCTATCAGATACAATTGATGAAATTGATGGTTTTTTAGATGATGCATTGTCTGAAGCTAAAGATATGGAGGATGAAATTGATGATTTAAAAAGTGATATAAGTGAAATGGAAGATATGATTAGTCTGGATGATTATCAAATTGAAAGTCCTTCAACTCATTCTGAATCTGAATTACTTTGGCTTGTTTTAGAAGTTTATAAAAATAAAGATAGATTAACTGAAGCAGATCAACAAATACTTAGAGTTTTAAGTCAAAAGACACTTTAAGTTCCTATTTAAAAAATAATGGAATATACTTGCGGAATTTATTTATTTAATATTAATACTAAAAAATTTCTTATTGGTCATGTGACAAATACAAAAGGAGCATTTTCAATCCCTAAAGGTTGTCATGATGAAACTGATAAAGATTTTTTTGAAACTGCAAAAAGAGAATTATTAGAAGAAACTAATATTAATTTAGATGATTTAAATGTTGTTTCAATAACTGAAATGGAAAATTTTAGTTATAAAGATAGGATTTTAGTTTCTTTTTTAATCTTAATTGATGAAGCACCCGGTAGTTTAAATAATATTCGATGTACTTCTATGTTTATTAATAAAAGGGGAGTAGAAGAACCTGAAATAGATTTTTTTAAATGGGTTACAATTCATGAAGCTAACTTTTATTTGCCAATTTCACAAAGAAGCAATTTAGAGCGCATTAGAGCGATTGTAAATAATATTGATACAGTTACATACTAAAACGAAAAAACACATTAAAAAGGGGCATTTAAGCCCCTTTTTTTTATTTTAAATTATCTGTTGATGGTGGTGGTGTAGTTGTTGTTGGAGTTGTTGTAGAATTATTATCTTTTACAGGTAACAAACTGCTAAACCACATTGTACTAGCTGCGGTAAGAATATATCCACAAATTTCTTGGATAGCATCTATTAATTTAGCATTTGAAGGTTCCCATAATTCTTTTGCTACTACCCATTTAAAAGCAATAGCAACACAAGCTAATATACCAAAAATCCAACGTAATACGATAAAAAATTTTGGGCTTTCACTTTGCAAACGATTTAACAATTCTTTCCAAATAGCTGTTTTCATTGACTTTATTTTTTAAATATTAATAAAAAGACATAATATTCTGGTATGCCTTGTATATGGCATCGGGCAAAGCACAAAGTGTTATGTAGGGCAACACTTCTTCAAATTCCTCAGTATAGGGATACTGGCCATTGCTAAACACATATACTTTTGTCTGAACACGATTATCGGGATTGTCAAGATGCACAAGATGTTTGATGATTTCAACGGCTGCTTCTATGGCTGCATCATCATAAATTACCAGTAAACGAGTGCCTTTTTCTTCAAACAACCGCATGTGTTTTTTGTAAGATGCTATTACCTCCTTCGCACTCAAATCCTGCCCATCCTGTAATCCTACAAAATCCTGTTCAGACAAGGTATAGCAATCTTCTTTGATGCAGAGCAACTCGGTAGCCAGGCAGGTAATTTCTTTTTTGTTTTTAATGGAAGGTTCTCGATTTAAAAAAGAACAATTATAATATCGGAAATTTGCCTGTTGTAGCCCGTCTATTACATCACCATTAGATGAAGTGTAGCCACTTATTAGTTTTGAAATTCTCGGATATGTTATCTTTCTACATATTCCTTCTTCTTCATATTCTGGCATCCCTTTCACAATACCTCTTTTGGCTAATTTCTTTTCTGATTTTTCATCAACCTCGTTATTTGTAACAATTATTCCTTGCCGGTATTTTCCATCCTTGTTCAGTTCTAGAATAGCGTGTAAAGTTGTTCCAGAACCAGCAAAAAAGTCCAATATGACTTTAGGGCCTGGATGTATTGATGAAAGCAAATACTTTGCAACTTCTACTGGTTTTGCATATGGAAATTCCAATCCTATGGATGTAAAAAACGAATCATCGCTTGCCCCGTAGTTAAATATTGACGGAGTGTTTTCCATCATGTTATTTTTTAACAAATACTTCCTTCTTGGTTGATTATTTTCTCCCTTCTTATTTGTAGTAAAGATTATTTCTCCTTTTATAACCATGCCGCCAGGCAGAATAACTGCTTCCTTGTCGCCTAAAAGATTTTTCATGGTAGCTGAAGGATTTCTCCAGCCTCTTTCTGGTAAAGGACATGGCATGTTATTAATTGGATGAATAAGAGGTATGAAATAATCTGCTGGTGCCTTTTCCTTATTAGGCGATGCCATTGATACGGTTTGAAATACTTCACCGTTTTCATCAATGAATTTATAAGCCTTTTCACCTTCCGAGAAGTCCGCTTGTCTATCAATCCAAGATTGGAACTCCTTATTTATAAGTTGAAGATCATATTCTACTTCAAAGTCCTTCAAGATTTCATTTGAATAGTTGAATGGCTTGATGACTTCTTTAACCTCATTTGGTATGGACTTTTTCCCAAGTTTGCTAAAAAGTGATTTTGCCTTTTTTAATATCTCAAGTGCATTAGGCTTTTGCCTTTTTAATGTGTTTTCAAGAGTTAAAAATTTGGTTTTATTCTTGGCAAAGCAAAAAATGTACTCATGCATTGTAGCTATTTCTTTTGCATTTCCCTTTGGATTCTTTTTATTCCATACAATATAACCCAAACAATCTCTTTCAGTAAATACCTCTGTTTCTAGAAATAGAGACAAAACATCAAATTCATTTTCATCAATATGAATGATTGCAACACCTTTATCAGACAATAATCGCTTCATTATTTGAAGTCGTTTACTCATAAATGACAACCACTTACTATGTCTGAAGCTATCCTCCTTATCCACGTAACTGTCATTATATTTAAAATCATTTCCTCCTGTATTGTAAGGCGGATCTATATAAATTACATCAACTTTATTTTCATGAGTAAATGTTAGTGCGGTTAGTGCATGGAGGTTATCTCCCTCTATCAATATATGATTGGGGTATTCATCCCCATTAATAATGGCCTTCTCCTTTACTTCTTTTAACACAGGCAGGTTTTCACGAAGTTGTTCTTCCACATCTTCGGGTTTATCTTCCCACACCAGCCCGTATTTCTTTTTGGTGTTTACCAAATTAATGAGGTAGGCCCGTTCTTCATCAGAAATACCTTGCAGTTGTTCCAGTTTATGTATGAGATCAGTTTTTTTCATTTCACGCAATTTGTTTAGGGAGTACTTTCTTGTAAATCCATACTTTAAAATCGTTTACAAGGCCTTTAGGTGTTTTTGGTAATTCAGCTTTTGACTTTTCGGCCTTCTTCTTTTTCTTTAACTCCCAACGTTGTTGGAAAAACGGAAGGTGCAAAAAAT
>Ga0164243_10007476_pt1 | contig 16313 bp, 17 predicted proteins | sample OricompcompostOP_FD_108781 | JGI IMG/M metagenome (GOLD analysis project Ga0164243, IMG submission 108781) | Organic Plus compost microbial communities from Emeryville, California, USA - Original compost - Organic plus compost (OP) | ecosystem: Engineered > Solid waste > Mixed feedstock >...
GATGGTATTTCTTTTGAGACTTAGTTAAGAAAAACCGCTTATGAAACCTGCATACCCGTTATCATTTCTCCAGGAAAAAATTCAGGAAATCGGCAGCGCGTTGTTTTATAACCTGAGCAATGCGGTGCTGAAATTTCCTTCTACGGTGGTGAACACACTGAAGGTTGATGATGCCGGCAACATCTGGTTCTTTGTTTCCAGGCCTGAACAACGGCTTTCTGAATTTGACTGGGAGTTTCCCGCAAAAATGCATTTCTATAAAAAAGGCAAAGGCTGCTTCTTGCAGATCACCGGTAAAGCATGTGTGGTGAATGATCCCGAAGAAGTGAACAGTGTGCAGGACATTCCGGAAGAAACATTACAAAAAGCATTTCACGATATGGTGCTGGTGAAGCTCAAGATCGGGAAAGTAGAATATCGCGAATACGGTGAAGCGCCGCACCAAAATCGGCAGAAGAATAAACTGGCGCGATTGTATCATCGTTTCTTTGCGCCTGCCCAAGCTGCTTCTCTTACCTTACAACTCTCCTGAGAAAAACCTGCCTCAACCCCCGCTGTAACTGTAACCACTTCCCCAAAATCGCCGGCCTGATAACTATTTTCACCCTGTTTAACTCGCCCTTTCCAAAGCAGGCTGCGCTTGCGGCCTGTTTTTTTTATTTCATTCGTGAGCAGATTGGAGCATGCTGTGCAACTATCATGTGATAGCGCAATAGCGAATAGTGTACCTATGTGCATATTAAACCTCTGGTCAGCGAATGCATATGGAGGAAGGATGGTATTATTTAGAACAATTCAGCACAGGAATTCTTGAAGCAGCAGGCAGAAAGGTTTTGCTGAAGCATGTACTGGCGCAACTGGAACATTTTCCGCAGGAACAGTTGGTACGATGTTATGTAAGCGGCATCACCAATCGCGCAGCTGCGCGGAGCCTTGGCGCCGATGGCGTATTTACGGTGCGCATAAAATGTGTAGATAAAGATGCCCGGATCTATCTTACCGCTAAAGGAAAAGCAAACGTGGAAAGTTATGAACATACAGGAAGCGGCCTAAGCGCCAGAGTGCGCATATATATCACCGGTATTGCCGCTTACCGGATGGAAACAGACGGGCAGGGAAACAATTTTCTGCAGGCGCTGTACAACAATATGACCGCAGCAGAAGAGCAGCGGGCCCGGCTCCTCAACAGGTATTATGGCAGCAGGCAAAGCATAAGACAATAAGCAATCAATGCCGCTGCGCTCAAAAATCAGCACACAAAAACAAATTACAGTATAGTCAAAACCAACATCCTCTTGCCTGGATTGGGAATGGCGTAAGGATTTAGTAATGAACTTTTCCGGAACTTGCTATTGGGTGGTTGATTGACAAGCGAGCGGCATTGAGCTTGATGTTTGCCTGCTGTATTAAGTATTTTCTACCACTTTACCAGCCACACTTTCCCAGGGTCTTTTAGTGAGTACGTAGCGTTTCTTGATGGTGCCGGGTGAAAAGCCATGGTGCTTTTTGAAGATGTCTATGAAGTTGCTCACTTTCTCATAGCCCATTAATTCTGCCACTTCGTTCACCGTCATCATTTTTTCCAGCAGCATGGATTTGGCCAGGATCATTTTCTTATGCAGGTAGTAGTCGTACACGCTGGTGCCGAAAAAGATCTTGAAATATCTTTTAAGGGTAGATTCGCTCAACATAACCTGTTTGGCAATTTCAGCCAGCGAGGGCAGGTTCTTCTGCAGATGGTCTTGCAGAATGGCTTCTACCTGCATTACCTTTTCGTAATAAATGTCTTTGTACAAGGGCGAACGGCGCGTATCGGTACGCAACACATTCAGGAGGAAATCTGTGATCATGCAGGACGACAACGAATACAGCGGCGGGCTGTCGCGTTTTTCATGCATGGCAATGTGAAAGAGTTTGTTGGTGACCAGGCTGTCGCGCGAAGAGCAGGGCTCAATGCGGATGATGGGGAAATTCCATTCATGCGGTTTGTGCATGGCTTTTTTAACGGGCGTTTCCCTGTTTTTCAATTGTTGTTCAAACCAGCCGGCAGATACCGTAAAATCAATCATCTGAATGGGTTTGTGCGGCTGCATCAGCAGTTCCATGTGCACGTCGTCCGAAACCAGTATGGCATCTTTTGACCATGCCCGGTTGAACTGCTGATGACTCCCCACGCTTTTCAGAACGATGTTCTCCGGTGTGAGAATGTACACGGCCACAAGGCCGGTTTCGTGTAAGGATCGCGGTAGGGCTTCCTTTTGAAGGATAACCGGCTCCTGGAAAACACAGTCCCAGATACGCATGGAAAAACCAGCGTCCAGGCTGAATTTTCTGATAGTGCCCCGCGCAATTCTTCCCGATAAGCGAACCTCGCCACCCGGTTCAGGGTAGCCGTCAATCTGTTTTAAAAACCGATTGTAATCGTCTTCGCTTCCGGGTCTTGCAAACAATACCCTGTAGTTTACCATATAACCCGAATTTTTAGGTGGCAACCTGACTTTTCTCACGAAACCTTTCGCTGCACGCACGCCCGGTTACGTGTCGGGCTATGCATACCTGTTAAAACCATTTTATATATATTCCGACCATATGCCGCTTTCAGAATTGCCTGAATTAAGTAGTGATTTGATAAAATAGTAAGGGTATCCACTTAATGAAACGGGTTAAGGTACCCGTTTCGGTTCTTTTTCATTATTGCTCCTTTGTCGTATCCGGGGGTAATAAGGAGTACTGATCCGGGCAACTGTGACCGTATTCCGGTTGTAGTTTTACCATGCATTCGTTTGCTATTGCTGCTGTTCTGACCCCTGGCAGCTCTGATGAGATTACCATTACCGGTACACCAGCTATGCGGTACCGCGACCATGAAGCCACACTTATTGCAGTTGTAATTTTTTGTTCAGACCAGAAAACCAACGACCATGAACCTGTAAGGCAGGCAGCGCTGTGACGCGCACTGCAGGCTCTGCGGCAGCCAATGGTGACCCGCCGGACCGAAGGGCAGGCAGCGCTGTAACACCACGCTGCAGGAAACCGGTGAAGTTTGCTGTGCTGTCATGCCACACTGCACATCGCATTGGACTGGTCGCCCCATAAAGAAGGGGATAACTTATTTTTCTTGCAACGGGACACGCAAGATGGTTTCTCCTGAGTTCTTGCATCAGTACGGTACAAACCGGACGTTAAAAGGTAAGCCACCTGCGGGTGGCTTCCTTTATTTTGGGACATATAACACCCCTTGCTAACAATTGTTAGTATCTTTTATAATTATAGTTATCTTTGGTTCTTAAACAGTTGATATGTCCATACTGGAATTAGAACAGATCTTTCTCGATAAGATTGAACGGGAAATTAAAATCGAACCGAAAGACTGGATGCCGGAGCAATACCGCAAAACATTGATCCGGCAGATTTCGCAGCATGCGCACAGTGAAGTAGTAGGCATGCTGCCGGAAGGAAACTGGATCACCCGCGCACCCACGCTGAAGCGGAAAGCCATTCTGCTGGCCAAAGTGCAGGATGAAGCCGGGCATGGACTGTACCTCTATTCAGCTACTGAAACACTGGGCGTTACACGCGAACAAACCATCAACGACCTGCACACCGGCAAAGCAAAATATTCTTCCATATTCAACTATCCCACGCTTACCTGGGCCGATATCGGAGCCATCGGCTGGCTGGTAGACGGAGCCGCCATTCTGAACCAGGTAATGCTCTGCCGTACATCCTACGGTCCCTATGCACGTGCCATGGTGCGCATTTGTAAGGAAGAAAGTTTCCATCAGCGGCAGGGCTTTGAAATCCTGCTTGTGATGTCGAAAGGAAGCCCCGAACAACGGGCCATGGTGCAGGATGCCGTTAACCGCTGGTGGTGGCCATCACTCATGATGTTTGGGCCGCACGACAGCGAGTCAACGCACAGCGAGCAAAGCACAAAATGGAAGATCAAACGGATGAGTAATGATGAACTGCGGCAGAAGTTTGTAGACATGATTGCCGAACAGGTAAAATTCCTCAACGTTACCCTGCCCGATCCTGCACTGAAATGGAACGAAGAAAGAAAGCACTACGATTTCGGCGAAATCAACTGGGAAGAGTTCTGGAACGTGGTAAAAGGCAATGGCCCCTGCAACAAACAGCGGTTAGATGCACGCAGAAAGGCCTGGGAAGAAGGCAAATGGGTGCGTGAAGCCGCTGCTGCCTATGCCAGTAAGCGGGCAGCACGCATGAAGCAACAGGTAGCCTGACTGGGTAGCCTGACTGTTTAACAACAAAACCCTTTCATAAGAATCATGAATATCCGGATCACCAAATATTATTACGGAGACATCCCCGAAGAGAAAGGCGGTGGCAACGGGAGTACGCATACCGTAGCAGCAAAACCCACCGACTGGCCGCTGTGGGAAGTTTTTATTCGCAGCAGGCAGGGGCTGGACCATAAACACGTGGGCAGTCTGCATGCGGCCGATGCGCAGATGGCCATCGAAAATGCACGCGATGTATACACGCGGCGCATGGAAGGCGTAAGCATCTGGGTAGTGGAGAGCAAATACATCCATGCTTCCAATCCGGAGGAATCAGGATCGCTGTATGAACCCGCCAATGACAAGGTGTACAGGCATCCTACTTTTTATGAACTGCCGGATGAGTTGAAGCATATGTAATAAAACGGGCAAAGTAACTGTAATGAACAACCGCAATTTTTCGGAATATATACTTCATCTTGCCGACAACGTTCTGATCCTGGGGCAGCGCAACAGCGAATGGTGCGGCCACGGTCCCGTGCTGGAGCAGGACATTGCCATTACCAATATTTCGCTCGATCTGATCGGGCAGGCAAGAAGCTTATACCAATATGCTGCCGAACTCACAGGTAATGGCGCCACCGAAGACACGCTGGCCTACCTGCGCGATGCGCGGCAGTTTAAAAACTGTCTGCTGGCAGAGCAACCCAACGGCGACTGGGCGCATACCATCACCCGGCAGTTTTTGTTCAGTGTATACCAGCATCTGCTGTATACAAAGCTGCTGCAGCACAGCGACAGCCGCCTGGCCGCAATTGCAGAGAAATCGCTCAAGGAAGTAACCTATCACGTGCGCTGGAGCAGTGAATGGGTGATCCGCCTGGGCGATGGCACCACCGAAAGCCATGAAAGAATGAACAAGGCAGTGGAAACCTTGTGGCCTTATACCGGTGAACTGTTCCTGCCGGCATCTTATGAAGCAGCATTGGAAAAAGAAGGACTAAGTGTAAAGGTGGTTGTGCTGCAGGCAGACTGGGAGCGACAGGTGCAGGAAGTATTCTCAGAAGCAACGCTTCCTTATCCGCCCTCAGGTATATGGATGCAGCGCGGTGGAAAGGAAGGTATACACACAGAACACCTGGGGTATATACTGGCTGAAATGCAGTTCATGCAGCGCGCCTACCCGGGTCTGGAGTGGTAAAAAATGCAGTCAGCTAAAAAAACAATAACTTGCCGTGGTGGCAACAACAGATAATATATCGGTGTCGCATATACGCGAAATTTTGGAAACGGTGACAGATCCGGAAATACCGGTATTATCGGTACTTGACCTCGGTATTGTGCGTAATATAAAGCTGAACGGGTCAGTGCCGGAAATCGTGATCACACCTACCTATACCGGTTGTCCGGCCATGGACATGATCCGTATGAACATCCGCATGGCGCTCCTGCAGCACGGGTACCGGGAGGTGAACATCACTACTGTATTATCTCCGGCGTGGACAACAGACTGGATGAGCGAAGCCGGTAAAGAGAAATTACGTGCTTATGGCATTGCGCCGCCGCATCCGCGCCAGCAGGTATGCGACATGCGGTTGTTTGCGGAAGAAGCCGTGCAATGTCCCCATTGCCAGTCGTACCAGACCCGTCGTATCAGCGAATTTGGCTCCACTGCCTGTAAGGCATTGTATCAATGCAATCAATGCCAGGAACCATTTGATTATTTTAAATGCCATTAACGGCGCATTTGTCATCGTATGTCATCTGTTTTATTCTCCATTGAAGAAGGAATTGCCCGTATTACACTGAACCGACCTGATAAGCTCAATGCATTCAATTATGAAATGTCGGTGCTGCTGCAGCAGCGGTTAGACGAATGCGCTTCGCTCCATGAGGTGCGCTGTGTATATCTTACCGGCGCCGGCAAGGGGTTTTCGGCAGGCCAGGATTTGGCGGAAGCCATTGATCCCAACGGTCCGGGTATGGACCGCATCCTGCTGGAACAATACAACCCGATCATACGCCGGCTGCGCAACCTGCCCAAGCCGGTAATAGCTGCTGTAAATGGTGTGGCGGCAGGCGCCGGCGCCAATATTGCCTTTGCCTGCGATATTGTAGTGGCCACGCAATCGGCATCATTCATCCAGGCATTTTCAAAAATCGGGTTGATACCTGACAGTGGCGGCACCTATTTCCTGCCGCGGCTCATCGGATGGCAGAAAGCCAGCGCATTGATGATGCTTGGCGACAAAATACCGGCTGCAGAAGCGGAACAAATGGGCATGGTATACAAGGTTTTTCCCGATGAAGCATTTACAGCAGAAACCAAAAAGATAGCTGCTGCCCTGGCAAAGATGCCAACGAGAGGATTGGGATACATGAAGCATGTATTGAATCAGTCAATGACCAGCAGCCTGGAAGAACAGTTATTGCTGGAAGATGAATTTCAGAAAAAGGCTGCTGCCACCAGGGACTTCAAAGAAGGCGTACAGGCTTTCCTTGAGAAGCGGCCTGCTGTTTTTAAAGGAGAATAATGCAGGACGTCTTATTATTGCACTCATCCAAACGGCAACTTACATTCCATATGACCAAACAAACAGATGCTATGACCAAACAGCCCACACCTGCTGCTGTAGTAGATGCCATGATGGAAAAAGATCTTTTCAGTCAGTGGCTGGGCATAAAAGTGCTTGATGTGCAGGAAGGATACAGTAAAGTACAAATGACCGTACGGCCTGAAATGATGAACGGCTTTGGTATTGTGCATGGAGGCATTGCCTTTTCGCTGGCCGACAGTGCTTTTGCCTTTGCCTGCAATAACCGCAACAATATTTCTGTAGCGCTGGATGTTACCATCACCTTTACCAAAGCGCTGCATCCCGGTGATGTGATCATTGCCGAAGCGAAAGAAGTGCACAATGGCCGCAGTACCGGTGTATACCTGATCAGCGTGGTCAATCAGAAAGGCGAGCAGGTGGCATTATTTAAAGGAACATGTTTCCGTACGGGCAAACCGTTGGTGAATTAGCGCATATGCACAGGGCGCCGGTCACGTGACAGCTTATTTTTCATTCAGTGCGTTGGCACATCAGCAAATTTTCTCATGGTCTACGCTTTCAAAGGATTCATTCCCGTCATACATCCTTCTTCTTTTATTCACCCGCAGGCGGCGGTTACAGGAAATGTCATTATCGGCAAGGATCTATATGTAGGGCCGGGCGCTGCCATTCGCGGCGACTGGGGCGGCATTGTTATCGAAGACGGATGCAATGTGCAGGAGAACTGCACCATTCATATGTTTCCCGGCGTGACCGTGTTGCTGAAAGCAGGTTCGCATATTGGGCATGGCGCCATCATTCACGGCGCCACCATTGGAAAGAATTGCCTGGTAGGTATGAACAGTGTGGTGATGGACAATGTGGAGCTGGGCGATGAATGTGTTGTAGGCGCGCTGAGTTTTATTAAAGCCGGTGAAAAGATTCCACCGCGCAGTCTCATTGCCGGCAACCCTGCAAAAATCATCAAACAGGTAAGCGATGAAATGCTGCAATGGAAAACCGAAGGAACGGCGTTGTACCAGGCATTGCCCGGCGAAATGTTTGAACACTGGCAGCCTTGTGAGCCGCTAAGGGAAGTGCCTGCCGATCGCCCGGTGCAGGAGAGCTTGTATAAGACATGGGAAGCAATTAAGCAGCAATCAAAAGGGCAATAGATATATCCAGGCCTTACATTCATTCTCAACTTCGCAAAAAAAGTATCGTTCACGCTATCGGTATGCATACCTTCTTGCCCGTTTTACCGTACAGATTCCTTCGCCTCCACATATTAAATATCTTTGCCCCTTCATGGAAAAATCAAACTTCGTAGATCAGATACGGGTCTTCTGTCGCAGCGGGCATGGCGGCGCCGGGAGCAAGCACTTCCTGCGCACCAAATTCAATCCTCAGGCAGGCCCCGATGGTGGCAATGGCGGGCGTGGCGGCCATATTATTTTGCGCGGCAATAAAAACCTGTGGACCCTGTTGCACCTGCGCTATTACAAAAATGTGCTGGCAGAGAACGGGCAGCCCGGTAATAAGAACAATATGACCGGTCGCGACGGGAAAGATATCATCATCGAAGTACCCCTGGGCACCGTTGCCCGCGATGAGGAAACGGGCAAACAGGAAGCAGAGATCCTTGAACACGGACAGGAGGTCATCCTGATGCGCGGTGGTCGCGGCGGCCTGGGCAATGCAGCCTTTGCTACTGCTACCAACCAGGCCCCGGAATATGCGCAACCCGGCGAACCCGGCGAAGAAGGATGGAAAATACTGGAACTGAAAGTACTGGCCGATGTAGGCCTGGTAGGATTCCCCAATGCCGGTAAATCTACGTTGCTGTCGGTAATGACTGCCGCCAAACCCAAAATTGCCGACTATGCCTTCACCACCCTTACACCTCAACTGGGCATGGTGGAATACCGCGACGGCAGAAGTTTTTGCATGGCCGATCTGCCGGGTATCATTGAGGGCGCGGCTGAAGGAAGGGGACTGGGACATCGTTTCCTGCGCCACATCGAACGCAACCCGGTACTGCTCTTCCTGATTCCTGCCGACAGCGCTGACCACAAAAAAGAATTCGACATACTTGTACAGGAACTGGAAAAATACAATCCCGAACTACTGCACAAGCAATTTATCATCGCCATCAGCAAAAGCGATCTGCTGGACGAAGAATTAAAAGACGCCATTGCCAAAGAGTTCCCGCCTTCACAACAACCTGTTTTCATATCTTCGGTTACCCAACAGGGAATCAGAGAACTGAAAGACCTGTTGTGGGAAACGCTCAACAAGTGAGTAGGCAACAATTTTCAACTCGCCCATCAAAACTATCCTTATGCCAATGGTAGCGTCTGCCCTGAACTCTTTACTGAAGTTTTTGCGCAACCTGTTTCGCGCATTATTTATTTTTTTTCCGGGATTTTTATTCCTGCTCTTAACGCTGGTGTGCTTCTGGAATTTACCACAGGGGGAAGATTTGCTGGTGCTGGCTACCGAGCAAAAAGGATTCTTCCTGTTTTTTGAAATACTGTTGGCGTTCCTCGTACTGGTGAGCTGGTATGCTGCAAGAACAGTAGCCAATGCCAAAAAAGACAGTCCCAACACCCCTGCAGGGTACATGGCCGATGGCTACTACAAACATGTTCCGCGGTTTATCGGTTTTACATTCTTTACCATCATATTGCTGGCGTTTGTACAAACGCCTATATACTTCAAACAATCGGTGCCGCAATGGGTGTATTATATTTTGCTGGCATTGTCCATACCGTATTACTTTACGTTGAGTGATTTTTTTGAACGGCGGTTTAAAGTAATTCGGCTCAACCGTTTGTTTGTCATCACCATGGCGATGATCGTCACCGGTACCGTGGTGCTTACCATTTCAATAGGCCGTTACAGCTGGCCGGTACTGGCATTGATGGTGATGATGTTGCTGATCCTGCAGGCCTGCTTCCTGGTGCTGGTGATCACCCGCCGGGAGATGATTGAAAGAAATGAACGGGCAGGCAGAACAAGGGTGCAACCGGTGCATCCCATTGTATTAAAAACAGCCGGCGCCGCGCATATTCCCAAAGAAGAAGTGAATTTTCATTTTGGATTTTTTCTCATATCGCTGGTGGCCCTGCTGATCTATCTCGGATGCACCTTCAGTGTTGACTTTGCAGTGATGATCGGAAGTTTTCCTTTTGTACTGCTGGCTTTTGGTGTGCTGCTGGGCGCCGGTTTCCTGATTTCGTTTTTTTCTATCAGGATACGGCTCAACCTGCATTTCATTATGATTTCCCTGGCTTTCCTGTTCGGGCAGTGGACCGAACGGCACCTGGTGGATCTGCCGGAGAGAGCCACCGCTCATGCAGAACCATTTACCAACAAAGCTGCGCTGAGAGATTATTTTTTCCAGTGGGTGCAGGACCGTGATTCACTGATCAGCCGGTCGCAGCAGTTTCCGGTGTATTTCGTATTGTCTGACGGTGGCGCTTCCCGCTCGGGCTATTGGGTAGGTTCGGTATTGGGAAAACTGGAAGACACCTCGCGGCGTGTTTTTTCGCAACACCTGTTTTGTTTGTCCGGCGCCTCGGGAGGCAGTGTAGGCAATGCCGCTTTTTATGCGCTGCTGCATGATGCCCGATCAGATAGCAGTATACTCACTACCGCGCAACGTACCTTTTATGATGCGGCCCGGGAATACCTGCGTAGCGACTTCCTTACCTTTACGCTTAGCCGCATGCTGGGCCATGACTTTTTTGTGCAGGCATTGCCCTTCAATACCCGCAGGGATCGTGCAAAAGCGTTGACAGATGCATTGGAGAAAGCGCCTGTAGATACGGTACTGCTGCGTACAAAGCTGGCCATGCCTTTGTCGGAACTGGTGGTGTTTAAAAACGATATCCATACAGAACTGCCCATACTTTGTATCAATACTACCCGCATGCAGGATGGTCGCCCGGCGGTGGTGAGCACGATTGATATTGATCCGCTGATCTTTAATAACCGGGTGGATGTGCTGGAAAAATTGCAGGAAGGAAAAGATATGAAACTCAGTACCGCCGTGGTGTTGGGGGCAAGTTTTCCCTATGTAAGTCCTGCCGGCCGCATTGATGAACGCCGCCTGTTGCGCAACGGAACGGTTCTCGAAATGCCGAACTACTATGTGGATGGCGGTTATGTTGACAACTCAGGGGCCGGCGTGGTACATGAAATGCTCATCAAAATGAATTACTGGCGCGATTCTGTGATTACCGCCGGCAGTGATCCCCGGTTGGTGAGCAACATGCAAAAGCTTTCATTCTATGTGTTGCACATCAGCAACGGCCGCGGCGGAGAAATGTTGCTGAAAAAAGTAAATCCGTTCGTCAACGACCTGGCATCGCCGATCAAAACCCTGATGGGTTCTTACAGTGTACAAACCACTATCAACGATAGCAGGCTAAAAAATTATTTGCAGTCTGTATATCGCAACGATAGTCATTACAAACCTATCAACCTCTATAGCTACAATGACTCGGTTACCTATTCCATGAACTGGGTCATATCACGCCGCACGCTCGAGCGCATGGATGGCCGCCTGTATTCCGATGAAGTAAAAAACTATATGGCTGTGTTGTTGAGAGATATGGGAATCATTACGGCGGGTAAGCAATAAGCATTGCTATACTATATAGTTACATGGGTATATTGTTGCATGGTTTTACAGTAACGCAACCATGCAACAATATACCTGTTAAGCTTTTGACAAGGCAATCTGCGCGAATCTTAATACGCCCTTCCAATCGTATCACACACGGCTTTCAGCAGCGAAGTTTCATCATGAGAGTCCTGGCCTTTTTCCCATAACATCACACCATTCGCAATTTGCCTGGCGAGCGCTGCTTTCTTCTTTATGGTGGGCTGCCCGTTATAATAAACAGTATAAGGATCAGGATAGCCGGCGCTGGTAACAACAGCCGAATCAGCAAGCGGGCTGCCGCCTTGTTCCAGAATAGCAGCATAGGTGAGCACCGTATTGGTCTGTGTAATGCCCGATGGCCGTCCATAGGCAGGTAATCCCAGCACACATTTGGCCTTTGGCATACCGCGTTGATTCAACCAGAAATTCAAACAGGTTTCTGCCAGTGTGTAATCCGAGTGATGACGGTAGGGCGCTGATGTACTGAAGTCGTCGTAAGCCATTACGTTGAACCAGTCAACATAAGGAAACAGTTCCGGTTTGATGGCATCACGGTACTGACCTGCATACTTGCCCGCAGTAATGGCGGCAGTAAGATAATAACGGGAATTGGTATGGCAACTATCGCTCAGTTCCTTCATCATGCTCGTATAGGTGAGATCGGTGCCATCTGATGTGCCGGGAAATTCCCAGTCAATATCCACGCCATCGAGTTGATATTGCCGGATGATGCCCATGACGGAAACAACAAAATTGTGACGGCCTTCGGCAGTGGCTGCCATGTTCTTCCAGTTGGTGGTGGAGCCGTTGACGCTGATAAATACTTTGGCGTTGTTGGCTTTGGCTTTGTTCACCACTTCTGTCAAACGGCCTGTGTTGTTGACTACCGGTACCCCGGATGCGTTCACGGTGGCAAAGGCATAATTTACTACATTGGTCATCCGGAATTTTACGTCGGGAACGGCTGCCGGATCGCGGTAGGACGGGAAATAGCCTACTACTTTGAATCCAAAATCGGGCGGCGGCGCTATCACCGGTGTTTCAGGTTCTTCAGGATCTCCGGGCGATTTGTCTTTTTTGCTACAGGCTGCAAAGAGCAACACCATAACCGGCAACAGCAGGTTGGTTGATTTACGGGTTATCATAGATGAGGTTTATTTGTGTGGAAAAATAGAGCAATTTTATATCGCTACTACCAGCACAAAACCGCAGATAAAAAATTTTTCAATTACGTTTGTACATACAAAAGCTATCCAATTATGAAGAAAATCTGTATAACGATTGTGTTCGTTATTATTTCTGTATTTCGTAGCGTAGCCGACGAAGGCATGTGGCTGCCCCTGCTGTTGGGTAAACAGGTTTATGATGATATGGTGAAGCGTGGACTAAAGCTGACGAAGGACCAGTTGTATCACATGAACAAAGCATCTATCAAAGATGCCATTATTATTTTCGGCGGTTTTTGTACCGGAGAAATTGTAAGCAATGAAGGATTGATCTTCACCAACCACCATTGCGGTTACGACGCCATTGCGTCCGCCAGTTCAGTTGCCAACAACTATCTGAAAAACGGGTTCTGGTCCAAAAGCAAAGAAGAAGAAATTCATACGCCCGGATTGTATGCGGAATTTCTGATCAAAATTGAAGATGTTACGGCCGAGGTAGAAGATTCTGCCAAAGGCCTTACGGGAAGAGAACGAGCCGCCAAAGTAAACGCGGCTATATCGGCTATCAATAGACGATATTCGGATGAATCCACCCATACCATTGCCCGTGTAAGCAGCCTGTTTAAGGGCAACCAGTTTCTGGTGTTTGTATACCAGCGTTACCAGGATATTCGCCTGGTTGCTGCGCCGCCTGAAAGTATTGGTAAATATGGCGGCGATTCCGACAACTGGGAATGGCCGCGCCATACCGGCGATTTTGCCGTTTTCAGGGTGTATATGGGTAAAGACGGAAAACCGGCAGATTATGCAAAAGAAAATGTTCCCTTCAAACCCAAATACTTCCTGCCCATTAGCCTGAAAGGGGTAAAGAACAACGACTTTGCCATGGTATATGGTTATCCCGGCAGCACCAACCGGTATGAAACATCGTTCGGGGTGAAACAGAAAATTGATATTGACAATCCCACCATCGTCAAGCTCCGGGATATGCGGCTGAAATACATGTTTGCCGAAATGCAGAAAGATCCGGCTATTAAACTGCAACTGGCCTCCGACTATGCCGGTATTGCCAACTACTGGAAATTCTTCGACGGCGAAAGAAAACAACTGATCAAGTACAATATTTACGGAAAGAAACAGGATCAGGAAGCAAAATTTCAGCAATGGGCCAACGACAAACCTGAGTTTAAAAACATTCTGAAAGACTGGGAAAAAGCATATGATCAATACCGGCCTTACTCGAAACACCGCTGGTATATCAATGAAGCCATATTCGGATCGCCGTTGCTGTCGTTTGCCGGCAGTCTGCAACAGGTGGAAAATGCGCTGGTGAAGCAGGGCGGTTCATCTGCTATCCAAAAAGCCATTGAAGCTGCCAAAGAAGCAAGAGCGGAATTTCTGAAAAGCGAAAACAAACCATCTGATCAGCAGATCCTCGCGCAGGCGCTGATGCTTTTCTACAACGACATTGATAAAGCACAGCATCCCATTGGTTTTTACGACGGTATAAAAAACAATTATGGCGATCTGCATGACGAGAATACGTACAGAAAATATGCAGCGCACGTGTTCAACAACACCCTCATCTTTGATGAGAATAAGTGGAATGCTTTCTGCAACAATCCCGACGCCACCGTGCTGCAGGCCGACCCCGCCTATGCCACTGCCAGCGCATTCTTAAAAAACTGGCAGGGCAAGTACATGCACCACCTGCAACAGTTCAATGCACAAAACGCAGAACTTGGCCGCCTCTACCTGAAAGGCATTATGCAGATGGATTCCGTGAAGGCCAGAAAAATGTATCCCGACGCCACCTTCACCATGCGTGTAAGTTATGGTAGTGTAAAACCCTACCAGCCGCGCGATGCGGTACAATATGATTACGTAACTACCATGAGCGGCGTACTGGAAAAATATGTTCCCGGTGACTACGAGTTTGACCTCCCCGAAAAACTGCTGGAACTGGCGCGCAAGAAAGATTATGGCCAGTATATAGACAAACAACGCAACGACCTCGTAGTTGGGTTCATTACGAACAATGATATTACCGGCGGCAATTCCGGCTCGCCCGTAATTGATGGCAACGGCAATCTGATAGGTCTGTGTTTTGATGGCAACTATGAAGCCTTGAGCCACAAGATTTCCTTCGACCCGGTATACAACCGTACGATCTGTGTGGATGTGCGCTATGTGTTATGGTGCATTGATAAACTGGGCGGCGCCACGAATATTATTAAGGAATTGAAACTGGTGAAATAATTATCACCACTAAAAAAGCAAAACGCGAAGCAGCACCCGTGCTGCTTCGCGTTTTTGTTACTCAATAATTAAGCCGGCGCATTATCTTTCCACCGCCACAAATGCAAACACGCATAGGTCCTGTAGGGACTCCATTTCTGCGAAAGCGTCAGCATTTTTTCGCGAAAAATCTTCTTATCTGAACGGTCCAGTTTGTATAACCCGATCATAGCATTTTGTATGCCCAGGTCGTCGGGCGCGAATACATCTTCGCGGGCCATGGCAAATATGAGCAGCATCTCTACTGTCCAGCGGCCAACGCCTTTTATTTGTGTGAGATATTGAATCACTTCTTCATTGTCCATTTTGTGCAGCTTGCGGGCTTCCATGCCTTGTTCAAGAGCAAACCGGGCTACATTCTGCACATAACTGGTCTTGGCATTGGACAGCCCGATGGACCGCAATGTTTCCGGAGGCGTGGCAATGATCTGATGAGGCGTAGGCGCGCGGTTGCCGTACAACGATAAAAACCGGTTACGGATCACTGTTGCCACTTTCGTAGACAACTGCTGACTCATGATGGAGTTGCACAGGTACAGGTAGAGATTGTTACTTTTTTTGAGTGTGAAAGGCCCATGCGCTTCAATCAGTTTCTTAAATCGCCTGTCTTTTCCCAGGTGCGCTACGTATGCATGATTCATGTGGTTGTTGGCTTTTTGTCAATTTATCAAAACTATCCGGGTTTAAGAAAAATTCAAAGCGGCTACATTTGCAGTATGGATAAGCGGCTGCTTGTAACGGAGGATGGGTCTCATTCCATTGAGGTGTCAGACAAACAGGTGACCTACCATTCGCGTCACGGAGCGATTAATGAGTCCATGCACGTGTTCATTGCTGCAGGTTACCGATACTGGTGGCAGCAGCATCCACATGCGGCTACCTGCCGCATTTTTGAGGTGGGATTGGGCACCGGGCTGAATGCACTGCTTACACTCATTGAATCGCAGCAAAACCAGCACAGCATACATTATACAGCCATTGACAATGCGCCGCTGGAGTTACCTTTGGCAGAGGCACTCAATTACTGCCGAATTTTACAGCAGGATGCGTTGCAGCCGGTCTTCCTTCAATTACATTCCAGCAGTTGGGAAACCATCCACCAGCTTACGCCTCAATTTTTGTTTGAAAAAATAAACACTTCTTTGCAGCAATTTTCAGGCAAATCTTCTTTCGACATCATTTATTATGATGCTTTTGCTCCTAATGCGCAGCCGGAATTATGGACGGAGGAAATTTTTCAGCAACTATTCAGCCTGCTTGCAACCGGCGGTATATTGGTTACCTATTGCAGCAAAGGCGCCGTACAGCGCGCGATGAAAGCGGCCGGTTTCTCCATAAAGAAACTGCCCGGACCACCGCGCAAACGCGAAATGATACGGGCAGAAAAAGTGTAGCC
>Ga0164243_10007477_pt1 | contig 16312 bp, 17 predicted proteins | sample OricompcompostOP_FD_108781 | JGI IMG/M metagenome (GOLD analysis project Ga0164243, IMG submission 108781) | Organic Plus compost microbial communities from Emeryville, California, USA - Original compost - Organic plus compost (OP) | ecosystem: Engineered > Solid waste > Mixed feedstock >...
GAAAGGGGGGGGGGGGGGGGGGGGGGGGGGGGGGGGGGGGGGGGGGCGGGGGGAGGATGTCCGCCATGCTGCACGCGGACGCGATCGTGGTGGGACACGGGCTGGCCGGGCTCGTCGCCGCGCACGAGCTGACCCGGCGAGGCAAGCGGGTCGCCGTCGTGGACCAGGAGAACCAGGCCAATCTCGGCGGCCAGGCGTGGTGGTCGTTCGGCGGGCTCTTCTTCGTCGACTCTCCGGAGCAGCGGCGGCTCGGCGTCAAGGACTCGCTCGACCTGGCCTGGCAGGACTGGCAGGGCAGCGCCCAGTTCGACCGCCTGGCGGACGAGGACGCGTGGGCGGTCCGGTGGGCGCGGGCCTACGTCGAGTTCGCCGCCGGCGAGAAGCGCGCGTGGCTGCGCCAGCTCGGGCTGCGGTGGCTGCCCACCGTCGGCTGGGCCGAGCGCGGCGACCTGCGCGCGCACGGCCATGGCAACTCCGTGCCGCGGTTCCATGTGACCTGGGGCACGGGAACCGGGGTCGTCGAACCGTTCGTGCGCTCGGTCCTCGCGGCGGCCGAGAAGGGGCTGGTGACCTTCCACCACCGCCACCGGGTGGAGGAACTGCTGGTCTCCGGTGGTGCCATCAGCGGCGTGCGTGGGGTGGTGCTGGCCGACGACGACGCGCCGCGCGGCGTCGCCACCAACCGCGACCGGGTCGACGACTTCGAGCTGTACGCGCCCGTGGTGATCCTCGCCACCGGCGGCGTCGGCGCCAATCACGCGCTGGTGCGCAAGTTCTGGCCCGCCCACCTGGGTACGCCGCCGAAGACGGCGGTCACGGGCGTACCGGCCTATGTGGACGGTCGCATGCTCGACATCGCGGCGCGGGCCGGGGTGCGGCTGGTCAACCGGGACCGGATGTGGCACTACACCGAGGGCCTGCGCAACTGGAAACCGGTCTGGCCGGGGCATGGCATCCGCATCCTGCCCGGGCCGTCGTCGCTGTGGCTCGACGCGTTGGGGCGGCGCCTGCCGGCACCGTACCTGCCGGGTTACGACACCATCGGGACGCTGCGCTACCTGCGCACCACACCGGACATCGCCGAGTACGACCACTCCTGGTTCATCCTTACTCAAAAGATCATCGAAAGGGAGTTCGCGTTGTCGGGCTCCGAGCAGAACCCGGACATCACGAACAAGGAGCGCGGCCGGTTCCTGCGGGAGCGGCTGCTCGGCAAGGGCGCCCCCGCGCCGGTGGAGGCGTTCAAGCGCCACGGTGCCGACTTCGTGGTCGCGTCCACTGTGGAGGAACTGGTCGCGAAGATGAACGCGCTGACCGAGACCCCGCTGCTGGATCCGGTACGGGTGCGGGAGCAGATCGAGGCGCGTGACCGTCAGCTCACCAACCCCTACACCAAGGACGCCCAGGTGCAGGGCATCCACAACGCCCGGCGCTTCCTCGGCGACAAACTCGGCCGCGTCGCCACGCCGCACCGCATCCTCGACCCGAAGGCCGGCCCGCTGATCGGCGTGAAGCTGCACATCCTCACCCGCAAGACGCTGGGCGGCATCCAGACCGACCTCGACTCGCGGGCGCTGTCTGCGTCGGGGGAGCCGATCGCGGGGCTCTACGCGGCCGGCGAGGTCGCCGGGTTCGGCGGCGGTGGGGTGCACGGCTACAACGCGCTGGAGGGCACCTTCCTCGGCGGCTGCCTCTTCTCCGGTCGCGCCGCCGGCCGCCACGCCGCCGGCTCGCTGTAGCGACAGCGCCCGGCCCGACCGACGACCGACCGCGGGTCTACGGGCCGCTGCTGCGCCACGCCTTTGGGCGACACAGAACGTACTCCCAGGATGGGCACAGGATCGACACAGGCTCGACCCTCTTGATGGACGTCAGGGTTAACGCGAAGTGAAGGGCTCACCGTGTCTCCGTTGATCATTACCGGCGCCGCCGACCTGGTCGCCATCGTGGTGCTGACGTTCGCGATCTTCTTCCCTCGTCACCACCGTCGTGACCTGGTGCTCGCCTATCTCGGCGTCAACGTCGGCGTGTTCGCGGTCGCGGTGGTCCTCGGCTCCAGCGCCGTCGGCCTCGGGCTGGGGCTCGGACTGTTCGGCGTGCTGTCGATCATCCGGCTCCGCTCGACGGAGATCGCCCAGCCCGAGGTCGCCTACTACTTCGCCTCGCTGGCGCTGGGGCTCGTCGCCGGTCTGGGCGAGTCGAACCTCACCGTGGCCGGCGCGCTCATGGCGCTGGTCGTGGTGGTCTTCGCGATCGGCGATCATCCACGCCTGTTCGGGCGGGTGCGCTCGCAGACCATGAACCTCGACGTCGCCTTCCCCAACGAGGCCGCCGCGCGCGACGCGGTCGCCGCGCTCGTGGGCGGGCGGGTGCTGCACCTGATCATCAAGCACGTCGACCTCGTCAACGACAGCACCCTGGTCGAGGTGCGCTACGTCACCGGCCGGTCCGCCGGTACGGTCCCCGGCCCCCGCCTCTCGGCCGCCACCGTGGCCCTGGCCGCGAGCGGGTCGCCGAGCGCGGCGGCACACGGCGCGGCCCGCGAGGTCCGGGCGCAGGCATGACGACGGTCCTCGACACGCCGGTCGACGCGCTCGCGCCGATCGCGCTGGAGGAACTCAACGAGCGCGCCGCGCTGCAGACCCGGGTGGACCGCAAGTACCTGCTGCGGCCCGACGCCGTGACCGCCCTGCTCGACGCGGTGGCCCCGGTCGCGCGGGTGCTGGAGATCGGCGGTCGGCGGCGGTTCGGCTACCGCTCGGTCTACCTGGACACCGCGCTCTGGGACAGCTACCACGCCGCGGCGACGGGCCGGCGCCGGCGGTTCAAGGTACGCCTCCGCAGCTACCTCGACCACGACGGTCCACAGTGGATAGAGGTGAAGCTGCGGGGACCCCGCGCGACCACCGTCAAGCACCGGCGCGCGGTGACCGACGTGCCGCGGGCCTTCGCGGACGGGTCGGTGGACGGCGCCTGGCGCCTCGACGAGGACAGTGCCGGGTTCGTCGCGGGGGTGCTGGCCGCGGCCCGCGTCGACCTCGACGTGTCGGCGCTGCGGCCCGTGCTGACCACGAGCTACCGGCGCACGACACTGCTGGTCGAGCCGGGCTGCCGGGTCACCATCGACACCCACCCGTCCTGGTCGCTGGTCGGGGCCGGGCGCGGCTTCGCGCTGCCCGGCATCGCCATCGTGGAGACCAAGTCCGCCGGCTCGGCGTCCACAGTGGACATGCTGCTGTGGTCGCGGGGGCACCGTCCGGCGCGGATCTCCAAGTACTGCACGGGGTTGGCGGCGCTCGTTCCCGAGTTGCGCGCCAACCGCTGGCAGCCCGTGCTGCGCGGCTACTTCAGTGAGGGGAGCACGAGTTGAGGATCCGACGCCGTACGGTCGCGGCGGTGCTCTCCGCCGTCCTGGCGGGGGCGAGCCTCGCGGCCTGCACGAGCGAGCGGGACACCGCCACCGACGGCAGCGCCGGCCCGGTGGCGAGCGTTCCCGCCGACTCGGCGGCCGCCGAGGTGCTCGCCGCCAACACGCGCGTGCACGAGGCGAAGCTCACCTGGGACGAGTCGAGGGTCGTCGACATCGCGCTGCACGGCAACGGGGCGACCGTCAGCAACGGTGCCACGGTCTCCGGCTCCACCGTCACCATCAGCGCCAACGGCACCTACCGCCTGCACGGATCGCTCCAGAATGGACAGATCGTGGTGCACGTGCCCGACGGCGCGGTGACGCTGATCCTGGCCGGCGTCGACATCGCCTCCACATCCGGGGCGGCGATCGCGGTCACCGCGGCGGATGAGGTGACGGTCGTCCTCGCCGACGGCACCACGAACACCCTCAGTGATGCCTCCTCCTACGCCGCCGACGCCGAGGCTGACGCCGCGCTGTTCAGCGCCGGCGACCTGACCATCGGCGGCGGCGGTTCCCTGACGGTGCACGGCAACGGCAGCGACGGCATCGCGAGCAAGGACGGCCTGGTGATCGCCGGCGGCACCCTCGTCGTGGAAGCGGCCGACGACGCCATCCGGGGCAGGGACTACGTGGCGGTCAGCGGCGGCACGATCAGCGTGACGGCCAGGGGCGACGGCCTCAGGTCGTCCAACGAGGAGCAGGCCGACGCCGGCTTCGTGCTCATCACCGGCGGCAGCGTGACCGCCACCACCCAGGGCGACGGCATCGACGCGGTCACCGACGTGGTCATCACCGGCGGCTTCCTGCAGGTGACGGCGGGCGGCGGCAGCAAGGCACGACCGTCGGACGCGGTCTCCACCAAGGGCATCAAGTCGGGCGTCATCTCCGTGCTGGAGGGCGGCACGATCAGCGTCGACTCCGCCGACGACGCCCTGCACAGCGACGGATCGCTGCGGCTGGGCGGTGCGGTCGCGACCCTCGCCACGGCCGACGACGGGCTGCACGCCGACGGCGAGCTGCGCATCGACGGTGGCGAGATCACCGTCACCACGTCCTACGAGGGCATCGAGTCGGCGCACATCACCATCGCCGGCGGCCGGGTGCAGGTCACCTCCAGCGACGACGGCATCAACGCCGCGGGCGGCTCCACCGGCGGCGACGGCTTCGGTCCTCCCGGCGGCTTCGGGGGTCCTGGTGGCGGCCCTGGTGGTGGCGGTTTCGGCGGCGAGGAGGTCGGCGACTTCTCGTTCGTGATGAGCGGCGGCACGGTGGTGCTCCACACGGGCGGCGATGGTCTGGACTCCAACGGCACCGCCACGATCACGGGCGGCCTGCTCGTGGTGAACGGCCCGACCGCGAACAACAACGCGGCCACCGACGTCAACGGCACGTTCCTGGTCGACGGCGGCACGCTCGTCGCCGCCGGCAGCCCCGGCATGGCGGTGGCGCCGTCGGCCCAGTCGGCGCAGGGTTGGCTCGCCGCGACGCTGAACTCCACCGTCGGCGCGGGCACGGTCCTGCACGTCGTCGACAGCCAGGGCGCCGTGCTGGCCACCTTCGTCACGTCGAAGGCCATGCAGAGCCTCATCTACTCGTCCTCGGCGGTCGTCTCGGGCCAGCAGTACCAGGTGCTGGCCGGTGGCGAGGCGACCGGTGAGCGCGTCGGTGGGCTCGCGGCCGGGGGTTCGACCGGCTCCGCCTCGACCGTCGCCACCGTGACCGCGGGCACCGCCCCCGCCGGCGGCTGGGGCAGAGGCGGGCGGCCGCCGGGCCGCTGACCCGTCAGGCCGCTGACCCGCCAGGTCCGTCGGACCGCTGAGCCGCTGAGCCGCTGGCCCGCCTCGGCGCGGGACCGTCAGCGGCGGGAGAAGAGACGGCGCAGCCAGCCCCGCCGAGGCGGCGCGGGCTCGTCCTTCGCGGCGGTCACGGGGCTCGTGCTCGCGAGCACCTGGTCGGGCACGCCGGGGCCGAACCGCAGCCGTACGGTCACCGTGGGCTCGGCCTCCCCGGTCGGGGCGACCGTACCGTCCGGGCCTCCGATCCGGTCCACTGTGGACTCTCGTTGGGCGGGAATGCGGGGTGGCGCCGCCTGGTCGAGGGCGGGCAGCGACGCGGCCAGGGCATCGCGGGTCTCGAAGTCGGGCAGCGACGCGGCGGCCAGCGCCAGCCGGCGGGCGGCCGCGGTGAGGTCGCCCGACTCCGCCGTGGTCGCCGCCGCCACGAGCAGGCCGGACTCCTCGGCACCGGCCACGGCGGCGAGGGTGCGGGCGAGCGCCGCCCAGGCTCGGGCGTCGCGGGTGACGTCCGCCGGCGCGTCCTGGATCGCGGCCAGCACGCCGACCTCCGTCAGCGCGGCGGCGCCGGCTCCGGTGAGGACCACCGTGTCGGCGGCGAGATCCCCGTGGGTGAGGCCCACGGCGTGCAGTTCGCGCAGCGCGGTCGCGATGTCCACCGCGAGTCCCGCCGCCGCACCCGTGGGCAGCGGTGAACCGCCGTGGCCGGCGAGCAGATCCGCCAGCGTCGGCTTGGGTACGGTCGCCACGACCAGCCACGCGCGCCGCGTCTCGTAGACCAGTTCCGTGGTGCGCACCACGCCCGGAGGGTTGGCGGCCCGCAGCTTCGCCACGACCGCGGCGACGCGTTGCCGGGCCGCCTCCTGCGCCACCAGGTCCGGTTCGAGTTGCAGCATGCCCAGCGTCCCGCCACCCGGCGTGCCGGCCGACCACCACGTGCCCACCGCGCCCGTACGCAGGGTCCGGTCGAGCCACAGCTCGGTGTTGGTCTGCATCTCAGCGCTGGCCTTTCCGGGAGGTGGGCTGTGCTTTCGCGACGAGGCTGGCGAGTTCACGCGCGCCCCGCTGGTGCCAGTCCGCTCCGATGGCGGCGCGCGCGGCCGGTTCGAGGGCGGCCAGCAGCGCCGCCCCGTCGAGCGCGGCGGCCGCGCCGGCGAGTCCGCGCAGCTTGCGGGGGAGCTTGTCGGGGTTGTCCCCGCCGGTCACGGCCGCGACGAAGGTGGCGAAGGCCGCCCGGACGTCGCGTGCCCGCTCGTCGTCGAAACCGTCGCGGCGCGCCGGGGGCGCCGGTTCCCCGCCAGCCGTCGCCGCCGGGCCATCCGGCGTCGCCGTCGCAGACGGGTCCACAGGGGAGTGTGGCGGTCGGGACGCGGCGAAGTCGGCCAGCCGCACGGTGCCCTCCGCGTCGACGAGCAGGTTCTCCGGCTTGTACCCCCGGTGGGCCAGCCCCTGCTCGTGGGCGGCGGCGAGCCCGAGCAGGCCGGCTCGCAGCGTGACCAGCCCCGCGGCGGGGGCGAGGCGCGACCCGCGCAGCACCGACCGTACGGACGCTCCTGGCACGTACTGGCGCACGAGAGCGACGCCGAGGTCGGTCTCGACCCACTCGTAGAGGTGGGCGACGTGCGCGTCGCGCACGGCGGCGAGCAGCCGGGCATCCGCACGACGGGCGTCCAGGTCGGCCTCGGGCAGCGTGCCGTCCAGGTGGCGCAACAGCACCGGCAGACCCGTGGCCAGGTGGGTGCCGAGCACGGTGCGCTCGCCGAGCCCGGTGGCCGACGTGCCGCGCCGCAGCTCACGCACGGCTCGGTAGCCGGGGACTGTCCAGTCGAGCACGGCGTGCCTCCGGTGTCGCTGCGCTGTGTCGTTGTCGCGGTCGTGGTCGTGTCGCGGTGGCGTGTTCGGTCCGACCCCACCCGGCGGGCGGCGGTTTCGAGGACGATAACGCCAGGAGTGGCTCGGGCCGTGTGGGACGCGCGGCACGAGCGGCGACGAGCCGGTAACGGTTCGGGCGACACGGCGTTGACACCGTGGCCCCACCGGGGCGGTGCCCGCCACGGTCACGCGTTCACTCCGAGGGGTGACGACGGGGGAGGATTCATGGCCGAAGGCGGTCCGTACGGATCGGAACGTCCGAGCGTGATGATCTACTCGCCGTGCCCGGTCCTGACCGTGACGATCGAGCGGGACCGGCCGGCTCCGGAACTGCACCTGCACGCCGGGGGGCAAGGGGTGTGGCAGGCCCGGATGCTGACCAACCTCGGCGTGCGCGCCGTGCTCTGCACGACCCTGGGCGGTGAGGTCGGCCGGGTGCTGGAGTCCCTGCTCGCGGCCGAGGCGTTCGAGGTCCGCGCGGTCCGCAGCGGCGCGGCCAGTGGCTGGTACGTGCACGACCGGTCGGAGGGCCGCCGCATCGAGGTCGCGGGACACCCCGGTGGGCCGTTGGACCGGCACGAGATCGACGAGCTGGGCAGTGTCGCGCTGACCGAGGGCCTGCGGACCGGGGTGAGCGTCTTCGCCGGGCCGACCGATCCCCGGCTGGTCACCCCCGGCACCTACCGGCGGCTCGCCGCGGACCTGCGGGGCAACGAGGTGCGGGTGGTGGCCGATCTCGCCGGCGAGCACATGACTGCCGCCGTGGCGGGCGGCCTGGACTTCCTCAAGGTGAGTCACGACGAGCTGATCGCGGCCGGTCGCGCACGCGACGACAGCCTGGCCCAGTTGCGCTCGGCGGCGGTGCGGCTGCGCGCCGAGGGGGCGGCCGCCGTGGTGGTCAGCCGGGCCGAGCAGCCCGCGGTCGCGGTGGTCGAGGGCAGTGCCCTGCTCGTGGAGGCGCCCCGGATGGAACTCGCCGACCCGCGGGGAGCCGGCGACTCGATGACGGCCGCGGCCGCGGCGATGCTGGCCCAGGGCGCCGGCATCGTGGACGCGCTGCGGATGGGCGCGGCGGCCGGGGCGGCGAACGTGACCCGCCACGGCCTCGGCACCGCCCACTCCTCGGCTGTCGAGGAGTTGGCCAAGCGGGTCAAGCTGATACCGCTGCCCGACCTCGCGCTGGCGGCCGACGGGTCGCCGGAGGAGGCCGACGACGCACACCGTCCCGCCGACGGTCGAGGTCCGCTCGACCCGCCGGCGGACGACAGCGTCGACCCGCCGGACTTCGCCTACCGGCCCGGCAGCGCCTAGGCGTCCGGCGGCGCGGCACACGACAGGGACAGACGAGGGTGGCAGAGCCGGCCGCGACAGCGGCGGTACCGACAGCGATGGAGGCGATCGATGGGTTCGCGGCGCCGGGTCCTGGTGACCAACGATGACGGCATTCACGCGCCGGGCCTGCGGGCACTCGCCCGTGTGGCGGCCGACGCCGGCTTCGACGTGGTCGTCGCGGCGCCCGACTACGAGGCGAGCGGCTCCAGCGCGGCGTTGACGGCGGTCTATCGGGAGCGCCGGCTCGCGGTCACCCGTACGGACTTCACCGACCCCGAGGTGGAGGCCTACGCGGTCGCCGCGTCACCCGGCTACATCACCATGCTGGCCACGATCGGCGCCTTCGGCCGCCGCCCCGACCTGGTCCTGTCCGGGGTCAACCGGGGCGCCAACACCGGTCACGCGGTGCTGCACTCGGGCACCGTCGGGGCCGCGCTCACCGCCGCGAACTACGGCATCGCCGCGATGGCCGTCTCCCTGGACGTGCTGCCGTCGGAGGACGGTGGCGAGTCGCTGGCCGAGTACTTCGGCCGGATCGACAACGAGGCGCTGCACTGGCAGACCGCGGCGTCCGTGGCCGGACACTTCCTGTCCATCGTGGACAAACAAGCCATCGGTACGGTTCTCAACATCAATGTGCCCAACCGTACCGAGGCCGCGTTGGCGGGCGTGAAGCAGGCGACGCTGGCGGCCTTCGGTCACGTCCAGATGGCGGTCGCGGAGGCGGGTGAGGGCTACCTGCGCACCACGGTCGAGCGCACCAGCGACCGGATGCAGCCGGGTACCGACGTGGCCCTGCTCGCGCAGGGGTACGCCACCGCGACCGTGCTCGCCACGGTCCGGGCCGAGGAGGCCCCGCTCGACCTCGACCCCGTCCTGCGCTCCCTCCGCACGTCCTGACCCCTCTTACCCCCTCCCCCTCTGCGCCGATCACCCTCTTGCGCCGATCTTGGGGTTTTCCGCGTGAGTTGATCACCAATCACGCGGAAAAGCCCAAGATCGGCGCGGAGTGGGGAGTCGGTGCGGAGTGGGGGGTCGGTGCGGGGTGGGGGTCGTCGCGGGGTGGGGGTCAGCGGGCGTAGCGGGCGGCGGCACGAGCCTTCGCCCGGGCGGCCTCGACCTCCCGGTCGCGCGGCGGTGCCTTGGTGACCAGGGCGTCGAGCAGCGTGGCCGTCGCCGCGGCCACCGCCCGTACGGCCTCGTCGAACGCCTCCTGGTTCGCGGCCGACGGCCGGGTCACGCCACTGACCTTGCGGACGTACTGCAGCGCCGCCGCGATGATCTCATCGGAGGTGGCGGGGGGTTCGAAGTTGTGCAGCACCCGGATGTTCCGACACATCCCCCCACCCTGCCACGGCCGCCCCGGGGATTCCCACAGGCGCGGGTCGCGTGCACCGGGGCTGTCCAAACGCCGGAATTCCTCGCACCGACCGCCTGATACTGACCTGTGCGGGCCGGCGGACGGTCCGCGAACCGTACGGGGGTGGTGCACCGTGCTGGACCAGACACAGAGCCCGTCGCAGGCCCGCCACAACGGGTCGGCATACGCGACACGTGAGGGGTCCCGCCACGCGGGCAACGGGTCGCACGGGAGCAACCAGTCCACGGCCGCGCTGGTCAGCCAGGCCGCCACGCAGATCTCGGTGCTCGTCCGCAGCGAGCTGGCGCTGGCCAAGGCCGAACTGGCCGAGAAGGGCAAGCGGTTCGGGATGGGTGGCGCGCTGCTCGCCGCCGCCGGGCTCATGGCCGGGGTGGGGGGCGCGCTGCTGGTCACCCTCGCCGTCGTGCTGCTGGATCTCGTGTGGCCGTTGTGGGCCGCCGTGCTGCTCGTGATGGGGGTCTTCTTCCTGATCGCGGGTCTCGCGGCCGGGTTCGGCAGGCAGCAACTCATGTCGGCCTCGCGGGGCGTGCCGGAGACCGCGACGAGCGTGCGGCAGGACCTGAACGTGGTCAAGGACGCCTTCCACGACGGCCGGCACCCCGACGACCGCTGGTACCGCTACGAGGGCCCGGCCGGCGAGCAGAGCCGCCCGGGCGCCACCACGCTCGCCGGCCGCGAGCACGAGGGGAGCCGGTACGGGACCAGCCGGTACGGGAACAGCCGGTACGGGACCAGCCGGTACGGTCGCGGCCCGCACGATGGCGGCCCGCACGATGGCGAGCAGTACCACAGCAGTGACGCGGGCTGGGGCACCCAGATCCACAGCAGCGACGACGAGCGCGGCAAGGGGTGGCGTTGATGGCGTACGACTACCAGACCCAGGAATTGCGCGAGCAGATCCTGCAGGCGCGCTCCGAGCTGGGCAACACCATCGAGGCGCTGGCCGCGAAGACCGACGTCAAGGCCCGCGCGCGCGAAGCCGTGGACGACATGAAGTTCCGGGCCAGCCAGGCCATCCGTTCCCGGGCCGCGGCGGCTCGTGACCGCACCAGGGACATGGTCCGGATGGGGGCGTCGAACGTCGAGACGGGCGTGAGCAACGTGCGCCGGTCGGTGGGCGCGGAAACCCGGCGGGCCAGGGATCCGCTGGGGGCGCTGGTGGGCGGATCGGTCGGGGCGGCCGCGGGCTTCGGCATCTACCTGTTGCTGCGCCGTCGCTGGCACCGCCACGAATCCACCCGCGGGAAGGCGATGCGATGGGGCGGCCCGGGCATGGCGCGGGGCCGGGGCATGAGGTGGGCACACGGCATGGGCGTGATGCGCGGCATGGGCATGACGCGCGGCCACGGCTGGGGCAAGCTGCGTTGGGGCAGCATGCGGCGGCGGTCGCGCGGCCTCGCGGGGATGTGGCGATGAGCCGGGCCGCGGCCAGGATCGCGTACAAGCCGGTCGGGCTCGCGCTCGGTCTGGCGGCCGGCGCGGTCTCGGGCCTGGTGTTCCGACGGATCTGGCGCGGCGTCAGCGGCAGCGACCAGCCACCGGACCTGTTCGACGAGAACACGGACTGGGTGGAGATCCTGCTCGCCGCGGCACTCCAAGGAGCGATCTTCGCGCTCGTGCGGGCAGCCGCCGACCGGGCGGGCGCCGTGGGCGTGCGCAAGATGGTGGGCGACTGGCCGCGTTGAGAACGCGCGACCAGCGCCGGTTGTCAGGCAGCGCCGGTTGTCAGGACTGGCTGGTCAGGACTGTGGCGGCCGGTCCTGGGGTCCGGGTTGGTCGTGGGGTGCGCGCTGGCGGTCGACGAACTCGCGCAGCTCTTCGGAGACCTTGGCGAAGGTGCCGGCGACCGCCTCGCCGAGCAGCTTGCCCGCCTGCTTGGCGTCCTCGCGGACGTCTTCGTCGCGGATCGTGTTGCCGGCGGCGGTGAACGCCTCCTCCAGCGTGGTGCGCAGGGTGTTGAGGGTCTCCTTCAGCTCCGGGCCGCCGTGCTGCTCAAAGTGCAGCTTGACCTTCTGCGCCAGGGCCTGCACCTGGTTGGCCAGTTCGGTCCACTGCGCCTGTGGATTGGTCATCTCACGCCCCCTCGATCGGTCCTCCCGCTATCGCACCACAGCGATTCTGCCCCGGGTTGTCGAGCGACCGGCGAAGCGAGCAGGAAATGTCAGAGGGTGGGTGCACGATCGTGCCGACCGTAGGACCTACTCGGGCTGGAGGCCCACGATGCTCGACCATCTGTCGATTCAGGTCGATGACATGACCGCGAGCGCCGCTTTCTACGACGCGGTGCTGCCCGCGATCGGCGCCAAGCGGATCATGGAGTTCGACGGTGCCATCGGCTACGGCGTCGACGGTCCAGACTTCTGGATCGGCCCGACGACCACCTCCGGGGCAGCGCGCGAGGCGCACATCGCCTTCACCGCGCCGGATCGGGAGTCGGTCCGGGCGTTCTTCGCCGCGGCCGTGGCCGCCGGGGCCGAGGTGCTGCACGAGCCGCGGCTGTGGCCGGAGTACACACCCACCTACTACGGGGCCTTCGTCCGCGACCCCGACGGCCACAACGTCGAGGCGGTCTGTCACAACCCCGAATGATCCCGTCACCCAGGACACAGGAGGTCATCATCATGGCGGCACGACTGAACCCCTACATCAACTTCACGGGCAACGCGCGGGAGGCCCTGGAGTTCTACCGCGATGTCTTCGGTGGCGAGCTGAGGATCAGCACGTTCGGCCAGTTCGGCCAGCCCGACTCGCCCTCTGCCGACCAGGTCATGCACGGCCAGCTGGAGACGCCGATGGGCTTCACCCTCATGGCTGCCGACACGCCCGCGGAGATGAAGACAGTGACCACCGGCAACAACGTCGTGATCTGCATCTCAGGCGACGACGCCGACCAGCTGCGCGAGTACTGGACGAAGCTGGCCGAGACCGGCAAGGTCAACACGCCACTGGAGCAGCAGGTCTGGGGTGACGTCTACGGCGACCTGGTTGACCAGTTCGGCATCGAATGGATGGTGGACATCGTCCAGCCACGCAGCTGAGTCCACTGTGGGCAGTGAGTGGGCGCGACCGGGCGTGGGCGGTCGCGCGCGGCGGGCGGTTGCCGGTCAGCGCAGGCGATGTGAGGCCCACTGCAGCGCCTGCGCGAGCACCTCGGAGGGGTGCCGTTCGGGGTTCTCCGTCCAGGTCGTCAGCGCTGCCCGGAGGGTGGCGAGGAAGACCGCGGCCAGGACCCGGGCGCGCAGGGCCATCGCGGCCTCGTCGGCCCCGCTGACTCCGACCTCGCAGGCGCCGGCGGCCGCGTCGGTCCCCGAGACGGCGTCGGTGCCGCTGAACCCAGCGGCACCGACGACCGAGGTAGGACTGTTGGCCGCGCCGCTACCGCTGGCCGCGCCGCTACCCGTGGGCGCATCCGCGCCGGCCGTGGCGGTGCGGGCAGCGCTGGCGGGCCCGGCGTGACGCGCCGTGGACCTGGCGGTGCGCGCGCAGCGCGCGGTGATCGCCTCCGCCAGATCCCGCTCGACCGTGGACTGCATGGCGAGCAGGTGCGCGGCCAGTGACGGATGCCGGCGCATGAGCCGCAGCTGGGAGAGCCGGGCGGGGTCGACGTGGGCCATGGTGTCGATGAGATGGCGAGCGCTGTTGACCATCGCCTGCCAGGCGGACTCGCCCGGCGGCCGCTCGCGGACGTCGTTGACCAGTTGCCGGTAGCGTTCGGTCTCCTTGTACAGGAAGGCCTCTTCCTTGTTGGGGAAGTAGTTCGAGAACGTCCGGCGGGAGACGTTGGCGTGGTCGGCGATCTCGTCGACTGTCACGGCGTCCAGGCCCTTGGCGAGGGCGAGTTCGACGACGGCGTCGTGCAGCGCTCGGCGGGTGGCCGCCTTCTTGCGTTCGCGCAGAGAGGCCACCTCTCGCTGCGGGGTCAGCACGTCCACGGACGGTAACAATACCGGGTGAGCGGAAAGACTTCCTGCCGAGATATTTTGCGCACCGCGCAAGAGTTGTGGGAAGCTGAGCCGGTTGCCCAGGAGGGACGCCGGACGGGACGACGGCCGATGGGGGCCGGCCGTGACCCGCAGACGTAGACGTCGAACAACCATTGCATGGAGGCCACCGATGGCCACGCACAAGATCCACTCGACCGCGCGGTCGACCGTGTCCGCCAAGGCACGGTCCGGACCGTCGACGGCGACTTCCGCGGCTTCGACGGCGCGGTCCACGTCCGCCGCGGCTGTCGCGCACCCGACCAGCGAGACGATGGGCAAGCGGGAGGTTTTCGAGGCCCTCAGCGGACTGATGCTGGTGCTCCTCGTCGCCATCCTGTCCGGCACCATCGTCTCCACCGCTCTCCCGACGATCACCGGCGTCCTGCATGGCAGCCAGAGCCAGTACACCTGGGTCGTCACCGCCACCCTGCTGACCGCGACCGCGAGCACCCCGATCTGGGGTCGGTTGGCGGATCTGTTCAACAAGAAGACGCTCATCCAGGTGGCCATCGCGATCTTCGCCGTGGGTTCGATCCTGACGGGCCTGGCCCAGAACATGGGCATGCTGATCGGCTTCCGCGCCGTACAGGGCATCGGCGTCGGTGGCCTGCAGGCGTTGGTGCAGGTCGTGATGGCGGCGATGATCGCGCCGCGTGAGCGGGGCAAGTACAACGGCTACCTCGGCGCGGTGATGGCCGGTGGCACGATCGGCGGCCCGCTGCTCGGTGGTCTGATCGTCGACACCCCATGGCTGGGCTGGCGCTGGTGCTTCTTCATCGGCGTGCCGATCGCGGTCCTGGCCTTCGCGGTGCTGCAGAAGACGCTGCACCTGCCGACCGTCCGGCAGCCGAACGTGAAGATCGACTATCTGGGCGCCTCGCTCATCGCCGCGGGCGTGAGCCTGCTGCTGATCTGGATCACCTTCGTGACGCACCAGTTCGCCTGGATCTCGTGGCAGACCGCGGCCATGGTGATCCCGGCCCTGGCGATCCTCGTCGGTGCCTACTACGTCGAGAAGGCAGCCGCCCAGCCGGTGGTGCCGATCGACGTGGTCAAGGAGAAGACCACCGCCCTGGCCATCCTGGCGAGCCTGGCGGTCGGCATGGCGATGTTCGGTGGCTCGGTCTTCCTCGGCCAGTACTTCCAGGTCACCCGGGGCTACTCGCCCACCAAGGCCGGCCTGGTGATGCTGCCGATGATGCTCGGCCTGCTCGTGGCGTCCACAGTGGTCGGTCGGCTCATCTCGAAGACCGGGAAGATCAAGCCGTACATCGTGGTCGGCACCTTCGCCCTGGCGGCCGGCCTGTTCGTGCTGTCGTTCCTGTCGCACGACACCTCGTTCTGGGTCATCGCGCTGGGCATGGTCCTGACCGGCGTCGGCGTCGGCATGACGATGCAGAACCTGGTTCTCGCCGTACAGAACGCCGTGGCGCTGCGCGACCTCGGCGCGGCCAGCGGTGCGGTCACGTTCTTCCGCTCGCTGGGCGGCACGATCGGCGTCGCGGTGCTCGGTGCCGTGCTCGCCAACAAGGTGGTCGAGAACACCAGGAGCAACCTGGCACAGGCGGGCATCACCGTGCCGGCGGGCAGCAGCACCGGGACGCTGGACTACAAGTCGCTGCCGGAGCCGATCCGCGGCATCGTCATCAACTCGTTCGGCGACTCGGTGGGGTACATCTTCCTGATCTCCACGACCATCGCGGTGGCCGGCATCGTCGCCGCCTTCCTGCTGCCGCGCGTGGTCCTGCGCACCACCGTCGAGAAGCCGATGGCCGCCGCGGCGGACCCGGTCGACAGCCGGCCCGCGACCGAAGCGGTGTCGTCCACTGTGGACAAATCGACCCGGACGGTCGCCCGCAAGGCCGGCGCCGCGACGGCGGTGCACACGTCGGTCAGCCCCGGCCGTGGGGGCCGGACGCCGCACCGGGGCAAGGGCTCCCCGCACCGCAAGCCCGGCGCCCCCGCCCGCAAGAAGTAACGCCCGCCCACCCGTTCCCTCGCCGCCCTCTCCTCTCCCCACCCCTCGCACGGATCTTGGGGTTTTCCGCGTGAGTTGATCTCCAATCACGCGGAAAACCCCAAGATCGCGGCGAGAAAGGGGTCAGGGGGCGCGGCGGCCGGTGTGGGTGCCAGCGCCGTCGACCAGCACGATCCGGCCGGACGGGTAGATCGCCAACTCGAACGCGTCCCCGTTGAGGGCCACCGGGAAGCCGTCGAGCTCCCGATCGTCGAGGGTCAGGGTGGTCGCGGCCGCCTCGGGCCGGGCGGGTAGCACGCGCAGCACCGCCTCGCCCGCTGCGGGCAGCGCCAGGTCGACCCCACGGCACCAGAACCGCCACTCGCCCGGCCAGGACCGCTCCACCCACCACGGCTCGATGATCGGCGTGTTCGCCTCGTAGAGCACCCGCGAGTGCCAGCCGGTCTCGTCGGAGCCCCATTCCAGCAGGATGTCGGCGTCGAGGGCGTGCCGGCTGACCCGGCGGGTCGTGGCCGGCACCGACAGCCCCAGGGCCACGGCCTCGTCCGGTTCGGCCGCGGC
>Ga0164243_10007478_pt1 | contig 16311 bp, 16 predicted proteins | sample OricompcompostOP_FD_108781 | JGI IMG/M metagenome (GOLD analysis project Ga0164243, IMG submission 108781) | Organic Plus compost microbial communities from Emeryville, California, USA - Original compost - Organic plus compost (OP) | ecosystem: Engineered > Solid waste > Mixed feedstock >...
CAGATCCAGGCACCGGAATCCCCGGCGATGCCCGCGCAGGAGCAGATCGAGATCCAGCAGAACGAACCCGAGCCGGTGCCCTACGCGGATCTGCTGCGCTGGATCGGCATCGGCATCGCGCTGATCGTCGTCGGCCTCGTGATCTTCCGCATGACGCGCAGTAGTGGCGGTGACGACGGCGAGGGGGCGCTGGAGGAGGAGCGCGACAGCGTCTTCTCGAGCGATCTGGCGAAGAAGCAGCTGCGCGATCTCTTCCGCCGTCGCCACGGCCCGGCCGCACCGAAGCGCCTCGATCTCGATCACCCGCCGTCGACGCCGCGCGAGGCGATGATCTACCTCGAAGTGCTCGCCCAGCGCGAGGGCATCGCGCGAGAGACGGGCGAGACGCCGTGGGACTTCGCCGAGCGGCTTCGTGGCGCGTGGCCGGGAACCGGTGGCGCGCTCAACGATCTGGTCGGCACGTACAATCCCGTGCGCTATGGCGAGGGGCTCGACGATCCGGACCCGTCGCTCGCGGCGGCGTGGCGCGAGATCTGGACGCAACGCAAGCCATTCGCCGAAGCCACGGCACGCACCTGACACGACGACGGGGGAGGCGATCGCCTCCCCCGTTTCGCACGCAGATGATCCGCCAGACGCTAGGCGTCCGGATCGGTGGGCGCATCCTCCGCGACGTCCGTGATCAGGATCTTGTCGACACGATTGCCATCCATGTCCATCACCTCGAAGCGGAAGTGATCGAACGTCACGACCTCGCCATCGGTCGGGATGTGCCCGAGCTGGTCCATGATGAACCCGCCGACAGTCTCGAAGTGACCCTCGTCCTCGCCCGGCAGCTCGTCGATGTCGAACAGCTCACGCAGCTCGTGCGCCGGGAAGACCCCATCGACCAGCCACGAGCCGTCCGGACGCTGCACCGCGCCACGAGGCGCCTCGGCATCCGACTCGTTCAACTCGCCGACGAGATCCGAGAGGATATCGTTGAACGTGATCAGCCCCTCGAAGCCCCCATACTCATCGATCAGCAGCGCCATCGTCTGGCGTGCGGTACGCATCTGCTCGATCACCGCGAACACCGGCGCGCGCTCGGGCAGAAAGAGCCCCGGCTGCACGGCATCGCGCAGATCCGTCGACTCGCCGGTCACCTGACGTCGCCACAGTTCGCGCGTCGAGACCACGCCGATCACATTGTCGAGCGATCCCTCGCAGACCGGATAGAACTGCCGCGGCGATTCCGCCATGCGCTGACGATTCTCCTCGTCCGACTTCGCGAGATCGAGATAGTCGACCGCGTGACGCGGGGTCATCAGCTCACCGGCGGTGCGCTCCGCGACATCAAAGACGCCAGTGACCATCCGCAACTCGGCCTGCTGGAAGACGCCGGCATCCGCACCCTGCTGCACGAGGAGCTCGATCTCCTCCTCCGACACCTGATTCTCGTCGGCACGATTCGGGCCGAACAGGCGCAGCACGGTGTCAGTCGAGAAGGCAAGGAACGTCGCGACCGGCGACATCACGGTCGAGATCACCTTGAGCGGGCGCGCCATCAGCGAGGCCATCGCCTCCGGATTGCGGAGTGCGAGCTGCTTCGGCACCAGCTCGCCGATCACGAGCGAGAGATACGTGATGATCACGACGACGAGTACCGGCGCGATCGCGTCGGCAGAGCCGTCGAGCCCGGGGATCTTCGCGATCCCCGACGAGACCGGCTCGGACAGCGTCGCGCCACCGAATGCACCACTCAGGATACCGATGAGCGTGATGCCGATCTGGACGGTCGAGAGGAAGCGATTCGGTTCGGCCGCGAGTTCGAGGGCGGTGGCCGCTCCACGATTGCCGCGATCGGCGAGGCTCTGGAGGCGGGCGGTGCGAGAGGAGACGATCGCGAGCTCGGACATCGAGAGGAGTCCGTTCGCGATGATGAGGAGGAGAACGACGATGGCTTCTATGCCCATCTGGGGGGAATGTGTCCTTTCGACCGTGGAAGCGAACATCCCGCCGACGTGGATATCAGGGGGATGCGCGAACGTCTTCGCGACGTGACATCGTCGGGCGCGCGCCCATCAATGGCGATGTCTGGCACATGCCGGGAGGCATGCTCGTTCACACGATGTGTCAATGGAAACTATACCGAATTGTGGGACGTTCATGAAGGCATACCGGCACACCATGCCGACCGGTACGAATGCGCGTGCAGGGAAAAATGGCACATGTGCCGTTGTGCATGGTCGAAGATGTAGGAATATAGTACCATTACCCTATGACAGCGGGAACGCTATAGGGCATTGGTCCTAGAGACTCCAAGCGAGACGTTTCCCATCATGCTGCACGATGTGTGTTTCATGAAGGATGAGCCATGATGACAATGAGCGGTACGGCAAGTGGACCGGTGCGACAGCGCATCGGACCGACAATCAAGAATCGACGACATCAGCATGCGATGTCGCTGAACAAGCTGGCGGTCGAGGCGGGGATTTCGCCATCGCACCTCAGCCGCATCGAGCGCGGACTGACGGTGCCGTCGTATGACGTGCTCGATCGCATCGCCGATGCGCTCGGGTCGGACCTCAGCGCGCTGCGCCATGAGGAAGAGCAGGCACTGGAGATCGACGGCAACCTCGATCACATCTTCAGCCAGATCGGTCTGGATGCCGAGGCACGCGTCGAGCTCCTGCAGCTCAGCCACGAGACCCGCGAGGCCCTCGCCACGGCGCTGCAGCGCCTGCAGTCGAAGGGCTAGCGTCGGTTCCAGGATGCGGGGTGGGAGAGGCGTCGGTTACGACGAGATGGGCCCCGCTTCCGGACGACGCTGACGCATGGCCTGTTCCCAGTCACCACGACTGCAGGCCATCGCGAGCACGTTCAACTCCCGCCGATGCGCGGCGACCCATTCCGTGTGCGACCCCACCTCACGGAACCCGACACGTGCGTACGCCCGCTGCGCACGGATGTTGTACGAGAACACCTCCAGCTGCACCTCCTGCATCCCCAGTGTCTCGAAAGCTTCGGCCAGGACCAGGCTCGTCGCCTCGGTCCCGTAGCCATGCCCCCAGGCATCCTTCTCCCCGATCACGATCCGGAAGAGGCACGACTCCGTGCCGCGGAAATCCGTGACCGCGGTCGACCCGATGAGGCGCCCCGTCTCGTGCTCGTGAATCGCCCAGCACGTCCCCCGTGCCGACGACGGCATGATGATCGAGTCGAAGTAGCTGCGCGCACGCGCCGGCGAAAGCGGGCTGAGATCGTGCCGCAGGAGCTCGGCGATCTCGGAATCGCCGTACCAGCGAACGAAGGTCTCGCGATTGCTCGGCTCGTGCTCGCGCAGATCGACGAGATTCCCGGAGCGAACAATGCGGGCGAGGGGAGAATCCGGGTGGCGGGTCATGGTGAGGTTCCGATCCTGACGAATGGGACGATGCAGCCTGCGAGGCGCGATCGTTCAGGATCGCGTGCGCGCCTAGGGTAGCACCGATGCGGAATGCTGCACACGAGAAAAACGAGGGGGAGGTGCCGGGCACCTCGCCCCTCGTTCTGGTAGGCGGTCTGAATGCGGGCGATCTCAATGAGACCGTTCGTAGGGGTACTCCGCGGGATGACGGAGCGTTGCGCTCGATGGACTACCAGCGATCGTACGAGGACGAGCTGCTGCGTCGGCTCTGGAAGCAATCGCGGCAATAGACCGGCTTGCCCGGGGTCGGGTTGAACGGGACCTCGGTCGGCTGGCCGCACTCGGAGCAGGTCGCCGGGTACAGCTGGCGCGGCGCGGAGTTGAAGCCACCGCTGCGCTCACCGCCGTAGGAGGAACCGCCACCATAGCTGTTTCCACCACCGTAGCTGCCGCCGCTGGAGTAGCTGCTGCCGCCACCGGTCTGGTTGCGCTGCTGCTTGCGTGCCGAACGGCAGCTCGGGCAACGCTGCGGATCAGAGAATCCGCGCTGCTGATAAAATTCCTGCTCACCAACCGTGAACACGAATTCCTGGCCGCAATCACGACAGGTCAGCGTTCGTTCGCTCATTCCGTATGAACCTCTCTCGCCGTGACGTACTCACGGCACAAAACGTGAATTGAATATGCCTGCGCGAAACGCATCCGGACGTGACACGAGCGAACACCGCCTGGGTCCAGTCGAGCGCAACCTATGGAAACGTCCCGTGTGCCCGGAGTATACCACGAATTTCGCAATGTCAACTGAATTCAACATTCCTCACCACGATGTGATGGCGTCATCCCGATTCGCCGAACGTCATTCACCGAAAACTCGTGCACGCTTACGTTCAGTAAGGCAAGTCCGCTCGACACGATCATGCGGATTGCAGGAATCGTTCTCAGGAAGTGCTGCCACCAGACTCATGATGTCGCGTGTGGACATGGTAGCATCCCAAGGTGAAATGGCAAGGCAAACGGCGACCACTCGGGGATGTCCAGGGCAACAGCGGAGTTGCCGATCCGGGAAGGTCACCGCGTGAAGGAGCAGGTCGGCCCATGAATATCCACGAATATCAGGCGGCGGCGATTCTTGCACAGCATGGTGTCCCGGTGAATCCGGGGCGAGTCGCGTCCACGCCCGACGAGGCTGCCGCCGCCGCGGCGGACCTCGGCGGGACGGTCGCGATCAAGGCACAGGTCCACACCGGGGGACGCGGCAAGGCGGGGGGCATCAAGCTCGCCCACACGCCCGAGGACGCGCGCAATGCCGCGACGCAGATCCTCGGCATGGACATCCGTGGACACGTCGTGCAGAAGGTGCTCGTCGCGAAGGGTGCGGAGATCGCGCATGAGTACTACCTTGGCGTGGTGCTCGATCGCCCGAACCGTCGCATCATCGTGATGGCGAGCGCCGAGGGTGGCGTCGACATCGAGGAGGTCGCCCGCGAACGCCCCGAGAAGATCGTCCGCGTGACGGGGGATCCCTATCTGGGGCTGCACGCTTATCAGGCGCGCGAGCTCGCATTCGCGCTCGGCATCGCGCCGGAGAAGGTCGCCGGCTTCGCGCAGATCGCGCAGACGCTCTACGACGTCTACGTCAGTGAGGACGCGACGCTCGTGGAGATCAACCCGCTGATCGAAACGAACGCCGGTGCCTGGCTCGCGCTCGACTCGAAGATGAGCTTCGACGACAACGCGCTCTTCCGCCACAAGGCGACCGAGGCGCTCCGCGACATGGCGGAGGAGAACGCGACCGAGATTGAGGCGAAGCAGAGCGGTATCTCGTTCGTGAAGCTGGATGGCGACATCGGCTGCATCGTGAACGGTGCCGGTCTCGCGATGGCGACGATGGATGCCGTGAAGCTGCACGGCGGCGATCCGGCGAACTTCCTTGATGTCGGCGGCGGCGCCTCGGCGGATCAGGTCGCGAAGGCGTTCTCGCTGGTGACCGCCGATCCGAATGTCCGCGCGATCCTGATCAACATCTTCGGCGGCATCACCCGCGGCGATGTCGTGGCGCAGGGCATCCAGGATGCGATGACGCGCGTCGGCGTGACGGTGCCGATCGTGGTGCGGCTCTCCGGCACGAACGCCGAGGAGGGCAAGCAGATCCTCGCGGCGGGCGGCCTGACGGCTGTCGACACGATGGACGAGGCAGCGGAAGCGGTGGTCCGCGCGGCACAGGGCGTGATCGCCTGATCGGGCGGATGCAGCTCCCGGACACAATGACGTGACGGGGGATCAGAGAGGAAGATCATCGTGAGCATTCTCGTCAACAAGAACACGCGCCTCCTCGTGCAGGGCATCACCGGTCGCGAGGGATCGTTCCACGGCACGCAGATGGTCGAGTACGGCACGAATGTCGTCGCGGGCGTCACGCCCGGCAAGGCCGGTCTCGAAGTCGCGGGCGTGCCGGTCTACAACACGGTCGCCGACGCCGTGCGGGAGACACAGGCGAACACCTCGATCATCTACATCCCGGCGCGCTTCGCGGCGGATGCCATCTACGAGGCGGTCGACGCGGGCATCGAGTTGATCGTCTGCATCACCGAGGGCCTGCCGATCGCGGACATGGTGCCGGTGTACGCCTACGTGCAGGCACACGGGGCGCGTCTGCTCGGCCCGAACTGTCCGGGGCTGATCACGCCGGGCGAGGCGAAGGTCGGCATCATGCCGGGCTTCATCCACGCGCCGGGCAAGGTTGGGCTCGTCTCGCGCTCCGGCACCCTCACCTACGAGGTCGTCGACGCGCTGACGAAGGCCGGCCTCGGTCAGTCGACGGCGGTCGGCATCGGCGGCGACCCGATCATCGGGACGTCGTTCGTGGATGTGCTGGCGCTCTTCCAGGATGACCCCGACACCGAGGCGATCGTGATGATCGGCGAGATCGGCGGCAACGACGAGGAGACGGCGGCGGCGTTCATCAGGGAGCACGTCACGAAGCCGGTCGCGGGATTCATCGCCGGGCAGACAGCACCGGAGGGCAAGCGGATGGGGCACGCCGGCGCGATCATCTCGGGCGGCAGTGGCACGGCGGCGGACAAGATCGCCGCGCTGGAGGCCGCGGGCGTCCGCGTCGCGACGAGTCCGTCGCAGGTACCGGCGCTGCTCAAGGACGCGATCGCGGCCGTCTCGGCCTGAGTGACGCATGATTGACGACGGCATCGTGCAGGTGGTGCGCGGCGATCTGACGCGCGAACGCAGCGATGCCGTCGTCAACGTGATGTATCTGGCCGGCGATCACCTCGCACTGACCCCGACCGGCCGCGCACTCTTTCGCGTCGGTGGTCCGCAGCTGGAGGAGGCAGTCGCGTCTCTCGGGGAGTTCGGCGTCGGTCAGGCGCGCCTCACGTCCGGCTTCGGGTTACCTGCCGGCTTCGCGGTGCACCTGCTATTGCCATCCATCGCGCAGGCCAATCTCGCACGCACGGGCATCGCGCGGGGCGTCGCCGAGGCGGTGACGGTCGCGCTGCGGAGCGGCGCGCATCGGGTGAGCCTCCCGCCGATCGGACCGACGGCGACACAGCCGCTTACCGAGTCGATCGGTCGCGTGATGCTGGGCGTGCTGCACGATCTGGCGTTCCGCGCCGACGCGCTCGAGTTGGTACGGATCGTCTGCCCGGACGCTGTCAGCTACGAGGCGATGGTCCGCGCGATCGAACGCGGGCTGGAGTGACGCGATACCCCAGCCCGCACGACTTTACGTCAACGGCTCGATCGTGACGATCCAGTCGCCGGAAGTTTCCACCTTCAGGAAGTACTCACCTGCAGAAATGGCCACGACCGTCTGAGAATCTCCCGGTTCCCATCCTGCCAGACTGCTATCTTCGACGGTCTCGTTGGACAGATCCCGGATGGAAATCAACACGGAATCACCGTTGCTTTCAGGAACCGTGAGTGTCACGAGATAGGAGCCATCCTCAGAGATTGAGAATCGCTCGATCTGCTCGCCACGACCAGCCATCTCGATGACGTTACTCTCCCCGATGACATCACCTCCGGTAGGAGTCGCACTGGGATTCGACGGCTCAACCGTTTGCGGCACCTTAGTCGAGACCGCCGTGGGCGTATTGGTCGACTCCGGCGTTGGTGTCACCGCTGCCACCTTCGGAACGCGCCGATCGAGGTCAGCAACTCGGTCGAACTCGCGATCACAGGCGCGCCCATCTCGATCCACATCAAGCACGCTCTGCTCCTCCGGATGCTCCGCGTAGTACACCTGTGCGATCTGGAACGTGCGAAACACGTCGCAATCCTCGACCGGCGTATCGATCCCGCGTGCCACTTCGAGCACCACATTCGGATCATCCTCAAAATCCTCAATATCCGCGAACAGCTCATCCGAGATGGCGGTCACGTCGTCGAGCATATCGACGGCCTCGTCCATCGTGTCCACATCTAGGACCTGCATGGCTGATCCCATCATCGTGACCGAGGTATCAAGGATGGTGATTGCCTCTAGCCACTGGACATGCAGATGAGCCTGACGCGGCGACGGGGTCAGGTCCAGAGCCTCTTCCAGGATCGCATGGAAATCATCCTCGACATTCGACCACCGTCGCTGCCAGCTTGACGTGAACACGACCGAGAAGTCTTCAGACGTCTCCTCCAGCAATGGGGAAACGGTCGTTGTGGCGATCAACATCGCTGCCTGTTGATCCTCGAGATCAGACATGAACGTCCGTTCCGCCGAGGTTAGCGTTCTCGAGGGTAACGACGATTGCGCAGCAACGCCCGACAGACCGGACTGCGCCACAATGATAGCCAACAACACGCATGTCGATACGACACGCAAAAGCGATCCTCTCACAATGTTCTCCCTATCAATCCGTATGTGCTTGTGGACGGGCCGTCGGCCATTGGTTCCACTCGCAGTATACGAGATTCTTGCGCCACATGTGAAACATGGATCGGGAGGACATGACACAAAAATGCCCGGTTGCGAATGATCGCAACCGGGCTTCCATACATCGCTCAACGCCCCTCCAATCAGGAGGTCAGTCGTCGTCCTCGACGCCAGCCTCGGCGAAGCCGACGACGCCGATGCCCTCGACCCCGATCGCGCACGGCTCGAGATGCAGGCTCGTCACGTTCAGCCCCGCGAACGGCGTGATCCCGAACCACCGACGCAGATGCTCGTGCGGGCCGTTGTACCCCTTGATCAGCGGCGTTACCCACGCGACCACCTCGACCGACTCCGTCACCGGGCGATGATCGCCCGTCAGCGCGCGATGCCGCGCCGCGAACCGCGCGATCGCCGCGCTGCCCACGATCATCGCGCTCTCGCTCACCGCCTGACTCATCGTCGCCTTGTCGATGATGTCATCCGCACCCGCCACGCGTAGCGTGAACGCGAGCGTCTCCGCGTCCGCCTGCGCCGCCAGCTGCGCGCTCAGGATCTCGTCGACGATGTCCTGCGTCGCCGCGAGATCGGCGCTCATCACCACGTCATGATCGCCCGTGTACGATGGGATCAGGAACGAGCCCGGCGGGTAGAGACCATCCGGCGCGTGACGCTGCTTCTTCAGCAGCACCGCCGGGATGCCCGACACGATCGCGTACATCGAGCCGACCGGATAGCCGGACATCCCCGGCACCACGAGCAGATCGACGCGCTGCTCCTGCAGATGCGCCGCCGCCTCCCGCACGTGCGCCGCGATGTACTTCGGCCGCGCCGCCGTCTTCAGCAGGCTGCCGTACTCGATGCCGGCACCACCCCCCGCGAACATCGCGGTGCGCCCCAGACGCAACAGACCGCGCAGCAGATCGCGTCCGCCCTCTGTCAGCGAGGCCGACGCGAGCGCGCGATCGAGCTCGTCGTACGGCACGAACTCGCCATCCGCCAGCGGGGCGGGTGGCGTCGGCACCTCGAGCGGACGCTCGTATCGCGGCAGGGAGATCGCATTTTCGTGAGAACCGGTCATGACCCGCAATGTGCTCCTGTGAAAATCGTGCAATGAACGAAGATGCCGCGGGCGCGCTCAGCGCTCCTCCCGCACGTAGGCCTGACCGAGCGCCGCCGGCGCCCCGATCCGCTTCGCGCGCGACTGCTGCGTCGCGAAGACGAGGACGACGATCGTGAAGACATAGGGCAGCATGTTCAGGAAGAAGGACGAGACCGGCACATCGACCGTCTGCAGGCGGAACTGCGCCGCCTCGACCGCGCCGAAGATGAGCGCTCCGAGCGCCACGCGCGCCGGATTCCACATGCCGAAGATCACCAGCGCGACCGCGATCCAGCCGCGACCGGCCGTCATGTTCTCGGTCCAGCCGGGATTCGTCGACAGCGAGATCACCGCGCCGCCGATCCCCGCGAACGCACCGCCGATCACGACGTACGCGTAGCGCTGCCGCGTGACGTCGATGCCCATCGCATCCGCTGTCGCCGGACTCTCACCGACCGCGCGGAGGTTGAGCCCATAGCGCGTGCGATAGACGAACCACCAGAGCAGCGGCACGACGACATATGCGATGTAGACGAGCGCGCTCTGATCGAACAGGATCGTGCCGAACCGCGGGATGTCGCTCAGTCCCGGGATCGCCAGCGAGCGGAACGACTCCGGCGCCGGCTTCCCGACCAGCGATGTCCCGAGATAGGCGGAGAGCCCCTGCCCGAACAGCGTCAGCGCGAGACCGCTCACGACCTGATTCGCGCGCAGGGAGATCGTCAGCACGGCATGGATCAGCGCCATGACGCCACCGGCGATCATCGCGCCGATCAGACCGATCCACGCGCTCCCCGACCAGTAGCAGAACGCGAAGCCGGAGAGTGCGCCCATCAGCATCATGCCCTCGACACCGAGATTGATGACCCCGGCGCGCTCCGAGAGCGAGGCACCAAGTCCGGCGAAGAGGAGCGCCGCGCCCGATCCCATCGCCGCAGCGAGGACGGACGTGATGAAGCCAAGCGTCAGGATGTCGCTCACGCCGTCACCTCCGTCGACGAGGCGCGCACGACGCGGTAGCGCGCGAGGAAGTCACCGCCGAGCAGGCAGAAGAGGATCACGCCCTGCAACATCGGCGCGATCGCGGAGGGCAGCCCCATCGACGTCTGCAGCTGATCGCCCCCCACCAACAGACCAGCGAGGAGGAACGCAACGAGGGCGATCCCGACCGGATGCAGGCGTCCGAGCCAGGCGACGATGATCGCCGTGTACCCATAGCCCACGGCGACGCCGCGCTGCAACTGATGGTTGATGCCGGCCATGTCGCTCATCCCGGCGAGCCCGGCAAGCGCGCCACTCAGCGCCAGCACGAGCACGATGTTGCGCGCCGTCCGCATGCCGGCGTACCGCGCGACGCGTTCGCTCGCCCCCGTGATGCCGATCTCGTAGCCCCAGCGCGTGCGTCGGAACACGACCCACAGCACGATCATCACGATGAAGCCGAAGAGCAATCCGAGATGGACGCGCGTCGTGCCCCACGTCGGGAGGTAACTCGCGGCGGGAAAGCGCTCGGAGCCGGGGAACCCATAGGACATCGGGTCCTTCCACGGACCGTAGATGAGGTAGTCGGAGAAGAGGATCGCGACGTAGTTGAGCATCAGCGTGGTGATCGTCTCGTTCACGCCAAGGTAGCCGCGCAGCACGCCCGGGATCAGCGCCCACAGCGCGCCGCCGATCATGCCGGCCACGATCATCGCCGGGATGATCACCCACGGACCGCGCTCGCTGAAGCCGTAGATCGCGGCCCACGTCGCGAAGATCGAGCCGAAGACGTACTGCCCCTCCGCGCCGATGTTCCAGAGCTGCATCCGGAACGCGACCGACACGCCGAGTCCAAGCAGGAAGAGCGGCGTCATCTTGACCAGCGTCTCGGAGAGGTTGTACTCACCGACGAACGCGCCCTTCGCCATCTCGCGGTAGACGTCGATCGGCTGCTCCCCGGCGAGGATCATGATGATGCCGCCGAGAATCAGACCGAGTACCACGCTTCCGACCGTGATCGCGATCTGCCGGAGGATGGTCGGCTGCGGGATGCGCTCCAGCTTCCAGCGCGGTGAGGCCACCGCGACATTCGCCGCGCTCATGCGAGCACCTCCTCAGGCACGATGCCCGCCATCAGCTCACCGATCACCTCGGTGGTCGCCTGCCAGGTCGGGATGATCCCCACGATCCGCCCCTCGTACATGACCGCGATGCGATCGCACAGCGTCATCAATTCTTCGAGATCCTCCGAGATGAGCAGGGTCGCGGCACCGCGCTCACGTTGCGCGCGCAGCACGTCGTGGATGGTCTCCGCCGCGCCGACATCGACGCCGCGCGTCGGATGCACGGCGACGATCACGTTCGGCTCACCGGCGAGCTCGCGCGCGATCAGAAGTTTCTGCTGATTGCCGCCCGAGAGATCGCGGATGCGCGTCGAGCGTCCGGGCGTCTTCACGTCGTAACCCTCGATCAGGCGATCGGTGAACCGCGCGATCGCCCCCGACACGAGCAGCGGCCCACGCGCGATCGGCGAGCGCTGGTACGCCCGGATGATCGCGTTGTCCGCCAGATCGCGCGAACCGACGAGTCCGGTCCCGAGGCGATCCTCCGGCACGTGCGCGACGCCGGCATCCGCGATCAGCCGCGGATGCGCGTTCGTGCGATCGGTGCCCTGCACCACGACGCGCCCGGCGATCGCCTTCCGCTCGCCGGTGATCGTCTCGGCCAGCTCGCGCTGCCCGTTGCCGGCAACCCCCGCGACCCCAAGGATCTCCCCCGGCGCGATCGCGAAGGAGACGTCGTTCAGCGCGAGCAGCCCCTTGTCGCCCCGCGCGGAGAGCCCCTCGACGCGGAGCGCCGGCTCGCCGATCGTGGTGACGGCATCGGTACGCGCGGGCGGCGTGACGAGCTCGCGCCCGACCATCATCCGCGCGAGATCGCGTCGGCTGACCCCCTCGCTCGACACGGTGCCAGTCAGCTCGCCACGTCGCAGCACGGAGATGCGATCGGCGACCTTCACGACCTCGTCGAGCTTGTGCGAGATGAAGATGATGCAGAAGCCCTCCGCCGCGAGGCTCCGCAGCGTCGCGATCAGCTGATCGGACTCCTGCGGCGTCAGCACGGCGGTCGGCTCATCAAGCACGAGAATCCGCGCCCCACGGTAGAGTGCGCGCAGAATCTCGACGCGCTGCTGCTCGCCGACCGAGAGCTGCCAGATGTGCGCCCCCGGATCGACATCGAGCCCGTAGGCTGCACTGATCTCGCGCAGCTTCGCGGAGACGCCCGTCGGATCGAGGCGCGTGCCGGTATCGGTCGATCCCAGCATCACGTTCTCGGCGACGGTGAACGACTCGACCAGCATGAAATGCTGGTACACCATGCCGATCCCGCGCGCGATGGCATCGCGCGGGGATCGGAACTGCACGATGTCGCCGTCGATCGCGACGGTCCCCTCGTCCGGACGATACATCCCGGCGAGGATGCTCATCAGCGTCGACTTCCCGGCGCCGTTCTCACCGATCAGCGCGTGCACGTCTCCCCACGCGGCGGCGAACGTGACCTCGCGATTCGCGACCACGGACCCGAACCGCTTGGTGACCTGTGTGAGCGCTACGGCTGGCGGACGTGCCTCTGTCACGATCCCGCATCCCTTCATCAACTGGTGAAACGTGTGTGATCCGAACCCGTGAACCACGAGACCGGCGATCGCGCAGACGGTCTCCGCGCGATGCCGGTCCCGCCCCGATGCGTGCCTAGCTGGCGATGTCGCCGATGACGCCCTCGACGAACCAGGTCATCGCGAGGAGTTCCTCGGCGGTCATCGCGGTGCCCTCGGCCACCTGCTCGTTGCCGTCCTGATCGTTGATCGGACCGGTGAAGATGGTGAAGATGTCCTTCTCGCCGGACTTGAAGAGCTCGGCCTCGGCCTCGGCGGCGGCCTTCACGTCCTCCGGCACGAGATCGGTGATCGGCGCGAGGTCAACGACGCCGTCCTTCCAACCGCCCCAATACTGGTTCGAGGTCCACGTGCCCGCCTGGATCTGGCTGACGGCATCGGCGAAGTAGACGCCCCAGTGCCAGATCGGCGAGGTGAGCACCGCGCCCGGCGCGATCTCGGACATATCGGCGTTGTAGCCGACGCCGTACTTGCCGGCGGCCTCGGCAGCCTGCTGCGGACCCGCGGTGTCCTGATGCTGCGCGATCACGTCGGCACCACCATCAAGCAACGCCTCGGCGGCCTGACGCTCGAGCTGCGGATCGTACCAGGTGTTCGTCCAGACGACCTGCACGGTCGCGTCCGGCTTCACGGAACGGACGCCGCGCGTGAAGGCGTTGATGCCGCGAATGACCTCCGGGATCGGCACGGCGGCGACGTAGCCGAGCTTGCCCGACTCCGACATCGCACCGGCGATCTGACCGGAGACGTAGCGCGGCTCCTCGATCTTGCCGAAGGCGGTGCTCGCGTTCTCGGCCGTCATGTAGCCGGAGATGTGGATGAACTGCGTCTCCGGGAACTGCGCCGCCACGTCGATCGTCGCCTGCATGTAGCCGAACGACGTCGCGACGATGAGCTGATAGCCCTTCTGCGCGTAGTCACGGATCACGCGGGCGGCGTCGGCACCCGTCTCCGGCACGTTCTCGGAGTAGGCCGTCTCGACGTTGGCGATGTTCTCCTCGAGGTAGATGCGCCCCTGATCCAGCGCCCACGTCCACCCGAGGTCACCCACCGGGCCGATATAGATGAAAGCGACCTTGAACGGATCACCTTCCGGCGTGGACTGCGCGCCCACGATGGACGGCAGCGTGAAGGCGGCGGCGGCAGCACCGGCGGTGCCGATCAGCGCGCGGCGGCTGATGCGGACATCCGAGATGACCTGAAGGTTCGGCAGAAGATCCGTGCGATTCGACATGTGTATGCTCCCCAACTACGTATGCTCACGACGACGTTCGTCAGCGTGCGATGGCCTCGAAGACAATATCCTGCGCACCTTCCCACACGATGCGCCGCCCGACCTCCTTGAGCTGCTCCTTGCCCTCGACAATCGTCAGGAAGTGGTTCCCGGCGAGCTGACCGAGGGTCGACGCAAAGCAGGATCGACCATACGGAAAGAGAATCTCCGTCTCGCTGTATCCACCCGGGTAGAAGAGGATTTCCCCCGGCGACGGATACGACGTGGCATTCTCCACCCCGACACCGAGCGTGAAGTCGCCGAGTGGCACCCACCCGGACTCCCCGCTCCAGCGGGCCTGGATCAGCTTCTGACGAAACGGCAGGATCTGCGAAAACGCGGCGACCGTCTCCGGGGCACCAGCTTCGTACTCCGCGACGAAGGTCAGATCCCCCACGGTGATCTTCAACATGTATTCCGTCCAGTGAACTTCAGGATTCATGCGCGGTGCGCACGACGGTGCGTGTCCAACCGCCGTTGGTTGCACCTGTGCATTGTCGCACAAACGGCACCCGTTTCGCGGGGCAAACCGGGGTTCTGTCAACATCGGCACAACAGTTCACGAGCGTGATTCGTTCGACCGACTCCACCATGAGCCCCACAATCCGAGAACTCGTCTCTTTCGCGAATCATTCTCAACAGGGCTATGCAAACCGGTCGGAAACTGGTATCATGAACGTGTTGATGAGAATGATTCTCATTCCTGATTTGATCACTCTGACATGTGACGCGCACCTGATACCGCGCGACCGCTCCTCAACCTGAAGGGACGCGACTGATGAACTTCCTCCGACGCACGACGTCCGCTCGCGAATACGCCGCTGATTGCCTCGCGTGGCATGTGGACGCTCCGTCCGCGACCTCCCATCTCTCGGGCAATGCCCTGACCGACGCGATCTACGCCGCCGCCGATGCGAACGGCCTGGACCTCCGCAAGGCGGAGAACATCGCCACGATCCCGGGTCTCGGCATCACCGCCCGCGTCGATGGCAAGTTCTACGCGATCGGTCTGAAGCCGCTCTTCGCGATGTTCGACATCCGCATCGCGCCGGATGCCCTGAGCGCGATCGCGCGCACCCGCCTCGCCGGGCAGGATGCCGTGCTGATCGGCTCCTGGAAGGGTGTCGAGCACGTCGTCGCCTTCGGCGAGCCGCAGGCCGCGATCGTCAACGCCGCGTAAGCGCTCCACCCCGTACCACACACGAAACGAGAGCGAGGCCGGGTCCGTCATGGACCCGGCCTCGCTCCATATGTTCAGCCCGTGAGGACTCGCGCGATCAGTCGCCCGGCGCGAACTCGGGCTGACGCGGCTCTGCCGTCGGCAGCTCCGTGCGCGGACGCCGCACGATCGGCGCGAGATCGCCCTCGATCTTCGGGTCCGGGATCCAGCTCAGGATGCGCGGGAACCACCAGTTCGCCCGCCCCGTCAGCTTCATCGTCGCCGGCACGAGGATCGTCCGGATCAGCGTCGCGTCCAGCAGGATCGCCACCCCGAGCCCGAAGCCAAGCTGCTGGATCGCGACCAGCCGCCCCATCGCGAAGGCCGCGAACACCGCGACCATGATCAGCGCCGCCCCGGTGATGATCCGGCCCGTCGACTGCACACCGAACGCGACCGAAGCGGTGTTGTCCCGCGTGTGATCCCAGTGCTCGCGGATGCGGCTCAGCAGGAAGACGTGGTAATCCATGCTCAGGCCGAACAGGATGCAGAAGATGAAGACCGGCAGCCAGTCGGTGATGACATCCACCTGCGTGAACCCGAACAGGTCCGCGCCCCAGCCATGCTGGAACACCGCCACCACGAGGCCGTACGCCGCACCGACCGAGAGCAGATTCAGCACGATGGAGATGATCGGCACGACGATCGAGCGGAAGGCAACCATCAGCAACAGGAAGCTCAATCCGAGCACGAAGGCGAACACCACCGGCAGCCGCTCGTTCAGCACGCGATCGAAGTCGACCACGAAGGCGGTGTTGCCGCCGACGTACACCTGATCGGCGCGATCCC
>Ga0164243_10007479_pt1 | contig 16310 bp, 13 predicted proteins | sample OricompcompostOP_FD_108781 | JGI IMG/M metagenome (GOLD analysis project Ga0164243, IMG submission 108781) | Organic Plus compost microbial communities from Emeryville, California, USA - Original compost - Organic plus compost (OP) | ecosystem: Engineered > Solid waste > Mixed feedstock >...
CGTGGTCGTATCCGACTGCTTCTCCACCCCGGCCACGAGCACACATCGGTGCGCACCCGACTGGATCATCCTGATCCCGGCCTGCACCGCCATCAACCCGCCTGCGCAGGCCCCGACTAGCTGGCCGAACGGCGCGGGTACCAGGCCGAGTTCGTCGGCGGCGACAGCGCCGAGATTCTGTTGCTCGAAGGTCTCCGGCAGGGTGCAGGACACCATGCCGCCGTCGATTTCCCCGAGGTCGATACCGGCGTCGGCGACCGCGGCCAGTGCCGACTCGACGAGCAGGTCCTTCCACGACCGGTCCGGGAAGAACCCGTGCCGGGTGATACCGGCACCGGCCACCGCGACGCCGGTCATGCCCCGGCTCCCAGCAACCGGGCCGCGTTGCCGGACAGCCAGGCACTCAACGCGTCCTCGCTGAGGCCGAGCCCCGTGAACTCGCCCGCCAGCTCACCGGTGGTCCGGCCACTCACCCACGTCGTGCTGCCGAACACGACCTTGCGCCGCAGCGGACCTTCGACGCGGGCGAGCACCGGCTCCCAGCCGTAGCCCGGCGCGGTCATCGCGGTGGCGCGGTGGGTGGAGCTGTCGAGGTAGACGTGACGATGCCGCTGCGCGACCGCGGCCATCTCCGTCATCCAGGGCCAGCCGCCGTGCCCCGCGACGATCCGCAGCTCAGGATGACGGCCGGCGAGCCGGTCCACATGCCGCCAGCCACACGAGTCGAGCCGCCGGGCCGACGCGAAGTTCTGTCCACAGTGGACCCAGACCGGCAGGTGTTCCCGTTCCGCATAGGCGAAGACCGGGGTGAACTCGTCGCGCAGGATGTCGGTGTCGTCGAGGAACGGGATGATCGACAAGCCGGTGGCGCCAAGCTCACGGTGTGCCCGGATGACCTCGCGTTCGGCCGCGGCGGCGTCCTTGAGCGAGATTCCCGCCCAGAACCGGAGTTCCGGCCGTCCGGCGACCGAAGCCGCGACGCGATCGTTCACTGTACCGTCGGGCACCTTCCACATCCCGCCGTGTACCACCTGCCGCGTCACACCGCCGGCACGCAGTCGCTCAACGTGCCGGTCGGCGTCGAGGTCCAGCCGCCCCGGCTCGACGAGCAGATCGACCGCCGAGAACGGGTCCCGTTCGACCATCTCGCGGTACCGCCCGTGGTCGGCACCGGCCTGGTCGCACAGCCGTCGCGCGAACACGCTCAGATACCGCGGCGCGTCCGCGGCGAAGGCGCCGAGGTAGGCCCGCCAGCAGTCCCGGTCATAGGCCACCTCGCAGATATCGACGATGTGCATGAACATTTGTTTACCCGAGTTGCTGCGCCGATGTCAATGGACGTTCATACAGCGGGCTAGAGTGACGGTATGACGACTGGGCCCACGGAGAAGACCGCGCAACGAATCGAGGCCACGGCGGTCGAGCTGTTCTTCCGCGAGGGCTATCCCAAGACCAGCATCAGGGAGATCACCTCGGCGCTCGGCCTGACGCCCGGCGCGCTGTACAACCACTTCCGCTCCAAGGAGGAGCTGCTCTACGCGATCGTGTCGAAGACGCACACGGCGATCGAGCAGACCCTGGAGGAGGCGCTGCTGCGCGCGGGCGACGATCCGGCCCGCCAGCTCTGGGAGGTCACGCGCGCGCTCACGGTGTTCTACACCCAGCACCAGAAGGAAGCGATCATCAGCAAGCAGGAGTACCGCCGCCTGCCCGATCCGCATCCGGCGGAGATGCTCGGCAGCGAGCGCCGGATCCGCCGCACCGTCGAGCGGATACTCGAGCGCGGCCTGCGGCAGGAGGCGTTCCGGCTGACGCTGCCCGGCGGGCGGCGTGCCGACATCCCGATCACCGCGAAGGCGATCCTCGACCAGATGATCAACGCGGGCGTGTGGTTCCGCCCGGAGGGCAGGCTGAGCGTGGACGAGCTGGCCGACCAGTACGCCGGGCTGGTGCTGCAACTGGCCGGGCTCGCACCGGAAGCGGCCGAGGCGGCGGCACGGCCACGCGACCGCGCCTCCTAACCCGCGGCCAGCCGGTCGCGTTTGACCTTGATACCGGCGGCCTCCCGGTCCCAGGTGTCCGGCGTGACCCCCTCGGCACGCAACCGATGTTTCTCGATCTTGCTGGTCGGGGTCTTCGGCAGCTCCCGCACGATCCGAATGTAGCGCGGCACCATGAAGTACGGGAGCCGCTCGGCCAGCGCGGCCAGCAGCGCGGCCGGGTCGAGCTCGGCGCCGGCCACCGGAGCCACCACGGCGAGTACGTCGTCCTCGCTGTCGGGTGAGGGCACTGCCACCACCGCGGCCTCCCGCACCAGCGGATGCGCCAGCACCTCGACCTCGACCTCGAACGACGAGATGTTCTCGCCGCGCCTGCGGATGGCGTCCTTGACCCGGTCGACGAAGAAGTACTGCCCGTGCTCGTCGCGGCGGAAGGCGTCGCCGGTGTGGAACCAGCCGTTGCGCCACGCCCGCGCGGTGGCCTCGGGCATGCCCCAGTAACCGGAGTTCATCGCCCACGGCCGGTCGGTGCGCAGGACCAGCTCACCGGGCTCCCCGTCGGGCACCTCACGGTCGTGCTCGTCGACCAGCCGCGCCTGCACCCCCCGGCGCAGCCGCCCGCAGGTGCCGGTGGTCGCGGGCTGCGGTTCGGAGATGATCGGCACCGACGTCTCGGTCATGTTGAACAGCGCCACCACGGTGACGCCGAACCGCTCGGCGAAGGTCGTCGCGTCCTCGGTCAGCGGCACCATGAACACGCGTCGCAGCGGATGTTCGCGGTCGCCGGGACCCGGCGGCCGTTTCGACAGGTAGCTCGCCATGACGCCGAGCAACGTCACGTGTGTGGTGCCCGTGGTGCGCACGGTGTCCCAGAAGGCGTCGGTGCTGAAGCTCTCCACGATCGCGATCGACGCACCCGCGAGCAGGGCCGCGTACACACCGATGGTGCCGCCCGCGTGAAACAGCGGCAGGTTGACCAGATACCGGTCGCCGGGCCCGAAGTTGCCGTGGAACGGCACGCTCGACGCGGTGGCCAGGTGGGTGTACGAGCAGGTGACGCCCTTGGACGGGCCGGTCGTACCGGAGGTCAGGATGATCGCGTACGGATGCCATGGCTCGACCGGCTCGTCGGGACCCACCGGTCCAGCCCCGTCGTCGAGGACCTCGCCGGCGCGCAGCGGCACGATGTGCTCGAGCCCGTGCTCGACCCCGTCCAGCCGATCGGTCAGCGCGGGATGGGCGAGCATGACACGGGCGCCGGGCAACCTCACCGCGTGCTGGAGCAGGCCGCCGCGGAAGGCTGGGTTGAGCGGGACGTAGATCGCGCCGAGCAGGTTCGCGCCGAACCAGGCACGCAGCGCGTCCGGGCCATTGGGCAGCCAGGACAGGACGCGGTCCCCATGCCGCACCCCGAGTTCACGCAGGCGCCGCGCCATGGTGTTCGCGACGGCCCACGTCCGCGCGTAGGTCCAGGAAGTTCCATCGGGAAAGGTCGCGAACACCTGGTCCGGCCGCAGTTCCGCCTGCCGCCGCAACAGCGGGCCGAGCACACAGTCGGCGGCGTCCGGCACCTCGGCACTCCACCAGTCCATGTCGCGTCTCCTCTCGATTTCATCGTCCATCTAGGCAGAGTATATGAACACTTATATACTTCGACGCCGCGGGACTACGCAACCGCGGACATCGATGAAGCTGTCGGGAATCGGAGCAGCATGAGCCAGGGAATGTGTGCGCCCCAGTTCGCCAGGGTGCGCGAGGAGTTCGAACGCAATTTCGCCGAACGCGGCGAGGTCGGCGCGTCGGTGTGCGTGACCATCGACGGCGAGCGGGTGGTCGACCTGTGGGGCGGGATCGCCGACCAGGACAGCGGCCGAGCATGGGAGCGGGACACGATCAGCGTGGTGTTCTCTTCCAGTAAGGGGGCCACCGCGCTGTGCCTGCACATCCTCGCCGCGCGCAGACAGGTCGACCTCGACGCGCCGGTGACCACCTACTGGCCGGAATTCGGGCAGCAGGATGTCACGGTCGGCATGGTGCTCGCGCACCGCAGCGGCATCACCACCATCAGCGAGCCCTTGCCCGACGGCGCCTTCTTCGACTGGCCGCTGATGACGAATGTGCTGGCGCGGCAACCGCCGGAATGGAAACCGGGTTCGCGTCACGGCTACCAGGCACTCACGTTCGGCTGGCTGGCCGGTGAGATCGTGCGGCGCGTCAGCGGCCGGCCGCTCGGCGCGTTCCTGCGCACCGAGGTGGCCGAACCACTCGGCCTCGACCTGTGGTTCGGCCTGCCGGAAAGCGAGGAGCCACGGGTCGCGCCGATGATCTTCCCCGCCGGTGACGCGCCGGACCAGGCACGCTTCATGATCCTCATCGGCACCGAACCGGAGTCCGTACCCGCCCGTATCTTCCTCAATTCGGGCGGTTACATGCTGCCGGGCCCGCTCGGCTTCGACTCACGCGCCGCGCACGCCGCGGCGATCGGGGCCGCCGGCCTGATCACGAACGCGCGCGGGCTGGCCGGCATGTACGCGCCGCTCGCCTGTGGCGGTGAGCTGAACGGAGTGCGTCTGGTCGGCGAGCGCGAACTGGTGCGGATGGGCACCACCGTGTCGGCAGGCCCGGACGCCACGCTCCTGCACGACACACGTTTCTCGTACGGCTTCATGCGCTCCACCGACAACCGGCGCCGGCCGCCGCAGTTCCGCGACAGCATGATCCTGTCCTCCGATGCCTTCGGCCACCCCGGTTTCGGCGGCGGGATCGGGTTCGCCTCGCCCGCCCACCGGATGTCCTTCGCATACACGATGAACAACATGGGCCCGGGTACGCTTCTCAATCCGCGTGGGCAGCGCCTGGTGGACGCCGTGTACCGCAGCCTCGGCCACACGGATGATTCCGCGGAAATCTGGCGCTGATGTCGAGACGCGCGAGCCGGCTCCGTCCTCCTGGTAGAAGACGGAAAACCCTGGAGGTAGTCATGAAGCGCGAAGAGGTAGCTCAGGTACTGGCCAAGCCGCTGTCGCTCGGCCTGCTCGGCTCGTCCATTCCGGCCCGGTTCGCCTACACCGGGCTCGACGGGGCGCCGCGCGTCATCCCGATCGGCTTCTGGTGGGACGGCACGCACATCTCGGCCGCGACCGTGCCCAACTCGGCCAAGGTGCCCGCGCTGCGGAAGAACCCGCGGGTCGCGATCACGATCGACACCGAGGGCTTCCCGCCGCACGTGCTGCTCATCCGCGGCACCGCGAGCCTGGACCTCGTCGACGGGGTGCCGGAGGGATACATCCAGGCGGGGCACAAGAACGTGCCCGACGAGCAGTTCGCCGAATGGGAAGCCGGTGTGCGCGCGCTCTACGACCAGATGGTGCTGATCACCGTCGAGCCCACCTGGGCGAAGCTGCTCGACTTCGAGACCACGATCCCGAAGGCCGTCGAGGACCTGGTCCGCGCCAAGCAGGGCTAAGGTGTTGCCCCGCCCGTCCCGGTGGGGCACGGTGAGCAGATGAGCGGTGGCGAGGAACGCGACGGGGTGGCGCTGACCAATCTCGACCAGCCGCTGCTTCCCGGCTCGGACGCGACGAAACGGGATCTGGTCGACTACCTCGACGCGCTCGCCGACCGGCTCATCCCGGCGCTGCGCGGGCGGGCGCTGTCGGTCATCCGGGTGCTGCGCGGGCAGGACCCGTTCATGCAGAAGAATCTGCCGAAGTACGCGCCGGACTGGATCCCGCGGGTGAGCATGTGGGCCGAGTCGTCGCACCGTCAGATCGCGTACGCGTTGTGTGACGACCGGCCGACGCTGCTGTGGTTCGGCAACCAGCGGGCGATCGAGTACCACCCGACGCTCGTCCGCGCCGACGCGCCGCATCTGCCGACGCATCTGGTGCTCGACCTCGATCCGCCGGAGGGCGACGACTCGTTCGGGCCCGCGGTGAAGGCGGCGCATCTGGTGCGGCAGGCGCTGGCCGACTGTGGGCTGGCGGGCGCGGTGAAGACGAGCGGGGCGAAGGGTGTGCACGTGTTCGTACCGATCGAGGGTGCGGACGCGGAGGAGGCAGCGGCGGCGACGCGCGCGCTCACAGCCCGTGCGGAGCGGCTGGATCCGGTGCTCGCCACGACCGCGTTCATCCGCGAAGACCGTGGCGGCAAGGTTTTCCTGGATTCCACGAGGGCGGGTGGTGGCACCGTCGTCTCGGTGTACAGCCCGCGCGTGCGGCCCGGGCTGCCGGTTTCGTTCCCGGTTCCGTGGTCCGATTTGGACAGTGTCTCGCCGCGGGACTTCACGCTGCGCGAGGTCGTCCGGTCCATTGGGGACGGTGATCCGTGGGCGGAGCTGCTGCCCGCACCGCAGCGGTTGCCCGCTGATTTGATCGAGGAAGGCCGCGCGATCCCGATCGCGCGCGTGCAGGCGACGCACGAGGGCAAGCGGCGGGCCAGGGCCCGGCGGAACTCGGGTTGAGCACCGCCGGGCAACCTCAGGCGAGATTCGCGTAGACGACGATGTTGTCCACGTAGCTGTGCTCGGCGTGGTCGAACACGCCGCCGCAGGTGATCAGCCGCAGCTGCGGCTTGTCCGTGTTGCCGTACACCGCGTCGGCCGGGAACTGGTCCTTGGGGACCTGGTCCTTGTGGTCGACGACGAACTTGACGTCCTTGCCGTCGCTGCGGGTCACGTGGATCTCGTCGCCGGGCGCGAGATCCTTGAGCCGGTAGAAGATTCCCGGCTGGTGGTTGCCGTCGACGTGGCCGAGGATGATGGCCGGGCCGAGGTCGCCGGGCACGGGCGAGAGCCGGTACCAGGCGGCCTGCAGTGGTTCCGTCGCCGGTGGCACCGCGATCTGGCCGTCCTTGTTGATGGCGACCGAGATCAGCGACGAGTCGGCACCGATCTTCGGGATCCGGACCTGCGTCGGGCGGAGCTTGTCGTATGGCTTCGTCACGGAAACCGAGGTGGGCACGGGCGCGGCCTGGGTGGTGCCGCCACCCGAACCACACCCGGTCAGCGCGAGGGAGAGCAGCAGGGCAGCCGCGACGACGCGGCCACCCTGCTTACCGATGTTCCGCATCGACTCAGAACCGCGCGGTCCCACCGAAACCGGTTTCGACACCGGCCTTGGGCGCGTAGGCCACCTGTGCGTCGCCGCCGTTGCTGGCCTGCCATGCCCCGGAGTCACTCGACCCCGCACCCGGCGTGATCTCGCTGCCGGTGGAGCTGCCGCCGCCCGCCTTCGGGCAGGTCCAGCTCGCCTGGATGGTCTCGTCGAAGGTCACGCCGTCGTGCAGCTGGATCAGGTAGTCCCAGTAGCGACCGTCCTGCTCCTCCTGGTACGCACCCTCGAGCACGTCGAACTGCGGCGAGCTGAAGCCCGTGGGCTCGCCGCCCGCGCACGCGATGATCACGACCGCGGTGCCGTCGCCGAGGTCGAAACCGTAGGCGGTGTCGTCCACGTAGGGGTCCGGCGGCCAGGTCTCGGTGTCCGATGCGCTGGTCTCGGTCGGCTTGCTCGACTCGGTCGTCTCCGCCGAGGTCGAGGTGGTCTCGGTGACCGCCGGTGCCGACGTGGTGGTGCTGCTCTCCTCCGAGCTGGCCGGCGCGCTGGTCGCACTGTCCGTGGCGCTGCTCGACGTGGTCGAGCTTTCCGGGCTGGAGGTCTCGGTCGGAGTCTCCGCGACGGAGGTCGTTGAGACGTCGGTGTCCTGTGCGAAGGCGGCCGGTGCCGCCGCGAAGGTGATCAAGGCGCCGGCCAGCACAGCGGCCGCGATACGCCCCAATGGCTTACGCAAATGCGCTCCCAGTGAAATAGGCGCGCGGTGCCCCCACCGCAGCGCTCCCAGTCACCACACTTTTGGGTGACCAGAGGATCTTGCCGTAAACGGAGCGCAAACTACTAATGGGGCCTTGGTGAGAAAAACCACCCGAAGAACGTGTAACGCGAGGAGATTTCCGAGCGATTGGCTCGTTCTATCAACAAATAGTAACAGAAAAACTGAGGGAACGACCAGTCGCGCCCTTGGTGGAAAATATCGGTTCGATGCGGATATTCGGAAAATGACCGCCTGGATGCCGGCGGTCATCGTCAGGCCGCCGCGGTCCGGGTCGCGACTCGCACCGCGTCCTCCAGCTCTTCGCGCGGAACCCCGTATTCGTCGGCGACCACATCCAGTGGCTCCCCGGCGCGGAAAAGATCCAGGACGTCTTCCAGCCGGGCACCACCACGGGCGAATATGGGTTGCCCGAATCCCCGTTCGGGGTCGACCACGACTTCGGCCACCTCATAAGCCGGTAGCCGAATCAATCGCACATAACCCTGGTCGTCGAACTCCAGTCGCCGCAGATACGAGGCCACCACCTCGTTGAACACCCGCTGCCCGTTGCGCACCACCACCAGTTCCCCGGCAGCTTTCACCAGACCCGGGTCTTGCACGGGTCTCGACGTAGTCGAACAAACCTCCGCGCCGTCGGTATACAGGCGGCGACTCGCCAGCGCATGTGCCAATCCGAACTCGCGCCCCAATTGCTCCAGTGCCGGACGAATTCGTTGCATCGGCACACCACTACGGCGGATCGCGGTCAAGACCGCTCCCTCCGCCAGCCCGATGAAAGGAACTACCGGCCACCGCCGGGCGCGTCGCGGTACCGTCGTCAAGATCGGAGCGCCGACCACCTCGCGCCGGCCAGGCGGACGCGGTTGCGATAGCCATGCGCCCACGCATTCAACGTGCTCTCAGGGACGTCCAAGAAGCGCGCCGCCTCACGAACGGTGTAGAGCGCGGTAGAGAAGCGATCCGGCTCGCCCACACGCTGGTCAAGCACACTCATCGGCAGGCCACCTCCTCCACCCAGACTCCCACAGTCTTTGCCCGCCGACGTCACGCAACGCCACGCGGTCATGACCCAACGAGCCGAGCAGAGCCGAAGCCTGCTACCACGGAGCCGACTAGGGGGCTCGAACCCCTGACCTGCTGTTTACAAGCTGTTGGATGCCGCGTCCTCGGTAGTTCACCTCGACGGAGTTGCAGGTCAAGGCGACCGCGCGACCGGTCACGTCCCCCGGGGTCCTGAGGGGAATGAGACGACAACTGAGACGACCCGTGCACCGACTACGCGCCTGACCGATCCCCCAGCAGATCCGATGCAGAAGGCATCCGCGGCTTGGCTCCACCAACGAAGTCATGCTCGCCGCGCAGCCAGCTGTGGAAGGTAGCGCGGGCATCAGTATCACGACTCAAACAGTCCAACAGCCGTTGCGGCGCGTCGGCCGCAGGCCGCAGCCCTAGTCGAATCGCCAATAGCTGATGGACATCACCTCGAATTTCACGACTAGGCACACTGAGAGCAACTTTTCGCGTTAACGACATTATTTCGATAATCGGCAACGAAAGTATGATCTTGCAAGGTTCAGAATCAATTTTGATCACACGGTCCTTGTCGTAGAAGTCAAAGTTCTCGGCCAGAACGGGAAAATGTGCGCGGTAGCGAAACTTGAGGGAACATATGCGCGAGGTCGAGGCGTTCAACTCGTCAGTGATTTCTTTGGAGCGCTTACGTCCAATGCGAGCCATGACCCCGGGCGTCCCCAGCCCGTTGTAGCTCCTCAGGTAACGATACGCAAAGGGCGGTACGGGGTGATTTTCTTCGCCAAAGTCGAAGCGATAGAGAGCACCCAGTCCGTGTTGCCTGAGCAAATCATCCAGCGATATATGGCCTTCTTCCCAGCAGACCTCCGCTAGCCACCATATTTTTCTGGAGGCCGACTTCACCGGCGCCGAGAAATACTGTAGGTTTTCAAGGCTCCATTGTGACCAAAAACTATGTCGGCCGGCGAACCCGCCAGCACCCATATTGATAAAGGTCGCACGGTACGGTTCCCAGGACGAGGGATTCCCAGCTAGCACTTCACCCAAAATGTCACGCAATATCTTGCCGACACGAGGCTGATTTTCCTTTGACGCACCCGCAAGCATCTCCATTGGAGGCGTATCCTGCGCAGACGAGCTCTTGTAGCCCCCAGAAACAGGGGAGATTGTGGTCTCTACCGCCAGGGAACAAAGCCGCTTTAGCAAGCCATGCTTCGGTACAACAAATGACAAGGATCTCAATGCAAACGACAGAAGGTTGTAAGACTTTTGGTCGAAAACTTCCCGCCCAGAATATGCCTCGAGCACGTGCTCGAGGAATAGATCGGAGCCGTCCTCGGCATTTCTTCCCACGATCTGGAGGGACAACTGGGCAACAACATCCCAGCTGCCGACCTCGATTTGCTCCTGTAGTGAATTAAACAGCTGTTCAGGAGCTGGGTTGAGGCGTACCAACTGACTGGCAGCGAAGTACTCGAGAAAAGTCCGGTGTGTGAACCCGTATGTGTCCGCTCCAATGTCGGTCAGTACCCAAGCCCGGCCTTTACAGAAGTCGATAAACTCTATTGCCGCGTTTTCAGCCTCGTTTTCATCTTCGAATCGACGCTCAAGGAGATAGCCTTTCATGATATCTATGAGGCGGGCACGGGGAATGCCTTCTTCGCCTTGATGGCCGTACATGTACAATGCCAGCGAGCGCATAGCCTCTCGCACATGAGCATCAAATGGTAACGGGCTTTTGATGTCACGTTGCTTATCCCACCGTTCAAACAGCAGCAGTGAGCATTTTTCGTACACATCTGGCCGGTTTGTGGGTATGTAATTTTCACTTGCGTATATACCGCACATCAACGACAACATCAGTGGGTTAGATCGCAAGTCCGGCACAAAGTTGCTGTCGGCCATAAAGGCACTGGTCAGGGCCCGCTTACGGTCTGCCGTAACAGACTCATCGAGTTTGAACCAGTTGTCGGCATAGGTACGGACATTGTCTTCAGTGAAGTCGCCCAACTGAACAACCCGAAACAGGTCTGAGTCCAGAGGGGCTTCTGCATATCCCACGCGCCTCGACGTCACAAGTATCGGACATGTCGGATACATGTGGGAAAAAGCTTCGACGACTTGCACCACAGAGCGGCGAAGTGAGGTATCCAGGAGCTCATCTAGGCCATCGAAAACGACCAGCGCTCGCCCGTTCAATAGCAGGTATTCGATAGCTTCACGAGGACAATCAACATTGTACGGCGAATCGCACGACTGCTGTAGATAATCTAGAAGCTTAGTCTTCGGACGCGCATCCTTGAAAAACTTTGCATAATCGCGCAAAACCACGAGAAAGGGGACCGGACGACGCTCGTCGGAGTTCGACGCGGTGTCGTAGATGAGTTTTTCAGAAAGGGTGGATTTTCCTCCACCAGGGTCACCTAGAACCACTATCCTGGTATGAGTCTCGAGCAGAGTTTCTATGGACGGCAAGTCGCCTTCGCTTGAAGCGAATACCACTCTCTCAGTACTTGTATCGCTGACTGATCGCTCACGGTCCCCGACCACTAGGCGCGGCTGCACATACAATTGATCATAGGGAACTTGTCGCGTCGTTCCCGCATGAGGTAGACGCATCGTGCCGTGCAGCGCAGCTATTTGCCGACGCATCTTATCTACAAAGTAGTTGATATCATCCAGATTGCTTAGACTACTTAAGAGCTCAGCATTTCTAATGCTTGCCCCAGCGAGACTTCCGACGGTCTTGACGAGCTCAGCCTGCAAGCGTGCCGGGACCTTTTCAGAAATGTCCAGCCTTTTTACAATTCTTAAGACCGTCTCGTTCAACGCCGCAAAAAGAATGGCCGAGACAATCTCGGCATCCCCTGAACCCAGCTCCGCCTCAATTGCCGCGCGTAGCTCAACATTGACGGCGTCGACTAGGTTGGCCGACTTTTTCGTTTGTCCCTCGACCAGATATGCACGACTTAAGGCAGCTGCGTAGCGTTCTATTTCCGGCGAGTCGCAGAACCTCATCAAAAGCTCAAGTTTGGCTGGCTCTATCGAATTGAGCTCTTGAAGATCCGTGCCGAGCTGGCCTTCACCTAGAAATGCCCTTACCTTTCGCTTGCGACGATAACCTACTAGTCCATCAACAGCGGAGGATGTAGCTTTGGCCGCTCCCGCCGCGGCAGCCTTCGTCAATATTGGCACAAGTATCGGCTCTACACCCGTCATTCCGCACTGTCTCCCCACTCGTTGTAGATAATAGTCGAGATATCGGCGCAGTTGACCTATGCGTTACAGTGGCACGTGCTCAGAAGGTCGCTGAACGTGGACCATTTAGGAGATTCCTGTAAGCGAATTGCTGCACCCCACCAGATTGCTTGACCGTAGCGACGTGGCACGATCAAGAGGCAAAAGAGGGGCGGTAACGGCTAGCGGAGCGGAGGCGACAGTGTGACCGAGACGGCGAATACCGACAGGTGGCTACACGTGGCTCAGGCTGTCCCCGCTCCCCAGACGGTTCAGACGCCGGCGAGGTGATCCGCTGGTACCGACAGCACAACGGCCTAACCCAGCGGGAGGCCGCTGACCTGCTGAACACGACGCAGTCGTGGGTGTCGAAGGTTGAAAAGGGCAAGCTCGTCCCTGGCCTTGCTGCGCTCCGGTCGATCGCCTCGAAGTTGCACATCCCGCCCGCCACACGGCGGCGACGTTCCTGCTCGTGCTCGGCGTCGCTCAGCGTGCGGTCATGGACCTCATGGGCTGGTCGAAGATTGACATGGCCCAGCGGTACCAGCACGTCCCGGACGAGCTTCAGCAGAACATCGCCACTCAACTCGGCGGCCTGCTCTGGCAGGGCCCCGACGATGGCGACGCTGCTCCGGAAGCGTCGTGAAGGCCGCGCGGTCGCGCGTGAGATGCGGCCGGCGTAGGCCCACCTCGGCCTGATCACCAGCAGCACGACTGCGTGAACAGCACCGTGCGCTCCGCCCACACGTCGGGGCGAAGCGCACGCTCGTGCATCACTGCCTGCGGTTATGCCGCGCGCCCACCCGGAGTCTGCATGACGCGGGCAAGGAACAGCGCTGCGATCTGCGGGTACTTGCTGATCCCCGTCATACAGCGTCTCCAACTCTTTGAGCAACGGTTCATACACGTCATTAATCCCGGTATCTTCTACGTACTCCGCACGGCAGACTGTTCCGCCACTTGCTCCAAGTAGCGCGCCGATTTGAGATTGCCTCAGCTTGAGCTCGCGACGACGACTCCACCACGATGGATCCATGCTCTGATATGCCATTTAAATCAACGCTCACAACTTCTACTCGTAGTTCTTGAACTCATTGCCACTTCGAACCGTTTAAAGCATCTGACCTGCGTAAACACTCTGCTGCTCAGGCATGGGACGCCCGCGAGAGGGTGTTCTCGATCCTCAGGAGAATCGCTTCTTGAGGGCCTACTCACCAGTAGTACCGCGATTTCCGGAATTGTGACGAAATGTTCTAAGGTCTCGTGCCACGCCTCCGCTTTGGTCCGGCGCGCGGCCAGGCGGTGACCAACCAGACGGTATGGAACCGGCCTCCGTGGGAGGCGCTGTCAGCCTCCACTTTCATGATCACCCGGTGGGGCGCACACCGGGTCGGTCCCGTGCCACCAAGCCAGTGGCACCGCGTGTGACCGTTCCCGTCTCCAGACTGCCGGCGTCGAGGAATCGTCCGGCTCCGTCATCCAGTCGCCGGCGCCGGCGGCGTGCGGGGAGCGGCGACGGTCCGACAGCCGCTCCCGTACCTGCCTGACCGGGCGAACTGAGACGGAAACTGAGACTAGCCACGACCAGTGAAGCAACCCCTTTTTGGGAAACTTCCTGGTCAAACCTGGAGCCGACTAGGGGGCTCGAACCCCTGACCTGCTGTTTACAAGACAGCTGCTCTACCAGCTGAGCTAAGTCGGCCTGCGCGGACATCATAGTGGGCCGCTCGGGCAGCGATGCCGCAACGCCCGGATTCGGGGATCATCGACGAAGTGGTGCACGCCACCGTTTGTTCCTTGCAACGGCGACCGGGGGCGTGGCGATGCTCACTGGGAGACCCTGAAGGAGGTGGAGGTCCACATGAAGAACAACCAGCGCGCCCGGGGCTCGGCGACCCGGCGGCGCGGCTGGCACATCCTGGAGGCGCCCCAGGACCCCAATGTCGAGAAATCCAACCGGCGCAAGCGTTCCACGGAACCACGACGGCGGGCCTGGCACATCATCGAGGCCCCGACCGGTGAACTGCCCGCCGCCGAATCCACTGCCGAGTTCGGCCCCGCACTGCCCGACGACAGCACCGTCAACTTCGTCCTCGATCTGGTGCTGCGCATCGGCGAGGTCCAGATGGCCAGCGGGGCCGGCGCGTCCGACGTGACCGCGACCATCATCTCGCTGACCGCGGCGCTGGGCCTGCCGCACTGTGAGGTCGACGTGATCTTCACGTCGATCACCGTGACCTGCCACCGTGGCACCGGCATGTCCCCGGTGAGCGCGCTGCGCGTGGTCCGCTCCCGCAGCCTCGACTACACCCGCCTGTCCCAGACCGAAATGCTGGTGCAGCGCATCATCCGCGGCCACATCGGCGCGGAGGAGGCCTACACCGAACTGCACAAGATCACCACTGCCCCGCACCCCTACCCGCGCTGGGTCGCCACCCTGGCCTGGGGCGGCATGGCGTTCTTCATCACCCTGCTCATCGGCGGCGGCTTCGATGTGGCGCTCATCGCGCTCGTCATCTCGTCGCTGATCGACCGGCTCGGCCGCCAGCTCAACAAGTACGCACTGCCCTTCTTCTTCCAGCAGGTCGTCGGCGGGCTCATCGCCACCACCATGGCGACCCTCATCGTCGAGACCGAACTCGTGCCGGGCCGCTACTCCACGCTGGTCGCGTCCGCGGCCATCACGGTGCTGCTGTCCGGGCTCTCGACCGTCTCCGCGGTGCAGGACGCGATCACCGGATACAACGTCACCGCGGCAGGCCGCACCATGGAAACGGCGCTCATGAGTGCCGGGCTCATCACCGGTGTCGCACTCGCGTTGAACATCGCCAAGGCGCTCGGCTTCATCCAGGTCCAGCCGGAAGTGCCGACACAGACCGCGCTGCAACTGCCGATCATGATCGTCGCCGGTGCCGGCACGGCCGCCTGCTTCGCGCTGGGCAGTTACTCGACACTGCGATCACTGCTGGTCGCCGCCGCCGCGGGCGCGATCGGCGGCGGGGGCTACGGCGCGCTCATCGTCACCGACTTCGACGCGATCACCGCCTCCGCGGTCGCCGCGACGCTCGTCGGCTTCTGCGGCGGCGTGCTGTCGCGGCGGTTGAAGGTGACCCCGCTGGTCGTCGCGGTGTCCGGTATCACGCCGCTGTTGCCCGGTCTGTCCACGTACCGTGGTCTCTACGAACTGGCCACCCAGGGAAACGGCAACGTCTCGACGCTGATGAAGGCGGTCGCGATCGGGCTCGCACTCGCCGCGGGTGTGGTGCTCGGCGAATATCTGGCCCAGCCGGTGCGCACCGGTCTCGGCAGGCTGGAACGCAAGCTCGCGGGTCCGCGGATGGCGGGCCCGCTGCGTCCGTCGGAGAGCCGATTGGAGTAGCCACCGCGAGGTGATCTTGCTTCACCGTCACGGGATACTGTTCGTGGTGCGCGCCCGAAGAGCGAGGGAGCAGCTAGCGTGAGTGAACCGGGAATCGGGAACGCCTCGGCGGACTTCGTCGTGGTGGCCAACCGGCTGCCCGTCGACCTGGAGCGGTCGGCCGACGGCACGCAGCGCTGGACGGCAAGCCCCGGCGGGCTGGTGTCCGCGCTCGAACCGTTCCTGCGTTCCCGCAAGGGGGCGTGGGTCGGCTGGCCGGGCGTACCCGGCGTGGAGGTCGACCCGTTCAGCGACGAGGGCATGGTGCTCTACCCGGTCACGCTGACCGCGCAGGACGTGCGCGATTACTACGAGGGCTTCTCCAACGCGACCCTGTGGCCGCTCTACCACGACGTGGTCGAACGCCCGGTGTTCGACCGCAGCTGGTGGGAGAGCTACGTCAAGGTCAACCGCCGGTTCGCCGAGGCCAGCGCCAAGGTGGCGGCCGAGGGCGCGACGGTGTGGGTGCAGGACTACCAGCTGCAGCTCGTCCCCAGCATGCTGCGCGAGCTGCGGCCGGACCTGCGCATCGGCTTCTTCCTGCACATCCCGTTCCCGCCGGTCGAGTTGTTCATGCAGCTGCCGTGGCGGGCCGAGATCGTGCGCGGGCTGATCGGCTCCGACCTCGTCGGGTTCCACCGGCCGGGCGGCGCGCAGAACTTCCTCTGGCTGGCCCGCACCCTCGTCGGGCTGGAACCCAGCCGCGGCGCGGTCGGTGTCCGGTCGCGGCCGGGTCTGATGCAGGTCGGCAACCGCACGGTGCGCGTCGGCGCGTTCCCGATCTCCATCGACGC
>Ga0164243_10007480_pt1 | contig 16310 bp, 15 predicted proteins | sample OricompcompostOP_FD_108781 | JGI IMG/M metagenome (GOLD analysis project Ga0164243, IMG submission 108781) | Organic Plus compost microbial communities from Emeryville, California, USA - Original compost - Organic plus compost (OP) | ecosystem: Engineered > Solid waste > Mixed feedstock >...
ATCGTGCGCCACGTCGTCGGCGGCGTCGACCCGCAGGGCGTCGCGCTCGCCGCGTTCAAGGCGCCGACCCCCGAGGAGCGCGCCCAGGACTTCCTGTGGCGGATCGAGAAGCGGCTCCCCGAGCCCGGGTTCATCGGCGTCTTCGACCGGTCGCACTACGAGGACGTCCTGATCGGGCGCGTGCGCGCGCTCGCCCCCGCCGAGGAGATCGAGCGCCGCTACGGCGCGATCGCCGACTTCGAGGAGCGTGTCGCTGCGACGGGCACGCGGATCGTGAAGGTCATGCTGCACATCTCGCGTGAGGAGCAGAAGGAGCGGCTGATGGAGCGGCTCGACCGCCCCGACAAGCACTGGAAGTACAACCCGGGCGACGTGGACGAGCGCCTGCTCTGGGACGAATACATGGCCGCCTACCAGACCGTGTTCGACCGGACGTCGACGGCGGCGGCGCCGTGGCACGTGGTCCCCGCCGATCGCAAGTGGTATGCGCGCCTGGCCGTGCAGGAGCTGTTGCTCGCCGCGCTGCAGGACATCGACCCGCAGTGGCCGGCGGCGGACTTCGACGTCGAGGTCGAGCGGAAGCGCCTGGCCGCGAGCTGAACGCCCCGGACGGCCGGAGCGCCCCGGACGTCGGGCGCGCGGTGCCCAGGGACGGGGCTCAGGGGTCGTCTCTAGATCTGTGGGCGTTGAAACTCGGGCGGCAGTGGTGGCGGCATTCCGGGAACGACCATCCCGCCTCGTCGATCCGCGCCACGATCCGATAGTCCGGGCACCGCGGTTCGCCGTCCAGGTTCACCGGTGGGTATCGGGCGCCCCGCCGGGGCGGCCTCGCGTGGCTACGTGGTTCGCAGGTCTTCGCCGGCGAAGTACCTCTCCTGGTTCGCGCGGTACTCGTCGAAGACCGCCTGGATCGCTCGCAGGCTGTATGTGTCCCCCAAAAAGGGGATACACGTGCAACGGGAACGCACGTAATCTTTTGGACTGCGTCTAATAATCCTGAATGGAATCAGGGGAGCTAGTGAAGGTAGTCAAGAGGTCAGGCTCGGCTGCGGTCGCTGGCGTTGCGGTGTTGGTGGCGGTCAGTCTTCTGCAAGCTGGTCCCGCAGCTGCGGATGACGACGGGATCACCATCGACCAGCACGCTCAGCAGGTGACGATCGACACCACGGTGGGAGCGCAGGTGTCGATCGAGCTTCCCGGCGACGCCACGTCGGAGGCCATTGATGCCAGCTCGGTTCCAGAACCGCTGTTCCGCGGGAAAGGAGCGCCGCTGCTGTCCACTCGGGAGCAGGGCTCGACGGTGAGCAGTTTCGCGACCGGCGACGGCGTGCAGACTCTCATCCAGATCCCAGGTGCCTCCGCACCGAAGGAGTACAGGTTTCCGCTAAACATCCCGGACGGCGGCCAGGCCGCCGTGTTCGGCGATGGTTCCGTGATCATCTCGGACGCCGCGGGACAGGCGGTCAGCGGTTTCCGTGCGCCTTGGGCGGTTGATGCGCGGGGCGGGGCGGTGCCGACGGCCTTCCGCCTCGATGGAGACGATCTTGTCCAGACCGTCGAGTTCACCGCGAACACTGCCTTCCCAGTGGTTGCGGACCCCGACCTTGGTGCCGAGTGGTGGGGGTACTACGTGCAACTCACGCGTTCCGAAACTCAATGGGCTGCCAACGCGATCTCCAACAATCAGGGCCCAGGAGTTCTCGCCGGTGTGGCCTGTGGATCACTTCCCGTCCCGGCATCTGCGGCGTGTGGCGTAGCGCTCGCCGGTGCCTACTTCCGGGTCATCGATCCGATTCTGCAAGCTAACAGCGCGGGGCGATGCGTTGCTCTCAACTACCCCTGGGTCGTGATCACCAACCCGCAGATCGGATGGGGCACGATCAACGCGACTGCCGTCGATTGCCGGAGGTAACAGACCATGGACTCACTGCTTGCGCGCCTCGCCATCAACACGCTGATCGCGCTGTTCATCCTGCTAGTGCCCCTGTTCTCAGGAAACCCGATCACCTGGTGGAACATCGGGGGCTTCGTCGCTGTCTACATCATCACGTTCGTAAGCCAGCGCTGGTACGCGAAGAAGAAGCGAGGACCGGCAGGTCCAGATAGCCAGTAGCTCGCCCGGCCTGGGCAAAAGGGTGTGCTAGAGCGCCCTGATCTTCACCACCTTCGGCGTGACTCGAGACCCCGCCGCTGAGATGCTCGGGTCGACCATGCTCAGGCGAGCGCGTCGACGATCGGGCGGAACTTCACCCTGGTCTCGAGCAGCTCCGCCTCCGGGTCGCTGCCGGCGACGATCCCCGCCCCGGCGTAGGCCGTGACCGGGATCAGGCCGCCGTCGTCCGCCCCCAGAGGCCGGCCGAACTGCGCGCAGCGCAGGGCGATGGCCCATTCGCCGTCGCCGTCGCCGTCGACCCAGCCGACCGGCCCCGCGTACCGGCCGCGGTCGAAGGGCTCGAGGCGCCGGATCGCCGCGACCGCCGTCGGCGTCGGGGAGCCGGCGACGGCGGCGGTCGGATGGAGCGCGCCGACCAGGTCGAGCACCGAGTCGCCGTCCGAGAGCTCGCCCTCGACGTCGGTCGCGAGGTGGAAGAGGTTCGGGAGCTCGAGCGTGAACGGCTGGTCGCTCGCGGCGAGGGCGCGCGTGTGCGGGCGCAGGGCAGCGAGGACGCTCTGCACGGCATACCCGTGCTCGTCGAGGTCCTTGGGGCTGGCGGCGAGGGAGGCCACCGCGGCGGCGTCCGCCTCGGGGTCGGCGCCGCGGGCGGTGGTGCCGGCGAGCACCCGGGCCGTGACCGTCCCGCGCCGGGAGGTCACGAGGGTCTCGGGGCTCGCTCCGATCAGTCCGTCGACGGCGAACGTCCACGTGTCGGGATAGCCGGTGGAGAGCGCGCGCACGAGGCGGCGCAGGTCGGCGCCGGCCGGGGCGGTGCCGACCAGGTCGCGGGCGAGCACGACCTTGCCGTAGTCGCCGGCGGCGATCTCGGCCACCGCGGCGCGGACGGCGTCCTGGTACCCCCGCGGCGACTGCGCGCCGGGGCCGAGCGTGCCGGACCAGTGCTCGCCGTACGCGCGGGCGGACGCGTCGTCGCGCTCGTCGCCGGCGGGGTCGTCGGCGTGGCGGATCCGGGTGATCCAGGAGCGGCCGCGGTGACGGCCGAGGATCGCGCGCGGCACGACGATCACGCTGTCCTTCGCCGATCCCTCGTCGAACACGAGCGCGCCGAACCCGACGAGCCCGGTGCCGGGAAGGCCCAGCGGGTCGTCGACCACGGCCGCGGCGGCGAGCTCGCGCCATGCCGCCGCGAGCGCGGTCGTCCGCGCGGCGGCCGCGCCGGACGGCACGCGCAGCTCGGCGGCGACGCCGGGCCCTGCGGCGACGATCCCCTCGCCGCGGCGCAGCCAGGCGAGGGGGAGATCGGGGTCGGCGTAGGGGAGGAGGTCGTCGACGGGATCGATCTCCCGTGTCTCCACGACCAGGGCGGTGCTCACCCGTCCAGCCTAATCCGCCGCTGGGAGCGCTGCCGCCGCGGGGGAGCGGCGCGGGCGCGCGGAGGCCGGACCGGCTCTAGAATCGCCGGATGAGCGCCGCCGGCTCCGGGAACGACCCCGGCCCCTCGCATCCTCACTCCTCGCCCCTTCACCCCTCGCCCCCTCGCTCCGCGCGTCTTCGTCCGTCCCCCGGGGAGCCGATGGTCTTCCAGTGGCGCAAGTGGGACGGGTCGCCGCACTGGCGGCACGAGTGCGTGTACCTCGGCGTCGACGCCTGGGGGGACTGGGTCGGGCAGCCGGCCGGCTGGGGGAGCGCCCGTCCCGGCGCCTCGTTCGTCACGGACGTCCCCAACGTGACGCTCGTCCCGCCCGCCGGCGACCATGCGGTCACGGCGTACCGTCGTCATCCGCGCGGCATGCGGATCTACATCGACCTCGGCTGGGAGGTGTGCTGGGGCGCGGCGGACGGCTCCCCCGATCCGCTGCTCGCGACCGGCATCGACATGGACCTCGACGTGGTCCGGGTGGAGGGCCCGCGCGGGACGTGGGTCGACGACCGCGACGAGTGGGAGGAGCATCGCGTGCGCTTCGGCTACCCGCCCGAGGTCGTCGCGCACCTGGAGGCGCTCGCGCTCGACCTCGAACGCCGGGTGCGTGCGCAGGAGGCGCCGTTCGACGACGCGGTCCCCGGCGCCTGGCTGGACCGTCTCGACGCGCTGGCGCTTCCCTCCGCGCCGGAGCGGCCGGCGGGCCCGGCCTCGGGCGCGACGCCCGGCGGCATCTAGACTCGGAGGCGTGACACCGGACGAGCCCAACCGCGCAGACCTCGGCAAGGACCCCGCGCAGGTGAGCGGCATGTTCGACCAGGTCGCCGCCGGATACGACCGCACCAACGTCGTCATGACCTTCGGCAACGACGCGCTCTGGCGGGCCGCGACCACGCGCGCGGTGGCGCCGAGGCGCGGCGAGCGGATCCTCGACCTCGGCGCGGGCACGGCCTCGTCCTCCGCGTCCCTGGCCGCGAGCGGCGCCGACGTCGTCGCGGCGGACTTCTCGCCCGGGATGCTCGCCGAGGGGCGCCGTCGTCACGGCCACCTGCCCAACCTCAGCTTCGTCGAGGCCGACGCCACCGACCTGCCCTTCGCGGACGGGGAGTTCGACGCGGTGACGATGTCGTACAGCCTGCGCAACGTGCACGACCCGAAGAAGGCGCTCGCGGAGCTCTTCCGGGTGACGAAGCCGGGCGGGCGGCTCGTCGTCAACGAGTTCTCCACGCCGCCCCGGCCGCTTTTCCGCCGGCTCTACCGCTTCTACAACGCGCACGTGCTGCCCAAGGTCGCGCGACTTGCCGGGACGAACGCCGAGGCCTACGACTACCTCAACGAGTCGATCAGGGACTGGCCGGACCAGGCGACGCTGGCCGCGTGGATCCGCGAGGCCGGCTGGACCGAGGTGGCCCATCGCAACCTGTCGATGGGCATCGTGGCCCTCCACCGCGCGGTCAAGCCCGCCCGGTGACCGTACCCTCCGGCGGCCGATGGTCCTCCGGTGACCGATGGTCCTCCGGCGACCCTGTGCGGCGCCGTGCGCGTGCTGTCGCGCGAGGGACGGAGGCGACCGAGGCGGCGGGCGCTCCCAGGTAGGCTGGACGGGTGACTTCGAGCGCTCCTGCCCCGGGTTCGCGCATCGCGAGCCGACTCGGCTTCAGCGACCGCGTGTTCGTGGGGCCCGCCGCGCGCCGGCTCGCGCGTGAGGTCGAGGCCGGCCTCGACCTGGTCGAGGAGGGCCTGGCGGAGGACCTCCGGGTCGCCGACTCGCTCGCCGACGCCGCCAGCCGCTATCTGTACGAGGCGGGCGGCAAGCGCGTGCGCCCGGTGCTGGCGCTCCTGACGGCCCAGCTCGGCGCCGGCAACGTGCCCGCGGTCGTCGACATCGCCAAGGCGCTGGAGATGACGCATCTCGGCTCGCTGTACCACGACGACGTGATGGACGGGGCCGACCGGCGCCGCGGCGTGCCCGCCGCGCACGCGGTCTGGGGCAACAACGTCGCGATCCTCACCGGCGACATCCTCTTCTCGCGGGCCAGCCAGATCATGTCGCACCACGGCGACAGGGCCATCCGGCTCCAGGCCGACACGTTCGAGCGGCTCGTGCTCGGGCAGATGCACGAGACCGTGGGCCCGCAGGAGGGCGACGACCCGATCGCGTTCTACCTGCAGGTGCTCGCGGACAAGACCGGCTCCCTCATCGCCGCGGCGACCGAGGCCGGCGCCATCTTCTCCGGCGCCCCGGCGGAGTACGGGGAGCCGCTGCGCGTGTACGGCGAGAAGGTGGGCGTGGCCTTCCAGCTGCTCGACGACGTGATCGACCTCTCCGCCAACCCGGACGACACCGGCAAGGTGCCGGGCACCGACCTGCGCGCGGGCGTGCCGACCATGCCCTCCCTCCTCCTCGCCGCCGAGAGCGACGAGGAGTCCCGGGCCCTGTCCGCCGAGATCGACGAGGGCGTCGCCCGCATCGCCGACGGCGCCGACCCCGCGATCCTCGACGAGCCGCTCGCGCGGCTGCGGGACCACGCGGTCACCGAGAAGACGATGGAACTGGCGCGTTCCTGGACGCGCGACGCGATCGCGGCGCTCGACCCGCTGCCGAAGGGACCGGTGCGCGACGCGCTGGTCCGGTTCGCGCAGACGCTGGCCGATCGCAGCAGCTGACGGAAGGAAACCATGACCAAGCTCAGGCTCGCCATCGTCGGAGCAGGCCCCGCCGGCATCTACGCGGCGGACATCCTGCTGAAGGCGGAGCGTCGGTTCGACGTCTCGATCGACCTGTTCGAGCAGCTTCCCGCGCCCTACGGCCTGGTCCGCTACGGCGTCGCCCCCGACCACCCCCGCATCAAGGGCATCATCACGGCCCTGCGCGACGTGCTCGACCGCGGCGACATCCGCCTCTTCGGCAACGTCCGGTTCGGCGAGGACATCACGCTCGACGACCTCAAGCGCCACTACAACGCGGTGATCTTCGCGACCGGCGCCGTGCGCGACGCCGCGCTGGACATCCCCGGCATCGACGCGATCGGCTCCTACGGCGCCGCCGACTACGTGAGCTGGTTCGACGGGCACCCCGACGTCCCGCGCGAGTGGCCGCTCGACGCCGCGTCGGTGGCGGTGCTCGGCAACGGCAACGTCGCGCTCGACGTGTCGCGGATGCTGGCCAAGCACGCCGACGACCTCCTGGTCACCGAGATCCCCGAGAACGTCTACGAGGGCCTGCGCGCGAGCGCGGTGACGGACGTGCACGTGTTCGGCCGCCGCGGCCCGGCGCAGGTGAAGTTCACGCCGCTGGAGCTGCGCGAGCTCGGCGAGCTGCGCGACGTGGACATGGTCGTGTACGACGAGGACTTCGACTACGACGAGGCCTCGCGCGACGCCGTCGCCAGCAACAAGCAGGTCATGGTCATCGACCGCATCCTGCAGTCCTGGCGTCAGCGTCCCTCGGTCAACAACGCCGGGGGCGAGGCGTCCCGCCGGCTGCACCTGCACTTCTGGGCGCGTCCGGTCGAGGTGCGCAAAGACGAGAACGGCCGGGTCGCGGCGCTCGTCTACGAGCGCACCAAGCCGGACGGGCAGGGCGGGGCCGTCGGCACGGGCGAGCTGCGCGAGGTCCCGGTGCAGGCGCTCTACCGTGCCATCGGCTACTTCGGCTCCCCGCTCCCCGGGGTCCCGTTCGACAAGAAGCACGGCGTGATCCCGAACCGGGAGGGGCAGGTCCTCGAGAAGGACTCCAACCAGCGCGTCCCCGGCGTCTACGCCACCGGCTGGGTCAAGCGCGGCCCCGTCGGCCTCATCGGTCACACCAAGTCCGACGCGATGGAGACCGTCCGCCACCTCATCAACGACCAGGGCTCGTGGTGGCAGCCGGAAGACCCTTCCGAAGAGGCGATCCCCGCGCTCCTCGCCGAGCGGGGCGTCGCCTGGACCGACCTCGACGGCTGGCACCGTCTGGACGAGCACGAGATCGCGCTCGGCGCCCCGCAGAGCAGGGCCCGGGTGAAGGTCGTGCCGCGCGACGAGATGGTGCGCATCTCCCGCGGCGAGTAGCCGGGAGCGGGATCGGGGCGAGCCCGTCCCCTGGGTAGCATGGAAGCCATGGAGAGGACGAGAGCGGTCCGCGCCGCCCGAGGGGCGGCGGCGGCGACGCTCGCGACCTTCGTCGCCCTCCTCTCGCACGTCGCCGGCGGCGGCGCGATGCCGGGCTGGCTCGGCGTCGTCGTCCCCTGGACCTTCTCGCTGCTCGTCTGCGTCCCCCTCGCCGGCCGTCGCCTCTCGGTCGTCCGGCTGAGCATCGGGGTCGTGCTGAGCCAGGCGCTCTTCCACGTCCTCTTCGTGCTCGGCGCGGGCTCGTCCACCGGGCTCGTCGGCGTGGGGCACCACGGCATGATGGTCCTCCCCGACGGCGCTGGCGGCGCCTCGGCCGGTGGCGCCACGGCCGCCGCCGCGGTGGAGGCGATGCTCTGGGGCGACGCGGCCATGTGGGCCGCCCACCTCACGGCGGCGGCGCTCACGATCGCGGCGCTGCATCGCGGCGAGAGCGCACTCCGGCGCCTGATCGTGATCGCCGCGCAGACGGGGGCGTGGATCGAGCGCCAGGTTCTCGCGCTGATCCGAGCGTTCGTCGATCCGCTTCCGTCCTCGCCCCGGCACCGTCTCGTGCCGGCCGAGAGCCTCGCGCCGCGCATCCTCCGCGCCGCGCGCCTTTCCGACGTCGTCCGTCGCGGTCCTCCTCGCGCGTTCGCGTGACCGTCCGCCGCCTCGCTCCCTGAGGCGGTCGTCCGAGCCTCGTCGAGGCTCCGCTTGAGCGTGCTCCGCTCCCGTCCGTGGGCGCGTCGCCGGCACGCCGAAAGCGCACCACGCAGAGACAGCACCGGGACGATCCGTCCGCGCCTCCGGCGAAGACGGGCGGGTCCCGGGACGACGAGGCCGCGTCCGCGGCCGAGGAAGACAGCATGAACACTTCGACCATCCACACCGCCGTCGCGACGGCTGCTCCGACGAGCGCTCCGAGGCACCGCACCCCGCGCCGGCTCCGGCTTCGCGCCCTCCTCGCGGGGATCGCGATCGGCGCCGCCGCCGTGCTCGGCACGGCGGTCCCCGCGTCCGCCCACGACGAGCTGCTCAGCAGCACGCCGGCGGCGAACGCGACGATCGACGCCGCGCCGGCGGAGGTCGTGCTCACCTTCTCGGGCAACATCCTGCCCCAGACGGCGATCATGGCCATCACCGACGCCGCGGGGACCGACTACCGCCAGGGCGACCCGACGGTCTCCGAGACCTCCGTCACGGTCGGCCTGAAGCCGGGCCTCCCCGGCGGCGCGTACGAGATCCGCTGGGCGGTGACCTCCGAGGACGGGCACCCGATCTCGGGGATCATCCCGTTCACGATCGCCGGCTCCGGCGCGTCCGAGTCCTCGGCCGCACCGGTCACGCCGACGACGGAGCCCTCCTCCGACGCCGCAGACACCGCGGCGCCGACCGACGCGGACGCGCCCGTCGCGACGCCGCCGGCGGAGGAGTCCGGGATCTCGGCGGGCATGGTCATCGCGCTGGTCGTCACGGGCGTCGCGGTGATCGCGCTGGTCGTGGTCATCGCCGTCGTCATGGCCCGTCGTCGCGGACAGGGCGGGAACGCCACCACGGACGACTCCGGGATCTGACCCCGGGCGTCCTCCCGAGCCCCGTCGTTCCCGACCGGGCTCCCCCCCCCGGGCGTGCCCTCGCGCCGTCCGGGCCACCCTCGCGGTCCCCGTCCGACCGGGCGGAGGGCTGCGTCACGACCCAGAAAGAGAAACCCATGAACACCACCACCACTCGCCGCCGTCTGCTCGGCGCGTCCGCCCTCGGCGGCGCCGGCCTCGCGCTGGCCCTCGTCCTCTCCGGCTGCACCGGCGGCACCGCCGAGAAGCCCTCCTCCTCGGCGTCGGCCCCGTCCGCCGCCGCGGCCGACGGCGTGAAGGTCGTCGACGGATGGGCGAAGGCCTCGGAGTCCGGGATGACCGCGGCCTTCGGCGAGATCGAGAACACGGGGAAGGACGAGGTCACCCTCGTCTCCGTCACCACGAGCGCCTCGCCGGACGTCGAGCTGCACGAGACGGTCGCCGACGCCTCCGGCCAGATGAAGATGCGGGAGAAGCAGGGAGGGTTCCCGATCGCGGCCGGCGGCGCGCTGTCGCTCGTCCCGGGCGGGAACCACATCATGCTCATGGACCTCGTCACGCCCCTCAAGGCCGGCGACGAGGTGACCTTCACGCTCTCCTTCTCGGACGGCTCGAAGAAGGACGTGACCATGCCGATCAAGGACTACTCCGGCGCGAACGAGAAGTACTCCGACGAGAAGTCCGGCACGCCCACGCCCGGCTCGTCCGGCACCGGACACGCCGGCCACGACCAGTCCGGCCACGGCGCGTCCGGCCACGGCGGCTCGGGCGGCGCGCTCCGATGACGGACGCATCCGTCTCGTCCGAGCGGGTGCGTGCCACCCGGCGGCAGTTCCTCCTCGGAGGGGCTGCCGCCGGCGCCGGCGCCGCCGCGGCGCTCGGGGCCACGATGCTCCCGGGCGCTGCGGCGTCCGCCGCGGAGGCCGCCCCGCGGGAGCCGTCCGTCCACGGCGGCGAGACGGTCTCCTTCCACGGCCCGCATCAGGCCGGCATCGCCACGCCCGCCCAGGCGCACGCGGTCTTCCTCGCGCTCGATCTGCGCGAGGGCGTGGACCGCGACGCGCTCCGCCGTCTCATGCGCACGCTCAGCGACGACGCGGCCCGGCTCATGCGGGGCGCGGGCGCGCTGGCCGACACCGAGCCCGAGCTCGCCGCCGCACCCGCCCGCCTCACCGTGACCTTCGGGTTCGGGCCGGGGTTCGTCGCACGGGCCGGGGGAGCGGCGCCGGCCTGGCTGCGTCCGCTTCCCGCCTTCGGGGTCGACCGTCTCCGCCCCGAGTACGGCGACGGAGACCTGCTCCTACAGATCGCCGCAGACGACCCCCTGACGGTCGCGCACGCCGCCCGCATGCTGCTGAAGGACGCACGCGGCACGGCACGGGTGCGCTGGCGACAGCAGGGGTTCCGCCGGGCGTACGGCACCGAGGCCCCGGGAACGACGATGCGCAACCTGTTCGGCCAGGTGGACGGCACCGTCAACCCGAAGCCCGGCACCGCCGACTTCGACGAGGTCGTCTGGATCGACGACGGCAGCTGGCTCGCCGGCGGCACCGGCATGGTCTTCCGCCGCATCCGGATGGACGTGGACGGCTGGGACCGGATCGACCGCGCGGGCCGCGAGCAGTCGGTGGGGCGGCGTCTCTCGGACGGCGCCCCGCTCACCGGGAGGAAGGAGCACGACGAGCCGGACTTCGACGCGAAGGACGCGCTCGGCTTCCCCGTCATCCCGGCGTTCTCGCACGTCCGCCGCGCACGGAGCGACAACCCGAGGGAGCGGATCTTCCGCCGCGCCTACAACGACGACGCCGCGCCCACGGGCGACGAGGTCTCGGAGTCGGCGCTGCTGTTCGTCTCGTTCCAGGCCGACATCGACGCGCAGTTCGTGCCGCTGCAGCGCCGGCTCGACGAGCTGGACCTGCTGAACACGTGGACGACGCCCATCGGCTCGGCCGTGTTCGCGATCCCCCCGGGATGCGAGAAGGGCGGCTGGATCGGCGAGACGCTGCTCGGCTGACGTCCTCGGCTGTCAGAGGCTGTCCTGGCACGTGACCGACGCCGGGCGTTCGTCGCGTGCCAGGGCCGGATCCGCCCATGGCGGGCGGGTCGCATCAGAGAGCGCACCGTTCGACGGGCGGCCCGTGCAGAGGCGCGCTCGTCGTCACGACATCGTCACCGACAGCTCGACGGCATAGTCGCCGGTGCTCTGACCGATGATCGCCTGACGCACCTCGACGTCGCCGAGCTCGGCCCCGCGTTCCGCGAGGGCGTCGAAGAGCCCGATGGCGGCGGGGTGGAGGGGCCCCTCCGGAAGCTCCTCGCCGTTCTCGGGACGCCACGTGGACACGAGCTCGGTCCGTTCCGGGAGCACGGCGGAGAAGCTCTCGCGCCCACGCACCTCCTCGGGCACATCGGTCAGGGTCGGCCAGCAGCACACCACTTCCACGGTCCCGCGATCGCCAGCGCGCAGAGCGGTCCAGAACGGCCCGCTCGGCCCGAGGCCGGAAGCCTGGAGCCTTGCGAACAGCGCGGCGAACACGTCGTTCGCGTCGTCGTCCGAGACCGCGTCGGCATCGTCGATCGGAACGGCGATGACCTGTCCCACGAAGTGCTGAGCCGGCCTCTGTCGCTCGGTGACGATGAGCGGCACCGCAAGCGCACGCAGCACCCCCATGGCGTCGCGGAACGCGCGATCCTCTCGCTCACGCTGCTCCAGGACGTGGGCTCGATGGCTCTCCAGCGCTCGTTTGACGTCTCCGCCGTCGACCGCCGCGGAGACCGCGGGCAGAGGGACTCCGGCGTCTCGAAGAGCGCGGATCATCACTCCCGTCCGCACCTGCCCCTCGCTGTAGAGCCGATACGCGGAGCGGTCATCGACCTCAGCGGGGACGAGCACCCCGGTCTCGTCGTAGTGACGAAGGGCCTTGACGCTCAGGCCGGTCAGACCCGAAAAATCACCGATCTTCAACATGAGTCCAGCTTCCCCTCTCCCCTAGGAGGAGGGTCAACCCGAGCGTCCACAGCGTCCTGGGCGACAGCGAGAAAAGACGCAGCGGAGGATCGCGGCGGAGTGGAGCAGGCGGCTCTGTGGAGTCCGAGTGGAGTCCGACGACTCGGCAGACGACCCTCTGCCGAACGCCCGGCCGTCCGGTGAGGGCGCCCACGGCCGCACAGGGGGCGCGGGTTACGCTGACGGCATGGGTGGACCGGAGAGAGACGAACGGTGGGGGCCGGACGTCCTCGGCGAGGGCTTCGAACAGCTCACGATCCCGCTCGGCACGGACGAGGAGGGCGAGGTCGTCGCCACGCTCGTCCGTGCGCTCCCGCACCGGTCGCTCTGGCAGCGGATCGCGGGCGACTCCCGTCCGCTCGCCGACGTCGACGTGCTCTACGTGCACGGCTGGTCGGACTACTTCTTCCAGAAGCGGCTGGCGCGGTTCTGGACCGATCGGGGCGCCCGCTTCTTCGCCCTCGACCTGCGCAAGTACGGGCGGAGCCTGCGCCCGGGCCAGACGCCCGGCTACACCTCCGACCTCGGCCTCTACGACGAGGACATCGCGGCGGCGCTCGCCGAGATGGGCGTCGTCGTCGAGGCGGGGCGTGCCGCGACGTCCGAGACGGACGCCGCAGGGCCCGCCCGGCCGGAGGCGCAGAACCCGTCGGCAGGCGACGCTCCGGCGACGAACGCCCCGGTGGACGCCGCCCCGGCGGACGGTGCTCCGGCCGACAGTGCTCCGGCCGACGGCGCTCCGGCCGGGCCCGGGGCAGCCGCCGCGCAGGCAGCCGGTCGCGCCCTGCGCTCCGGTCGCGAGCGCCGGCTCGTGCTGCTCGGCCACTCCACCGGCGGCCTGACGCTGAGCCTGTGGGCCGCGCGGCATCCGGGCGTGGCCGACGCGGTCGTCCTCAACAGCCCCTGGCTGGAGTTCCAGCTGCCCCGCTTCACGCGCGAGACGCTCGCGCCGCTCGTCGGCCTGCAGGCGCGGTACCGCCCGCGCGAGCGCGCGCCGCAGCTGGACCTGGGCTACTACACCCGCGCCCAGCGGGAGGTGGCCGATCCCGACGATCCGACCGAGGTGAACCTCGACTGGCGGCCGGAGCAGACGATGGCCGTGCACGCGGGCTGGCTGCACGCCATCCTCGCGGGGCACGCGACCGTCGCGGCCGGCGTCCGCATCGACGCGCCCGTGTGCGTGCTGCTCTCGGCGCGGAGCATGCTGCCCACCTCCTGGTCGGAGGAGCTCACCCGGGTGGACAGCGTGCTCGTCGTCGACGACATCGCGCGGGCGGCGCTCAAGCTCGGCCCCTCGGTCACGATCGAGCGCATCGACGGAGCCCTGCACGACGTCTTCCTCTCCCGTCGCGAGGCGCGTGCCGACGCCTACGCGCGCCTGGACCGGTGGATGACCGGCTGGGCCGCCGCGAACCCGCGCTGACCCGCCGGGACGAGCGCCGCCAAGGCCCTCGGTACACTGGGCGGCATGGCTGACAGCTCTTTCGACATCGTGTCCAAGGTCGACCACCAGGAGGCCGACAACGCCCTCAACCAGGCGCGCAAGGAGATCGAGCAGCGGTACGACTTCAAGGGCACCGGCGCCTCGATCGCCTGGAGCGGCGAGCAGATCGTGATCACCGCGAACGCCGAGGAGCGGGCGAAGGCGGTGCTCGACGTCTTCCAGTCCAAGCTCATCAAGCGGGGCATCTCGCTCAAGAGCCTCGAGTCCGGCGACCCGGTGGCGAGCGGCAAGGAGTACCGCATCGTCTCGACGCTCAAGGACGGGATCTCGTCCGAGAACGCGAAGAAGATCAGCAAGATCATCCGCGACGAGGGGCCGAAGTCCGTCAAGTCGCAGATCCAGGGCGACGAGCTGCGCGTGCAGTCCAAGAGCCGCGACGACCTGCAGGCGGTGATCGCCCTCCTCAAGGGCGCCGACCTCGACGTCGACCTCCAGTTCGTCAACTACCGGTAACGGTCCCCTCTTCTCCCTTCCGTCCTCGTCGTCTCGCTCCCGTCGCGTTCTCTGTCGCTCCGCGCGGAGGATTCCGACAGAGAACGCGACCGGAAGGCCGTTCCCGAAGAGAGCGCCGTTCCCGAAGGCGGGAGTGCCGGGGCAGGAATCCCGGGAAGGAGAGGCTCAGAGGAGCGCCGTGCGGACCATGCCGCCGCGCAGGATCGCGGGCAGGACGGACGCCTCGGGGCGGGCGAGCCGGAATCCGGCGCATCGCAGCGCGGCGGCGCCGAGGGCGACCGCGAGCAGCGGCGACCACAGCGGCACGAACCCCAGCTGCAGCATCACGATCACCGCGCCGACGCTCAGCACCACGGCGGCGGCGACCCGGACGGCCCCGATCCCCGATGCGCGCTCGAGGCGGATCCGTCGCTCGGCCGCGCGGGCCAGGGCGAGGAAGGGGAGCAGGGCGAGCCCGATCACGGCGAGGAGGACGGGCCGGGTGATCCACCATGCGGGGCTGAAGGTCTCGGGCAGGGGCACCGCGGCGGCGAGCATCACGGCGACCACGGCGGCGAGCGCGGTCATGTGCCAGAGGTAGATGACGGTGCTGCGCGCGTTCACCCACGACACGGCGGCGCTCACGCGGGCCCGCTCGGCGAACCGGGTCAGCGCGGGATGGGCGAGGCGGAGGGCGGCGAACTGCCCGGCGCCGAGCACGACGAGCGCGATGCTGGCGGGGTTGTTGCCGGCCAGGAGCAGGTCGGCGGGATAGCCCAGGGCGGCGGTGAGGACGACGAGCGCGGCCAGGGCGCCCGCGATCACGAGGACGGCCGTGCGGCGGCGGACCCGGAAGATCGAGCCGTCGGCGACGAAGAACCCGAGCTGCTGCATCGCGAGCCAGACGAACACGTAGTTCCACAGCGTGACGCCGTCGCCGAGGGGTCCGCGGGCCAGGTCCACGGCGATCACGGCGGCGACGAGCACGGCCAGGACGAGGCGGGGGTGGCGCCGGTGGGCGGCGAGCATCGCGGGCACCAGGGCCGACACGATCACGTAGACGCCGAGGAACCAGAGCGGGCGCCCGATCCAGTACGACCCGTCGGCGACGAGCGCGGCGGGCGTGCCGGCGAGCGCGGCGAGGCCGAGCAGGACGCCGACGATCGCGAACATCACGAGTCCGGGGATCAGGAGCCGTCCGATCCGTTCGGCCGCGAAGTCGCGCGCGGTGGCGCCGCGGGCGCGCATCCGGTCCCACAGCCGGGCCGAGGCGAAGCCGCCGACGATGAAGAACAGCGGCATCACCTGGATCACCCAGGTGAGGGGGCCGAACCACGCCTCGTCCTGGATCGGGGTGCCGATGCGCACCTCCCCGTCCGACAGCGTGATGCTCGCGACGAAGAGGTGCAGGGCGACGACGAGGAGGACGCTGAACGCCCGCAGGAGGTCGATCACGGGGTCGCGGCGACCGGCCGGGCTCGTGGCTGCCGTGCCGGGGCGGGGGGAGGGGAGGGCGGCGGGCGGGACGAGGACGGACACGATGCTCCGATCGGTTCGGCTCACCCGATCGGTGAGCGTTGCCCCGACCGTACGGAGCGGGTGCCGCGGGCATCGTCCCCCGGTCGTATCCGGCACCCCCTACCGCGGTACTGTTTCCCGGCTGCGCGACTCTGTTTCCCGGCTGCGGTTTCGGCCCGTCGGGGTCGTGCATGCCCGACGAATTGACGGGCCGAAGGAACTTTGTCGCTCGGGAGTCTCCAGCGGACGAGCGGACGAGGGGGGGGCGAGGTCAGGAGCCGGGGAGGCCGCGCTCGCCGGGGGTGATCAGTCCGGTCTCGTAGGCGAGGACGACGGCGTGCACCCGGTCGCGCAGGCCGAGCTTGCCCAGCACGCGGCTCACGTGGGTCTTCGCCGTCTGCTCGGCGATGAACAGCCGGGCGGCGATCTCCGTGTTCGACAGCCCCTCGGCGATGAGGGCGAAGACCTCGCGCTCGCGGTCGGTCAGGTCGGCGAAGACCGCGCCGTGCTCACGGGGCCGCGGCGTGGTCTGCGCGAGCTCGCGCACGAGCATCGTGGTGACCCTGGGCGCGAGCAGGGCGTCGCCGGCGTGCACGGTGCGCACGGCGTCGACGAGCTGGGCCGGGGTCGCGTCCTTCAGCAGGAAG
>Ga0164243_10007481_pt1 | contig 16309 bp, 14 predicted proteins | sample OricompcompostOP_FD_108781 | JGI IMG/M metagenome (GOLD analysis project Ga0164243, IMG submission 108781) | Organic Plus compost microbial communities from Emeryville, California, USA - Original compost - Organic plus compost (OP) | ecosystem: Engineered > Solid waste > Mixed feedstock >...
CAATCTCGGCTGCTTTATCGACGGCGTCAAAGCGTCCGATGTTACTCTGGCGGATCTGGCGATCGATGAGCACCATTCGATCCGCATGCGCGTCGGCATCGACGAGCATGCGCAAAATCCCGGAGGCGTGAATATCTTCGGCCGCGGCTTCGGCAATTATGATCAGGACATCATCATGCGACTGTACTGCGGGACGTCGCGGGAGACAGCCTCCGACCACTCCGCCGGCGAGCCCCTGGCGACAAAATAGACGCCATATGTATCATCAAAACTGATACATATCAGCCGTTTCGTTGACTTCATATCCATTCGGACGTATGATGTTTCCGTTGGCGCGCGCCCCTATACGCGCTGCCAAGGTAAGGGAGGAGACAACATGCTAGGGAGGCTAACGCTTGCCGTACTGGCAAGCGCGGTGTTGTTTAGCGCCGCGGCATCTGGACAGGAGGTTCCGCGACACCAGAACCTCATCGTCGAAAACCCCAACGGTACGATAGCCAACCCGGATTGGTTCAATATCTGGACCCCAGCCGGTAACTTGAACCAACCCACCGGGCTTCACCAGCTCGCGATGGATACGTTCTGGTACATCGATCCCGACCACGGGCTGGAGGGTGTCTGGGACAATTCCCTCGCTTCGGAGCCGCCCATCTATAACGACGACTTCACCCAGATGACGGTGCGCCTGCGCAAGGGCATCTATTGGAGTGACGGCGTGGAATTCACCGCCGATGACGTTGTCTTCACGGCCGAGACGCACATGAAGACAGACGGACTCGTCCGCAGCGCCGTCTACCAGCTCAATGTCGAGAGTGTCGAGGCGCCGGATCCTTATACCGTCGTCTTCAACCTGAAGCGCCCGAATTCGCGCTTCCACTCGTTGTTCACGGTCCGCTGGAATGCGGCGTGGATCATGCCGAAGCACATTTTCGAGGGCAAGGACCCGCTGACGTTCAACTTCAATCCCCCCGTCTCGCTGGGCGCCTACACGCTGCACAGCTATGACCCGAACGGGCAGTGGTTCACCTGGGAGAAGCGGGACGACTGGGAGCGGACCACGCTGGCTCGCTTCGGTGAGCCGGGTCCGCAGTACGTAACCTATGTCGATCCGGGGCCGCCCGACCGGCGCGTGATCGCCCAGATGAACCACGAGCTCGACATCATCCACGACGTCTCGCCCGAGGGCATGTTCACCCTCGCCCGTGATGCGCCGAGCTCGATCGCCTGGTTCGACGGCTTCCCGTACGCCCATCCCGATCCGACGCTTCCCGCGTTGCTGTTCAACCATCAGCACGAGAAGTTCCAGAGCCGCGACGTGCGCTGGGCGCTGGCGCTGGCCATCGACATCAAGGCGGTGGCGATGGCGTCCTATCGCGGCGCGGCAACGATTTCGGCCATCCAGATCCCCCCGACGGGAACACATCCGGACTATTATCACATCCCCTTGGGTGAATGGCTGAGCAAGTTCGAGATCGACACGGGAAAGCAGGTGATCCGGCCCTATGATCCGACCATCGGGCAGCAGATCGCAGAGATGCTTCGTCCTTCGATGGGCGATGCCATCCCGAGCGAGCCGGACAAGATCATGCGAGCCTTCGGCGCCGGCTGGTGGAAGCAGGACCTGGAAGCAGCGGCGCAGCTCATGGAAAAGGCGGGCTTCACCCGGCGCGGCAATGACTGGTACATGCCGAACGGCGAGCGCTTCACCATCCGGCTGATGGTCGAAGGCGACGGTCGGCCGGTGATGACCCGCGCAGGAACCATGGTGGCGCAGCAGTGGCGCGACTTCGGCGTCGACGTCACGGTGGAGAACGCTCAGGCCGCCTTCTTCACACGGCGCAACGGCGGCGACTTCGAAGTCGCCATCAGCTGGAGTGTCGAAACCTGGGGCGGTCACCCCGACCTCTCGTTCTTCCTCGACAGCTGGCATTCCGACTTCGTCGTACCGGCAGGTGAGGTCCAGTCGCCACGCAACTGGCAGCGCTGGTCGTCACCGGAGCTCGACAAGATCATTGAGCAAATTCGGGAAGTAGAGTTCGACGACCCGAAGGGGATCGAACTCGGGCATGAGTTCGTCAAGCTCATGGTCGAGGAGATGCCGACCATTCCGCTCATGGCCTACAACGTCTTCACCGTGATGGATACGACGTACTGGACCGGCTACCCGACGGCGGACGATCCCTACACCAATCCAGTGCCAAACTGGGCGAACTCGCGCTACATGATGGTCCGGCTGCGGCCGACCCAGGAGTAACCCAGGTACGACTTGGTGGGGGCGGAGGCCTTCCCCCGCCCCCGGTCTTCAATCGGAAGGGGTTTGATGCGCAGCTACGGCATCTACGTCCTGACGCGCTTCGCGCAATTCCTGCTCGTCGTGTTCATCGGCATCTCGCTGACGTTCTTCATCACGCATCTGTCGCCGATCGATCCCGTCGAACAGATGATCGCCGGCATGACGGCGATGGGTCAGAGCGATCCAGAGGCCGTGGCGCTGATGCGCACGGCGCTGCAGGAACTCTACGGCACAGGCGGACCGCTGATGGAGCAGTATTTCGCATACTGGGGTCGCATTCTCTCCGCGGATTTCGGTCCCTCCTTGTCGTCGTTTCCAACCCCCGTTTCCACGCTCATCAGCCGGGCGCTACCCTGGACCGTCGGTCTCCTGTTCACCTGCACGGTCATTTCCTGGGTTCTGGGCAACCTCCTCGGCGGCCTCGCCGGCTACTTCCGCGAAAGCCGCATGCTCAAGCTGGCAGGGGTGATCGTTATGGGTTTCCACCCGGTGCCCTATTACATCATCGCCTTCGTGCTCCTGATCATCTTCGGCCTGATGTGGCCGGTCCTGCCAACGAGCGGTGGGGCGGCAGCGAACCTTCCGCGCGGGTGGAACGCCGAATATGTGCTTAGCGTCCTGCGCCATTCGATTTTGCCCGCCGTCTCGATCGTTCTGGTCGGTCTGGGCGGCTGGTTCATGGGGATGCGGGCGCTCGTCTCCAACGTCGTCACGGAGGATTACGTTACCTATGCCGAGCTTGGAGGAGTCAGGCGCAGCAGGATCCTACCCTTCTACGTCATCCGCAACGCTCTGGTGCCCCAGGTGACGGGCCTTGCCATGTCTCTCGGCGCGATCTTCAACGGCGCGATCATCGTCGAATTCGTCTTCGGCTATCCCGGCCTGGGGCGGCTGTTGATCTCGGCGGTCTATGCCGGCGACTACGGGCTCGTGCTCGGGGTGACGACGATTTCCATCGTCGCCGTATCCGCCGCCGTCTTCCTGATCGACATCCTCTATCCGGTTTTCGATCCACGCGTGAAGCTAGCCTGAGGCCCGACGATGCTAAAGATCCTCCGCGACCTCTTCCGCTACAACCTCGAATTTGCGATCGGCGCGGTGCTGATGGCGGTGATCCTCGGCATGGCGGCGCTGTCGGCCTTTTCTCCTTATCCGCCCGCCAACATCTACGTCGTGGCGCCGGACGTGCCGCCCTCCTGGGCCCACCCGTTCGGCACAAACTCACGGGGCCAGGACGTTTTCTGGCAGCTCACTTTCGCGATGAGGAACACGCTGCTGTTCGGCTTCGCGGTGGCCCTTCTGAGCCGACTGCTCTCGCTCCTGGTCGGCCTGGTGGCGGGCTATCAGGGCGGCCTCACCGACCGGGTGCTGATGTCCATCAACGACACGTTCATCGTCATCCCGCTCTTCCCGCTCCTCGTCCTCTTTTACTTCGTGATGCGGGACTACATGAACTGGGCCCTGCTCGCCCTCGTGATCGCCTGCCTCGGCTGGGCCTATGATGCGCGGCTGATCCGGTCGATCATGATGAGCCTGAAGACGCGCGATTTTACCAAGACCAGCGTGTTCTCAGGCATGAAGATGCATGAGATCGTCGTCCGCGAGCACCTGCCCTACGTCATGCCAATCGTGTTCTCGACCACGCTCAACAACATCAATTGGTCGATCGGGCTCGAGGTAACACTTTCCGTGCTCGGCTTCACCGACATCAACAAACCCACCGTCGGCACCATGATCTTCTGGGCCAACCAGCACAGTGCCATGGTGGCAGGGGTGTGGTGGTGGTTCGTGTTCCCGACCGCGTTCATCACACTCACCTTCATCGCACTGTTCCTGCTCGCTGTTTCAATGAACGAGTACATCGATCCACGCAGCCGGCTCGCCCGCATGGGCACGGGAGGCGGGTGATGGCAAAGGCGAACGGCAAGGCCGTCAACATACCGGTTGCCGCGGACCCGGTCCTCTCGGTGCGCAATCTGCGCGCTTATTACCAGATGCAGTATTTCGGCATCGTCAGGGAGGTCCGTGCCGTCGACGACATCACGCTCCACGTCAACCGGAACGAGATCTACGGCATCGCAGGGGAATCGAGCTGCGGCAAGACATCCCTGATCAAGACGATCGCGGCCGCCAACCGCCCGCCGCTTAACGTCATCGGCGGCTCGGTCAAGTACAGCTTCCTTGATCGGGACATCTTCAGGATGAGCGAGGACGAGCTGTCCCGCGTGCGGTGGAAGCACCTCTCCTACATCATGCAGGGATCGATGAACGTGCTCAATCCGGTGCGCCGGATCCGCAAATCGTTCATCGATTTCGCCTTCCGCCACATCAACCGGCCCGAGCGGGAGTTCTTCGATATCGTAGCGCAGCATCTCGAACGGCTTCGCCTGTCGCCATCGGTCCTGAAAGCATATCCGCACGAGCTTTCGGGCGGCATGCGCCAGCGCGTGACGATCGCGCTCGCGACGATCTGCCGGCCCGAGTTCATCATTGCCGACGAGCCGACGACGGCGCTTGACGTGGTGGTCCAGAAGGACGTCCTGTCAACGATCCGGGAGGTGCAGCAGGAGATGCGTTCCTCGATCCTGTTCGTCACCCATGACATGACAGTGCACGCCAACATGGCCGATCGCCTCGGCATCATGTATGCGGGCCGATTGGTGGAGGAAGCTCCGACCCGCGACATCTTCGCCAACCCGCTGCATCCCTATACGGCACATCTCATCCAGAGCCTGCCGCGGATCGGCGATTTGAGCCCAAAGAAGGCATTGCCGGGCGCGCCGCCGAACCTTTCCGATCCGCCAGCGGGCTGCCGCTTCCATCCGCGCTGTCCGCTTGCAATGGACATCTGCCGCAGGGAGAACCCTGCCCTGACGTCGCTCGGGCCGGGACACCGCGTCGCCTGCTTTGCTGCAAGCTCCGAGGTTCGCCCGGTCGCCGAGACACGGGAGGCGGCGAACCCCAAGGTGGCGGAGGCACGGCCATGAGCGATCTTCTCGCCGTGGACGGCGTCACGAAGAGCTACGCCTTCGGCGGCCTTTTCGGCCGAGGCGTGTTCAAAGCCGTCGACAATGTGAGCTTCACGCTGGAGACGGGGCGGCCGGAGATCTTCACCATCGTCGGCGAGTCCGGGTCCGGCAAGACGACGCTCGCGCGGATGATCCTGAACCTGATCGCGCCGACCTCCGGAACCATCCGGTTCCGCGGCACCGATCTTGGCGCGATCCGCGGCGCGCGCGCCCGCATGGACTTCATGCGCCACGTCCAGCCGATCTTCCAGAACCCCTTCGAGGTCTTCAATCCGCTGAGGAAGGTCGACCATTACCTGTTCATGACCGCGCGGCGCTTCGCCGGCGCCTCGAAAACCGCCGAGATCGAAGCCCACGCCGACGCCGCGCTGAAAAAGGTCGGGCTGTCACTTGCCGAAGTGAAGGACCGCTTTCCCCACGAACTCTCCGGCGGTCAGCTCCAGCGCACCGCCATCGCTCGCGCACTGATTCCCGGCCCGTCCTTGCTCGTCGCCGACGAGCCCGTGTCGATGGTCGACGCGTCACTGCGCATGTCGATCGTCAACCTGTTCAAAACGCTTCGCGACGATCTGCGGGTCTCGATCATCTACATCACCCACGACCTCGCAACCGCCTACTACATCAGCGACCGCATCATCATCATGCAGAAGGGCGTGGTGGTCGAAAGCGGGCCGGCCCGGCAGGTCCTGGACAATCCGCAGCACCCCTACTCCATTCTGCTCAAGAACTCGGTCCTCTCGCCGGAGACCATCGGCGAGGGAATCCTCGGCCTTGCCCATCATTCCGGCGAAGGCCCACCCGCGAACTCGGCTGAAGGCCGCGCCTTCACCCGCACGCTTGCGCAACCCCGGTCATCATAGGCTCAAGGGAGTATCCGATGCCCAGCAGCAAGGTTCTTCTCGATCGCGACTTCGCCATCGGCACCACCGACCGACGGCTGTTCGGCGCCTTCGTCGAACATCTCGGCCGTTGCGTCTATGGCGGGATTTACGAGCCGGACCATCCCAGCGCCGATGCCCGAGGCTTCCGTGGCGACGTGCTGAAGCTGGTACGCGAACTCGGCCCCACCATCGTGCGCTACCCCGGTGGCAATTTCGTCTCGGGCTATGACTGGGAGGATGGCGTCGGCCCCGTGGACAAGCGCCCGCGCCGACTCGATCTCGCCTGGCAGTCGACCGAGCCGAACACCTTCGGCACCAACGAATTCATGGACTGGTGCCGCCTTGCCAATGTCGAGCCTATGCTGGCGGTGAATCTCGGCACGCGCGGTCCGGACGCTGCGCGCCGTCTCGTCGAGTACTGCAACCACCCCGGTGGCACGACGCTTTCGGATTTGCGCCGCGAGCACGGCTGGCCGCAGCCGCACAACGTGAAGTTCTGGTGCCTCGGCAACGAGATGGATGGTCCGTGGCAGATGGAGCGCAAGACGCCGACCGAATACGGCCGCGTCGCGACCGAAGCCGCCAAGATGATGAAGCTGGTCGACCCCTCGATCGAGCTCGCCGTCTGCGGCTCCTCCGCCCGCACCATGCCGACCTTCGGCGAATGGGAGCGGATCGTGCTCGAGCACACATTCGACCATGTCGAATACATCTCGCTCCACACCTACCTCAACAACTACGCGGAGGATACGCTCGCCTTCCTTGCGAGCCCCGACCTGATGGACAGCTTCATAGAGGAGGTGGTGGCAATCGCCGATGCCGTGGCCGCCGGGCGCCGCTCCTCCAAGCGCATCATGCTGTCCTTCGACGAATGGAACGTCTGGTATCGCACCCGCCGCGGCAACACGCGGGTGCGCGAGGGCTGGCCGGTCGCACCGCCGATCCTCGAGGAGATCTACACGATGGAGGATGCCCTGGCCTTCGGCGGCGCCTGCATCTCGCTGCTCAACCACGCCGATCGCGTCCGCTCCGCCTGTCTCGCGCAGCTCGTCAACGCCATCGCCCCCATCATGACACAGACCGGCGGAACCGCCTGGCGCCAGACGATCTTCTGGCCCTTTGCGGACTTCGCCAATCTCGGTCACGGCAAGGTGCTGCGGGCCCAGATCGACTGCCCGACCTATTCGGCAGCATACTACGATCCGCGGGGCTCGGAGGATCTGCGCTTCCCTCTGCCGGAAGTTCCGTACCTCAAGCTTGCCGCGACCCACGGCGAGGGCACACTGACGCTCTTCGCGTTGAACCGGCATCTCGACGAGCCGATGAGGATCAACGTGACCGCCCGCGGCTTCGGCGAGCTCTCGCTGGAGCGCGCTCAGACATTGCACAACAAGGATCTGAAGGCGGCCAACACGCAGGACGATCCGGACCGGATCCGCCCCGAGACGCTCTCGGAGGTGGAGGTCCATGGGAGCGATCTGGCCGCGACGCTTCCGGCGGCATCGTGGACGGTTTTGCGCATGCGCACGCACTGACAGCCGCTGTTGCCTGCGGAGATGCCGTCGAAGGTCCTGACGGCATCCCCCTGACGGCGTTTCCGAGAGAACCGACAGGTTGTCTTGGCCGAGGTTTGCTGGCGACAGACTGGAGAAGGTCTGCCGTGCCAGTTGAAGCAGGACGCGCAATCCAGATCACCTGCTTCCTATCGATCACTCGGCGCCCATCGGCGGGCCGGTGAACGTCAGGTGGTAACGTCTGGCGCACGCCTCGATGGCCTCCATGTCTTCGGGAACCCTGTACTGTTTGCGCGCCATGGCGTTGAAGAAGGCCTCGAACCCGCCCGGCGTCAGAATGGTGAGGTGACGCGACGGCACGGCTCCGCCCACATGATATGTGTGTTCCTTGCCACGCGGCACGAAGACGGTTTCACCGGCCCCTTTCGAGACGGTCTCGCCCTCGAGCCAGAACGTGTACTGCCCGGACAGCAGCACGAACGTTTCGTCCTCCCTGTGGTGTATGTGCCGGGGCGGGCTGGAGCCGGGCGGCGAGAGAACCTCCATGATCGACATCCGCCCGCCGCATTCTTCCGGGCGAAGAATGGTCTTGTAGATGACGCCGAGCCATTCGACGGCGCCCGCATCCTGCGCAAAGTGTCTGTTCATGGATCGTCTCCGTTCAGTTCCGGCTCGCTCCGCCGGCATCCCCTGCCGTGCTTTCTCCTCCGGTCCGGCGTTCCCGTGCCCGTTGTGCTCAAGACGAATCTGCGAACGTTTTCGCGATCGACCAGTGGGGCATGGGTTCGACGGCATTGGTAACAGGTATCATCCTCTCCCGCCGGCTCAGGCCTCCTTGCGGGACCAGGCGCCGACGAGCGGCGGAAGCATCAAGCACGCGTCATTCGCCAGGGCTTCCTGGCGCAAGCGCTCGGCGAGCGTGTCGGGCCCCAATTCTTCGGCGCTGACAATTCCCGCGCGCTCCATGAGCGGCAGCAAGCTTCGCAGGGTTTCGGCCATGTACTCGTAGGCGAAGGAGTTCTCGCCCGCCTCGACGCGCCCGTTTGAGACCATCTGCGGCGCTGGCAGCCCTGCTGCCCGGAAAGCTGCATGCAGCTTCGGTCCCATGTCGACTTCGAAGCCGCCATGTTTCAACGCTTCGAGTATCCAGCGGACGCACCGTGCATAGAGCGGGCCTTCGGGAACGCTTCTTGCTGCGGGCATTACCATTTCCTGGAAGGCGACAATCCCGCCCGGCGCAAGATGCGCGCTCAGGCGCCGCAGCGTGGCCGAAGGATCTGGCAGATACATCAGGATCAGGCGCCCGATGATTGCATCGAAGGTCTCTTGCGGGCGGAACGCGTCAAGCTCGGCAGCGGTGAAGCGCACCCAGTAGCACTGTCCGGCCTGCGCTGCCCGCCTTTCCGCTGCGGCCACCGCTGCGGCCGAACGGTCGACGCCGACGACCAGGCCGGTCGGGCCGACCATTTCCCCGGCAATCAGGGAGAGATCGCCCACGTCGCAGCCCAGGTCGAGCACCCGCATGCCTTTTTCGATGCCCGCCGACCACAGCACATCTTCAGCGAAGTCGCGGATGAACGCGCCCTGCCTTTCAAGGCGCTGGAACTCGGCGCTGGAATAGCCCAACGGATAGGCATCGCCCTCACTTCCGCCGTCGCTTTTCCTGCAATTGCTTTGAAGGAGGCTTCTTTGCATCGGTTTCTCCTTGCGCTGGTGAGCAATGGATCAGGCAGGAACCTGACACCTGCAGCCTCGTCGGGAGCTGTTACAAGGCGATTTCAGAAAGGGCGGATTTCGGTTTCGGCTGAAACAGCGGTCGCATTCAGCGACAAGCAAGGGGCGCGGGCTCGCCGAGCATCTCCTCCTTCGCCGGGAACAATTCCGGCTTTCCGGCGTTAGGGCCTCTCATTCGGCAGCGGGGATAGAGTGAACGACAGGTCATCAGGCCCTGAACTCAGGGCTCTGCAAAAGACGATCGGGTCTGGCGCGCTTCTCGAAGCACTCCCCATCGGCGTTTATTGCTGTGGCACCGACGGAGTGATCAGGCAGTTCAACCGGCGTGCGGCGGAGCTGTGGGGCCGCACTCCCGAAATCGGTGATACAGGCCAGCGTTTCTGCGGTGCGCAGAGGCTGTTCCTGCCCGATGGCAGCCCCCTGCCCCACGATAAAGACCCGATGGCGATCGTTCTGCGTGACCATACGCCCGCGCGCGACGTGCGCATCGTCATCGAACGGCCTGATGGTACGCGCGTCCATGTCGCGGCCGACATCGATCCCCTGTTCGACGAAACCGGCGCCTTCATGGGGGCCGTCAGCTGTTTCCAGGACATTTCCGAACTGACGCGTGCCCATGGAGCACTGCAGGCAAGCAAGGACGAGCTCGACGATTTCTTCGAAAACGCTGCGATCGGGCTTCATGTGGTGGCCGCCGACGGCACGATCCTGCAAGCCAACAAGGCCGAGCTGGAGCTTCTCGGCTACGAGAGGGCCGAGTATGTCGGGCGGAACATCGCCGAGTTTCATGCGGACCGGTCGGTGATCGAAGACATGCTGCAGAGGCTTGCGAACGGGGAGACGCTCTGGCGATATCCTGCGCGGCTTCTCGCGAAGGACGGCTCAATCCGGCATGTCCTGATCACATCGAGCGGCTGTTCCCGCGGCGGTTCGATCGTGCGGACCCGCTGCTTCACGCAAGACGTGACGGAGGTCGCGGATGCGGAAGAGAGAGTCGAGGGAAGCGAGTTGCGGTTCCGCGCGGCCCTCGAAGGCATGCCGGTTGCAGCCTACACCATTGATACAGAGGGCTTCGTCACCTTCTGCAATCGCGCCGGTATAAAAATGGCGGGTCGGGAGCCGCGGCTCGGTGTCGACAAATGGTCGATCCTTTGGCGCATACGAACGCCAGAAGGTGAGTCGGTGCCCGCCGAAGATTCTCCTTTGGCGATCGCGCTGCGCGAACGACGTTCCGTCCAAGGCTTTGAATTCATTGCGGAGCGGCCCGACGGAAGCAGCGTCCGTTACATACCTCATCCCACCCCTCTCTTCGACGCGCAGGGGCGGCTGACCGGCGCGGTCAACGTGCTTGTCGACATCACCCAGCGGCATCGGGCGGAGGTGGAATCCGCCCATCTTGCGGCCGTTGTCGCCTCCTCCAGTGACGCCATCGTCAGCAAGACATTAAAGGGCATCGTCATGTCCTGGAACGCGGGTGCGGAGAAGATCTTCGGCTACAAGGCGGAGGAGATCGTCGGCCAACCGATCCTGACCATCATCCCGCCCGAGCTGCACCAGCAGGAAGCCGAAATCCTCGCGCGTCTGGAACGTGGAGAGCGGATCGAGCACTTCGAAACCGAGCGCATCACGAAAGATGGACGCCGCCTCAACGTTTCGCTCACCGTCTCTCCGGTACTCGACAAACGGGGGAATATCATCGGCGCCTCCAAGGTTGCGCGGGATATCACCGACCGCAAGCGTGCCGAAAAGCTGCAGCGGCTGCTCGTCAGCGAGCTCAATCACCGCGTGAAGAACACCCTCGCCACGGTGCAGTCCCTCGCCAACCAGACCGTGCGGCTGGCGCGCAGCCCGGCGGAATTCGCCACGAGCTTCAGCGGCAGAGTCCAGGCGCTTGCCCACGCGCACGACCTTCTGACGCGCAATTCCTGGCAGGGCGCGGACATTATGATGCTCGTGCGCGACCAGTTGCTGCTCAACGACACGGAAGATCCGCGGATTTCGTTTTCGGGTCCGTCCGTTACCCTGGAAGCCGCTCCCGCGCTGCACCTGGCCCTCGTCCTGCACGAATTGGGCACCAACGCGCGCAAGTACGGCTCGCTCTCGGTACCGAAAGGCAGGCTGTCGATTAGCTGGACGGTGCGCAGCGGCAAAGACAGCGGCTTCCTGCTGAAATGGCAGGAACGCGGAGGCCCCGCCGTTGATGTGCCGCAGAGAAGGGGCTTTGGTACGACCCTTATCGGAAAGAGTCTTGCCAGCCATGGCGGCGAGGTTTCGATCCGCTACGAAGCCAAAGGGGTTACCTGCGAAATCATGCTGCCGATTCTGGAGCATCCGCCCGGCCAGAGTCTTTTCGGCGCGATCCAGACCACCACATCCAACTACGCGCCGCACGGTCCGGTGACGGGTTCGCATGCTGAAGGCAAACGCGTCCTCGTGGTGGAGGACGAACCCATAATTGCGATGGACATCGCCACCACCCTGTCAGAGGCGGGATGCAAAGTGGTGGGTCCGGCGGCGAACCTGGAGAAAGCACGCGAGCTCATTGCCGACGCCGAATTCGATATCGCGCTGCTCGACGCAAATCTGTCCGGGGACAGGGTGGACGAACTCGCGGCCGAACTCACCCGCAAGGGCATCCCTTTCGCCTTCCTCACAGGTTACGAGCGGGAAGCGCTTCCGGAGGCGTTCCGGCAAGCACCGATGGTCGGCAAGCCCTTCACACAGCAGGCCGCCATCGACATCATCGAGCGGCTCGCCGATGCCGGCAGCACGGTTATCCCCATCCGGCAGAAGGATGCCTCAGGGTCGGCGTCCTGACCTTCCGCGCTCTCTTCCGCGTCGGGTCATTTGCGGCTAAAGGCATGGACATCCAACAGCAGCGAAGTCCCTGGATCCGCGCATGTCCGACCGTCCCTCTCTCACGCCGCTTGTCGACGCCCTGCCCGCGACGGTGCCGTTCGTCGGCCCGGAAACGCAGGAGCGCAGCAGAGGTAAGCCCTTCCGTGCACGTTTGGGGGCCAACGAGAACGGATTTGGGCCATCGCCCAAAGTCGTTGAAGCCATGCGGGAAGCAGCGCCGGAGATGTGGAAGTACTGCGATCCGGAAAACCATGACTTGAAACAAGCGCTTGCCGCCCACCTCAGCGTCGCGCCGGAGAATATCGCGATCGGCGAAGGAATAGACGGCCTTCTCGGGCTCGTCGTGCGGCAATACGTCGAACCGGGCATGCCGGTCGTGACTTCCCTCGGTGCCTATCCGACCTTCAATTTCCACGTGGCGGGGTTCGGCGGCAGGCTGGTAACGGTGCCCTACGAGGACGATCGTGAAAGCCTGGACGGACTGCTTGAGGCCGCGAAACGAGAGAACGCAAAAATCGTCTATCTTTCCAATCCGGACAATCCGATGGGCACGTGGTGGGAGGCGGAGGACGTCCAGCGCTTCATCGAAGCCCTGCCGGAGACGACGCTTCTGGTGCTGGACGAGGCCTATGGAGAGACTGCGCCGGCCACTGCCCTGCCGCCGCTCGACCCATCGCGGCCGAACGTGATGCGCATGCGCACCTTCTCGAAGGCCTACGGCCTGGCGGGCATGCGTTGCGGCTATTGCGTCGGTGAAGCGGCCGCCATCCGCGCCTTCGACAAGGTGCGCAACCATTTCGGGATGACCCGCATGACCCAGGTGGCGAGCCTTGCCGCGCTTTCCGATCAGGCGCACCTGAAGTGGGTGGTAGAGTCGGTTCAAGCCTGTAGAGGCCGCATCGCCGGCATCGCCAAGGCTCACGGCCTCGTGCCGCTTCCCTCTGCAACCAACTTCGTCACCATCGATTGCGGTGAAGATGGCGAATTCGCGATGCGGGTGCTCAAGGAACTCACCCACCGCGACGTCTTCGTGCGAAAACCCATGGCTCCCGGGCTCGACCGCTGCATCCGCGTGAGCGTGGGGCCCGAAGCGGAAGTCGCGATCTTCGAGGCGGAACTTGGCCCTGCTCTTGAGGCGGCCCGGAGGGCGGGCTAGCCGTTCAGGCGGCCTTGTGAGCCGTTCCTTCTAGGCCACTGCGCCCGGTACCGGCGATGAAATGTCAACGATGGTTCCGGCGGGGTCGCGCAGGAGCAGGCGGCGCTGGCCGTAGAAAAGGTCCGTCGGAGGCTCCAGGATTTCCGCACCGATTGCCTTCGCCTGTTCGAAAGCCACGAGCACTTCCTCCACGACGAATGTGAGATAGCCGCCTCCCTGCGGATTCCTGGCTGCGGGCGGTGTCAGCTCGCTGTTGCGGGCGATGATCCCAAGCTCGAAGCGCGGCCCCTCGTTCGGCATGAGCACCACGTACCAATCGCTCTCGTAGATGACTTCCATGTCGAGAAGATCGCGATAGAAGTCCCGGACCTTTCCGAGATCATCGGCCGCGATGTTGTACATGGTGCGCCGAACCTTCGAACGCGGCATGGGTCACCTCCCTGTCAGCGTCCATCCGCCGCCTCTCTCAGAACTTGTCCTCCTCGCCGCCTGGCCCGAAGCGGCGATGCAGGATCTCCACGAGCTCGGCGACCTTGCCCTTCGGCATGGGCCGGAACTCGTTCACGAGCGCCTCATCGCTCATCACCCAGGCATTCGCCTCGGCAAGCTCGCGTTCGGAAGCGCCTATCGCTGCGATCTCCGTGAGAAGATCGTTGTCCACCGGACCAAGGATGCGCCGAACAGCTTCACTGGTCAGAGCGGCCATAGGCAATCTCCTTCATGTTCGAGAGTCCACATCCAAATGCCTGCGGCGGCATCAGGTTCCCGTCCAATCGCATTCCGCAATGCGACGACCTGTTGCGTGAATTAAACGATCGTTCTATTAATTATTAGGGAGGACCGCATGGCGCGTACCATTGGCTCGCTCGGGGAAAAAACGGAGGCTGCCATCCGCGATGCAGCCCTGCAGCTCATCGCGCGGCATGGCTTCGATGCCATGTCCATGCGCCAGCTTGCAGGGGAAGTGGGCGTGCAGCCGGCGGCACTCTACCGCTACTTCCCCACCAAGGAAGATCTGCTCTTCACGCTGATGCGGTCGCATATGGAAGGGCTCGCCGCATCGTGGGAGAATGCCCGGCCGGCGACGGGCGAACCAGCAGCCCAACTGACGGCCTTCGTGGAAAACCACATCCGCTTCCACGTGGAAAGGAGGCATTCCACGCAGGTGAGCAACATGGAGCTGAGGAGCCTTTCGCCCGAGCGCCTGACGCAGATCCTGCGGCTGCGCAGCGCTTACGAGAAGGAGCTTCGGCAGATCCTGCGTGCGGGCGCAGAAAGCGGCCGCTTCCGGATTGACGATGCACCGCTCACGGCCATGGCCATCATCCAGATGATCACGGGCGTGATCGTCTGGTTCCGGCCGGGCGAGCGCCTTTCCGTCGCGGAGGTGGCCGATACGTATCGCAAGATGACCTTACGCCTCGTAGGCGCAGCGCCTGAGGAGGAGCCATGTACACAAACACGATGAGTTTCGGTCTCGGTGAGGAGATCGACGCCATGCGCGAGATGGTCCACCGCTTCGCACAGGAAAAGATCGCACCCATTGCCGCGGACATCGACCGCGACAATGATTTCCCCGCGCATCTGTGGCGGGCGCTGGGCGAACTCGGCCTGCTCGGCATTACTGTCGAGCCCGAGTTCGGCGGCTCCGGCATGGGCTATCTGGCGCATGTCATAGCGATGGAGGAGATTTCGCGCGCCTCCGCCTCCGTCGGCCTCTCCTACGGCGCGCACTCCAATCTCTGCGTCAACCAGATCCGCCGCTGGGGCACGCCCGAACAGAAGGAACGGTACCTGCCGGCGCTGTGCTCCGGCGAGACCGTCGGGGCGCTCGCCATGTCGGAGCCGGGCGCTGGCTCCGACGTGGTCTCGCTGAGGCTCGCCGCGGAGAAGAAGAACGACCGCTACATCCTCAACGGCACGAAAATGTGGATCACCAACGGCCCGGACGCCGGCACGCTCGTCGTCTATGCCAGGACCGATCCCGCCGCCGGCAGCCGCGGCATCACCGCCTTCATCGTCGAAAGCGAAATGCCGGGCTTCTCCGTCGCCCAGAAGCTCGACAAGCTCGGCATGCGCGGCTCCAACACGGGCGAGCTCGTCTTCGACAATGTCGAGATCCCCTTCGAAAACGTGCTCGGCCGGGAGGGGCAAGGGGTGGAGATCCTCATGTCCGGCCTCGACTATGAGCGCGTGGTGCTTGCCGGCGGCCCACTCGGCATCATGGCCGCCTGCCTCGATGCCGCCGTGCCCTATGCCCGCGAGCGCAGGCAGTTCGGCCAGCCCATCGGCTCCTTCCAGCTCGTGCAGGGCAAGCTCGCCGACATGTACACGACGCTGAACGCCTGCCGCGCCTATGTCTATGCCGTCGCCGCCGCCTGCGACCGCGGCGAGACCACGCGCAAGGACGCGGCCGGCTGCATCCTCTACGCCGCCGAGCGCGCCACGCGCATGGCCCTCGACGCCATCCAGATCCTGGGCGGCAACGGCTATGTCAACGAGTTCCCCACGGGCCGCCTGCTGCGCGACGCCAAGCTCTACGAGATCGGCGCCGGCACCTCGGAAATCCGCCGCTGGCTGATTGGAAGGGAGATGATGGGGCAGACTAAAATGCCATAAATATCTGTATATGCCATGCGGAGATATATTTGCCATAAAAAACCGAAAATGGTACTCTTGCGTTCAGTCACAGGAGGCGGACATGCCCAGACAAAAAGGTTTCGCCGAGGATCCGCAGGCGTTCCAAAATGCCACCGATGAGTTGCGGTCCGTTCCCCATACACGTCTCAAGGTCGACAATGGCGGCCGCATCGTCATCCCGGAGGAGATGCGCTCGGCCATGA
>Ga0164243_10007482_pt1 | contig 16309 bp, 14 predicted proteins | sample OricompcompostOP_FD_108781 | JGI IMG/M metagenome (GOLD analysis project Ga0164243, IMG submission 108781) | Organic Plus compost microbial communities from Emeryville, California, USA - Original compost - Organic plus compost (OP) | ecosystem: Engineered > Solid waste > Mixed feedstock >...
ATCCTGGTCGAGGTCCGGGTGCCCAAGCACACCGGCCGGCGCGCGCATTACGAGAAGTTCAACCGGGTCGCGCAGGCCTGGTCGATGGTGGCCGTCGCGGTCACGGTCCGGACCGAGGGTGATCGGATCGCCGAGGCCAGGATCGCGCTGACCAACATGGCGCCGGTTCCGGTCCGTGCCACCGCCGTTGAGCAGGCACTTGTCGGTCAGGCGGCCACCGAGGAGACCATCCGCGCGGCCGCGTCCCATGCCGCCGAGGGCACGTCGCCGACCCCTGATGGCAACGCGGACGTCGAATATCGGCAAGAATTGGCACGGGTACTCACGGGCCGGGCTGTCTCGGCCGCCGTGACCGCGTAGCCAGTTGCCGTGAGGGACCCCCGCGTGGTGCCATGCGCCAGGCGGGGGTCTCTCGTGGCTCAGCGACAAGAAGGGAGGTCGAGCCGTGCGGCTTGACCATGAATTCAGCGTTCCGGCATCGCCCGCGCAGGTCTGGAAGGCCGTGACCGATCCGGAGGCCGTCGCCCCGTGCATGCCGGGGGCGACCCTGACGAAGGTCGAAGGCGAGACCTTCACCGGCACGGTCAAGGTCAAGCTGGGCCCGATCTCCCTGACCTACAAGGGCGCCGGCGAGTTCCTGGAGGCGGACGAGGCGGCGCGCAAGATCGTCATCAAGGCGTCGGGCAAGGACGCGCGCGGTGGCGGCACGGCGGCGGCGACCGTCACCGTGACGCTGACCGAGGAGAGCGGTTCCACCAAGGGCAAGGTCGAGACCGATCTGAACGTGACCGGTAAGCCGGCGCAGTTCGGCCGGGGCATGATCTCCGAGGTCGGCGGCAAGATCCTGGACCAGTTCGCGACGAACCTCGCGGAGAAGCTGAGCGCCGGCGAGGAGCCGAAGCCCGCCGCCGGGCCGGCCGCGGGTGCGGCTGCTTCCACCGGCGGGGCCGCCTCCACCGGGCCGGCTGTCGACGCGGCCACGTCCGCCGAGGCGCCGAAGCCGAAGCTGGAAGCCGTGAAGCCGGTGCCGGAGAAGGAAGCCGAGGCGATCGACCTGTTCGAGTACGCGGGCAGCTCGGTCGCGAAGCGGCTCGCCCCGGTACTCGCGGGCGTCGCGGGCCTGCTGGTGATCGTCGCGATCGTCCGCGCCATCCGCCGCCGCTGAATTTTCCGCCCGCGAGGGGCACTTTCCCACCGGAAGTGCCCCTCGCCACGTCGGGAAGTGCGACGGGGGCGTGCCGGTTGTACGGGGTGTGCGCAGCGAGACTGACGTGGTGGTGATCGGCGCGGGACAGGCGGGCCTGTCGGCCGCGTATCACCTGCGGCGGACCGGGTTCCGCAACGGCTCCGGCTTCGTCGTGCTCGATCACGGCAAGCGGCCGGGTGGTGCGTGGCAGTACCGGTGGCCGTCGCTGCGGCTGGGCAAGGTGCACGGGATCCACGATCTGCCGGGGCTGGCGTTCGGCGGCGCGGACACCAACCGCCCGGCCTCGGAGGTCGTCTCCGACTACTTCGGCCGTTACGAGCGCACTTTCGACCTGCCGGTGCTGCGTCCGGTGGAGGTGCTGGACGTGCACGACGAAGGCGAGCGCCTGCTGGTCCGCAGCGCGACCGACGACTGGGCCGCTCGCGCGGTGATCAACGCGACCGGCACCTGGGACCGGCCGTTCTGGCCGCGTTATCCCGGCCAGGAGACCTTCCGCGGCCGCCAGCTGCACACGGCCGATTTCCAGAGCGCGGAGGAGTTCCGCGGCAAGCATGTCGTCGTGGTCGGCGGCGGGGCGTCCGGCGTGCAGCTGCTGCTGGAGATCGCCGAGGTCGCGAGCGGAACCACCTGGGTGACGCGGCGGCCGCCGGAGTGGTTCGACCACGAGTTCAGCCCCGAGTACGGCCGCGCGGCGGTCGCTAAGGTCGACGAGCGCGTGCGTGCCGGGCTGCCGCCCGCGAGTGTCGTGAGCGTGACCGGGCTGGCGCTCACGCCCGAGGTGAAACTGGGGATCGAGCGCGGAATCCTGGACCGCAAACCGATGTTCGAGCGGATCACGCCGTCCGGCATCGTCTGGCCGGACGGCACCGGACAGCGGGCGGACGTGATCCTGTGGGCCACCGGTTTCCGGGCCGCGCTGGATCATCTGGCGCCGTTGCGCCTGCGGGCGCCGGGCGGCGGGATCAAGATGGACGGCACGCGCGTGGTCGCCGAACCGCGGCTGCACCTCGTCGGCTACGGCCCCTCGGCGAGCACGATCGGCGCCAACCGCGCCGGCCGCGCGGCGGTGAACGAGATCCGGCGACTGCTAGATCAGTGAAAACACGCGCCGGGCGTTCCCGCCCAGGAACAACTCCTTCGCCTCGGCGCCGAGGTTCAGCTCGTCCAGCCGCTTGAGGCACGCGGACGCGGTGAGCATGGGGTAGTTGGTGCCGAAGAGCACCCGGCGCCGCCCACGGCCGCGGATGAACTCGACCAGCTCCGGCGGCAGCCGGTGCAACGCGTAGGCCGAGGTGTCGACGTGGAAGTTCGGGTACTTGTCCGCGAGCGAGAACACCTCGTGCAGCCACGGATATCCGACGTGCCCGCCGACCACGACGAGGTCCGGGAAGTCCAGCAGCACCTCGTCCAGGTAGGGGATCGGGCGCCCCGGTTCCGAGGGGCACAGCGGGCCGGTGTGCCCGATCTGCGTGCAGAACGGCACGTCCTCTTCGACGCATGCCACGTACACCGGGTAGTAGCGGCGGTCGTTCGGCGGCAGGTTCCACAACCACGGCACGACCCGCACCCCGACGAACCCGAGGTCCCGCACGCAGCGCCGGATCTCCCGCACCGCGCGGACCGGATCACGCAGGTCGACCGACGCGATTCCGGCGAACCGTCCCGGATGCCGCTCGACGATCGAGGCGACCTCGTCGTTGGAGATCAGCACACCCTGCGGCCCGCACCACGCCGACAGCAGCCCGATGCCGACCCCGGCCCGATCCATCGCGTCCAGGGTCGCGGCGACCGGCGGTACGGCGCGCTCGGTGTTCGTCCAGCGCAGCACGGTTTCCAGCCACGGCTGGCTCATGAACAGCTCGGTGGGCTGTTGCATCCAGGCGTCGATGATTTCAGCCTTCGGGGCCATTTCTGGAGGGTAAGGTGAGCGCATGAACCTGGCCAGGGGCATGCTCACCTTGGACGAACTCCGCGAGCTGGTCCGGCTCGGCAGCATCGACACCGTCGTCGTCGCGATGACCGATATGCAGGGGCGCCTGCAGGGCAAGCGGTGCGCCGCCGAGTACTTCGTCAACGAGGTCCTCCCGCACGCCACCGAGGCCTGTGACTATCTGCTCGCCGTCGACGTCGACATGAACACCGTCGCCGGCTTCGAGATGTCCTCCTGGGAACGCGGTTACGGCGACTTCGTGCTGCGGCCGGACTTGTCCACGCTGCGCCGGATCCCGTGGCACGAGGGCACGGCGCTCGTGCTCGCCGACGTCGAATGGGTCGAAGGAGGTGCGGTTCCGGTGTCGCCGCGGCAGGTGCTGCGGCGCCAGCTGGACCGGCTCGCCGAGCGCGGGCTGGCCGCCTACGTCGGCACCGAACTGGAGTTCATCGTCTTCGAGGACGGCTACGAACAGGCTTGGCAGCGTGGATATCGCGAGCTGACCCCCGCCAATCAGTACAATGTGGACTACTCGGTTCTCGGCACCGGCAGGCTGGAGCCGTTGCTGCGCCGCATTCGCAACGAGATGGCCGGCGCGGGGATGTACGTCGAATCGGCCAAGGGCGAGTGCAATCCGGGCCAGCACGAGATCGCGTTCCGCTACACCGACGCGCTGTCCACATGCGACAACCACAGCATCTACAAGACCGGGGCCAAGGAAATCGCCGCGCAGGAGGGCAAGAGCCTGACCTTCATGGCGAAGTACAACGAGCGCGAGGGCAGTTCCTGTCACATCCACATCAGCCTGCGCTCCACCGAGGGCGAGCCCGTGCTGGCCGGGGACGGGCCGCACGGATTCTCCACTACGATGACGCACTTCCTCGCCGGCCAGCTGGCCTGCCTGCGTGAACTCACCTACTTCTTCGCGCCGAACATCAACTCCTACAAGCGTTTCATGCCGGGCAGTTTCGCCCCGACCGCCGTCGCCTGGGGCGCCGACAACCGCACCTGCGCGCTGCGCGTGGTCGGGCACGGGCCCTCGCTGCGGGTGGAGAACCGGGTGCCGGGCGGGGACGTGAACCCCTACCTCGGGGTCGCCGCGCTCGTCGCGGCCGGTCTGCACGGAATCGAGAACGAGTTGCCGCTGGAGGAGGAGTTCCGGGGCAATGCCTACGGTTCGGACAAGCCGGCGGTGCCCTCGACCCTGCGTGAGGCGGCCGCCGTGCTCGCGGAGAGCAAAATGGCGCGCAAGGCGTTCGGCGACGACGTGGTCGACCACTACCTCAACGCGGCGAGGGTGGAACTCGCCGCGTTCGACTCGGCCGTCACCGACTGGGAGCGCATGCGTGGCTTCGAAAGGCTCTGACAAACCCCTCATCGGCATCTCGACGTACGTGGAACAGGCCCGCTGGGGTGTGTGGCACGCGCCGGCCGCGCTGCTGCCGCGGTCCTATGTGGACTCTGTGATCAGGGCGGGTGGTGTGCCGGTTCTGTTGCCCTCCGTGGGTGAGGACACCACCGCGTTGTCCGCTGTGCACGGTCTGGTGCTCGCCGGCGGGGCGGATGTCGACCCGGCGCGGTACGGGCACGAGCCGCACGCGAAGACGGTGAGCCGTCCCGAGCGGGACGGTTTCGAGTTCGCACTGGCACGGGCCGCGCTCGATCGCGGGCTGCCCGTGCTCGCGGTGTGCCGGGGCATGCAGGTGCTCAACGTCGCGCTCGGCGGCACCCTCACCCAGCACCTGCCCGAGGTGGCCGGGCACACCGAGCACCAGCCCGCGCCGGCCGTCTACGGGCACACCCGGGTCACGCTGACCGAGGGCAGCCGGGTCGCGCGGATCCTGGGCAGCGAGGTGAAAGTCCAGTGTTACCACCATCAGTCGGTGCGAGAGCCGGCTCCCGGTCTCGACGCCGTGGGCTGGGCCGCGGATGGCACGATCGAGGCCGTCGAGGCCCCGGGCTTCGTACTCGGCGTGCAGTGGCATCCCGAGCAGGACCTCGATGACGTAAGGTTGTTCGCCGCGCTCGTGGACGCGGCGTGAGTACGGAGGAATGATGCAGCGTTTCGACGGCCGCGTCGCGGTGATCACCGGCGGTGGCAGCGGGATCGGCCTCGCCACCGCGCGCAGGCTGGCGAGCGAGGGCGCCAAGGTGGTGATCGCCGACGTCGACGCCACCGCGGGCAAGGCCGCCGCCGAGGAGGTGTCCGGCGAGTTCGTCGCCACCGACGTCACCAGCGAAAGTCAGGTCGAGGCGCTGTTCCAGGGCACCGTCGACAGGTTCGGTTCGGTCGACGTCGCGTTCAACAACGCCGGCATCTCCCCGCCGGACGACGATTCCATCCTGAGCACCGGGCTCGACGCGTGGAAGAAGGTGCAGGAGGTCAACCTGACCTCGGTGTACCTGTGCTGCAAGTACGTGCTCCCGCACATGCGGCGGCAGGGCAGGGGCTCGATCGTCAACACCGCGTCGTTCGTGGCCGTGATGGGCGCCGCGACCTCGCAGATCTCCTACACGGCGTCCAAGGGCGGCGTGCTGGCGATGACCCGCGAGCTGGGCGTGCAGTTCGCGCGCGAGGGCATCCGGGTGAACGCGCTGTGCCCGGGGCCGGTCAACACGCCGTTGCTGCAAGAGCTTTTCGCGAAGGACCCCGAGCGTGCCGCGCGGCGGCTGGTGCACGTGCCGATGGGCCGGTTCGCGGAGGCGACGGAAATCGCCGCCGCCGTGGCGTTCCTCGCCAGCGACGACGCCTCGTTCATCACGGCGTCCCAGTTCCTGGTGGACGGCGGGATCAGCGGCGCCTACGTCACCCCGCTGTAGTCCCGCGACCACGGTGGGTGCCGTTCTGCGTCATATGTCGCGCAGCGCCGTGGGCCTATAGACTTAGCCGGACAACTGAACATCGGCCGTCATGAGCCGGAGCGGGAGAGCCCCCGTCACCGTACGGGGCACCGAAGGAGCAATCTCCCCGCCAATCTCTCAGGTACCAGTTACCGCTCAGGCCAGGCCACTCTGGAAAGCAGGCGCCCTCGGGCGTCTCACCCAAGGTGAAAGCCGCGCCAGCGGTGAAACTCTCAGGTGCCCATGACAGAGGGGGAGTTCCCGCCACTACTTGAGTTGAGGAGCTCCCGATGTCCGCCTTCGCAGACCGTCACATCGGACCTTCCGAGCACGAGCAGGCCAAGATGCTGGCCGAATGCGGCTACGGGAGCCTGGACGCGCTGGTCGAGGCCGCGGTGCCCGCCGCGATCCGTAACCCGCGCGAGCTGGACCTGGCCGCGCCCGCGTCGGAGAGCGAAGCCACCGCCGAACTGCGGGCGCTCGCGGCGAAGAACCGACCGATGACGCAGATGATCGGGCTCGGGTTCGCCGACACCGTGACGCCGCCGGTCATCCGCCGCAACGTGCTGGAGAGCCCGGCCTGGTACACCGCGTACACGCCGTACCAGCCGGAGATCTCGCAGGGGCGGCTCGAAGCGCTGCTCAACTTCCAGACGATGGTCTCGGACCTGACGGGCCTGGACACCGCGAACGCCTCGCTGCTGGACGAGTCCACCGCCGTCGCCGAGGCCGTGCTGCTCATGCGCCGCGCGTCGAAGGCCAAGTCCTCGCGTGTCGTGCTGGACGCGGAATGCTTGCCGCAGACCGTCGCCGTGGTGCGCACCCGCGCCGAGGCCGTCGGCATCGAGGTGGACGTGCGCGACCTGGCGGACGGGCTGCCCGAGGACTTCTTCGGCGTGGTCGTGCAGTACCCGGGTGCGTCGGGTGTGTTGCGGGACAAGGGTTTCCACGAGGAGATCGGCAACGCGGCCAAGACCGCGGGCGCGCTGTACACGGTCGCGGCCGACCTGCTGGCGCTCACCATGATCACCGCGCCGGGCGAGTTCGGCGCGGACGTCGTCGCCGGCACCACGCAGCGATTCGGGGTGCCGCTGGGCTACGGCGGCCCGCACGCCGGGTATCTCGCCGTGCGCAAGGGGCTGGAGCGCTCACTGCCGGGGCGGCTGGTCGGCGTGTCGAAGGACGCCGACGGCAATCCCGCGTACCGCCTCGCACTGCAGACCCGTGAGCAGCACATTCGCCGCGAGAAGGCCACGTCCAACATCTGCACCGCGCAGGTGCTGCCCGCCGTGCTCGCCGCGATGTACGCCGTCTATCACGGCCCGGACGGGCTGCGCGCGATCGCTTCCCGGGTGCACGGACTGGCGAGCGGACTCGCCGCGGCGCTGCGTGAGGGTGGCGTCGAGGTCGTGCACGAGAACTTCTTCGACACCGTGATCGCCCGGGTCCCGGGCCGCGCCCTGCGCGTGCTCGCCGAGGCGCGCCGTGCCGGGATCAACCTCGGCCGGGTCGACGACGATCACGTGCGCATCGCGTGCGACGAGGTCACCACGGCCGGCACGCTGCGCCGGGTGCTGAACGCCTTCGAGGTGGACACGCACGCGGAGCCGGGCCCGTCGGTGCTGCCGTCGACGCTCATGCGGGAAAGCGACTTCCTGACGCACGAGGTGTTCCACCGGCACCGCTCGGAGACCTCGATGCTGCGGTACCTGCGGCGACTGTCCGATATGGACTACGCGCTGGACCGGGGCATGATCCCGCTCGGCTCGTGCACGATGAAGCTCAACGCCACGGCCGAGATGGAGCCGATCAGCTGGCCGGAGTTCGCGAGCCTGCACCCGTTCGCCCCGGCCGAGGACGCCGAGGGCTACCGCGAGCTGATCGGCCAGCTGTGCACCTGGCTGGCCGAGGTCACCGGCTACGACAAGGTTTCGCTGCAGCCCAACGCCGGATCGCAGGGCGAGTTCGCCGGGCTGCTCGCGATCCGCGCCTACCACAAGGCCAACGGGCAGCCGGAGCGCGACGTGTGCCTGATCCCGTCCTCGGCGCACGGCACCAACGCCGCGTCCGCCGTGCTGGCCGGGATGCGCGTGGTCGTGGTCGCGTGCAATACCAACGGCGACGTCGATCTCGCCGATCTGCAGGCCAAAGTGGACGAGCACAAGGACACCCTCGCCGCGATCATGATCACCTATCCGTCCACGCACGGCGTGTACGAGAACGGGATCGGCGAGATCTCGCGCATCGTGCACGAGGGCGGCGGGCAGGTCTACGTCGACGGCGCGAACCTCAACGCGCTGCTCGGGCTGGCCAAGCCCGGCGAGTTCGGCGGCGACGTGTCGCATCTGAACCTGCACAAGACGTTCTGCATCCCGCACGGCGGTGGCGGTCCTGGCGTCGGGCCGGTCGCGGTGCGCGAGCACCTCGCGCCGTACCTGCCCAACCACCCGCTCTTGCCCGCGGCGGGACCGGAGACCGGAGTCGGCCCGATTTCGGCGGCGCCGTACGGTTCCGCGTCGATCCTGCCGATCTCGTGGGCCTACGTGCGGATGATGGGCGCGACCGGGCTGACCCAGGCCACGAAGGTCGCCGTGCTCGCCGCGAACTACGTTGCCGCGCGGCTCGCCCCGCACTACCCGGTGCTCTACACCGGCCGCGACGGCCTGGTGGCGCACGAGTGCATCCTCGACCTGCGCGCGCTGACCAAGCGCACCGGCGTCACCGTCGAGGACGTCGCGAAACGCTTGGTGGACTACGGTTTCCACGCGCCAACGATGTCGTTCCCGGTCAACGGCACGCTCATGGTCGAGCCGACCGAGAGCGAGGACGTCGGTGAGATCGACCGGTTCTGCGACGCGATGATCGCCATCCGCCGCGAGATCGAGGAGGTCGCCGAGGGGCGGTGGCCGGTCGAGCGGAGCCCGCTGCGCAACGCCCCGCACACCGCGGAAACCCTGGTGGGGGACTGGGATCTGCCCTACGACCGGACGCTGGCGGTGTACCCGGCCGGTGTGTCGCCCAAGGCCAAGTACTGGCCGCCGGTGCGCCGGATCGACGGCGCCTTCGGTGACCGCAACCTCGTCTGCTCGTGCCCGCCGATCGAAGCCTACGGGAGCTGACCCATGCACACCGCCCTCTACGGCGTCCACAAAGGACTCCACGCGTTGTTCACCGACTTCGCCGGCTGGGAGATGCCGGTGCGGTACGCCAGTGAACTGGCCGAGCACCGTGCCGTGCGCGAGGCGGCCGGGCTGTTCGATCTCTCGCACATGGGCGAGATCGAGGTGGCCGGGCCGCAGGCGGCCGATGCGCTGGACTACGCGCTGGTCGGCAACCTCTCCGGCGTCAAGGTCGGCCGCGCGCGGTACACGATGATGTGCGCGGCCGACGGCGGCGTGCTGGACGATCTGGTGGTCTACCGGCTCGCGGACGAGAAGTACCTGGTGGTGGCCAACGCCTCCAACGTCGGTGTGGTCGCCGGGGAACTGACCTCGCGTGCCGCGGAGTTCGACGCGACGGTGACGGACCGCTCGGCGGATACCGCGCTGATCGCCGTGCAGGGCCCTGCCGCGGCGGCGATCGTCGGCGCGGTGACGGACGCGGATCTCGCGAGCCTCAAGTACTACGCGAGCATGCCCGCGGTGGTTCGTGGTCAGGAGGTCCTCCTGGCGCGCACCGGCTACACCGGGGAGGACGGGTTCGAGCTGTACGTGCCGGCCGCCGAAGCTGTCGACGTCTGGCATGTGCTGACCGAGGCCGGTTCGCCCCACGGGCTGCTCCCGGCCGGCCTGGCCTGCCGGGACACACTGCGCCTCGAAGCCGGAATGCCGTTGTACGGCAACGAGTTGTCCACCTCGCTGACGCCGTTCCACGCCGGGCTGGGCCGTGTGGTGAAGTTCGAGAAGCCGGGTGACTTCGTCGGAAAGTCCGCTTTGGACGGACGACGCGAGCCGGAGCAGGTCCTGGTGGGCCTGCGCGGCGAAGGCCGTCGCGCGCCGCGGCACGGCTACAAGGTCCTCGACGGCGACCGCGAGGTCGGCGAGGTCACGAGCGGCGCCCTGTCGCCCACCCTGGGCTACCCGATCGCGATGGCCTACGTGCCAAGGGAGCTGAGCGAGGCGGGCACGGCGTTGTCGGTGGACATCCGCGGTCGCACGGTGCCGGTCGAGGTCGTGCCGATGCCGTTCTACAAACGCGGCTGACTAGCGCGCCTTCGGGATGACGAGTGGGGTGTTCGTCTCCGGGCACGGCATGACGCGACACGGGAGGTCGAAGATCTCCTCGACCAGCTCCGCCGTGACGACCTCCTCGGGGGTGCCGGTCGCCAGCACCTTGCCGTCGCGCATCGCGATCAGGTGCGTCGCGTAGCGCGCGGCGTGGTTGAGGTCGTGCAGCACCGCCACCAGCGTGCGGCCCTCCTCGGCGTGCAGCTTCGCGCACAGGTCGAGGATGTCCATCTGGTGCGAGATGTCGAGGAACGTGGTCGGCTCGTCCAGCAGCAGGTGATCCGTCTCCTGCGCGAGCGCCATCGCGAGCCACACCCGCTGCCGCTGCCCGCCGGAGAGCTCGTCGACCAGCCGGTCGGCCAGCTCGTCCACCCCGGTCGCGGCCATCGACCGCTCGACCACCGCGGCGTCCTCCTTCGACCACTGGCGCAGCAGCCGCTGGTGCGGGTAGCGCCCGCGCGAGACGAGGTCGGCCACGGTGATGCCCTCGGGCGCGATCGAACTCTGCGGCAGCAGGCCGAGGCGGCGCGCGACCTGCTTGGCCGGCAGCGACGTGATGACCTCACCGTCGAGGTAGACCATGCCCTTGCGGGGTTTGAGCAGCCGGGCGAGGGCGCGCAGGAGCGTGGTCTTGCCGCAGGCGTTCGGGCCGACGATCACGGTGAAGGACTGATCGGGGATGGTGACCGCCAGGTCCTCGGCCACCGTTCGCCCGTCGTAGGCGAGCGTCAGTTCTTCCCCATGCAGCCGGGTGGCCGTGGTGGTCTCGGCGATAGCGGTCATGAAGTTAGGCTAACCTACCGGCCTGGTCAAAAGGTACCGCGCGAGCCCGAAAATGATCTGTGATCTTCGGATCTACTCGCGTGCGTCCCTGGATTCCTGACCGACCGCGACCACGGCGTCGCGCAGGGCCGCACGCAGCCTGCCGACGTCCAGCGGTTCCAGCACCGCGGCCTCGCCGGGCGGAGCCACGAGCACGACCCTGCCGCTGCTGACGAACACGGTCACCTCACGTCGCCGTCCCGCCAGATCACGGCAACTGACCGACCACTCCTCTCGAGCCGCCACGTTCGTCGCCTTCCCCTCGCTCGCTGCCCTCTCCGCGGAAGGGACGTGCGTCCGGGGCCGCCGTGACGGGGCACGGCGAAAAACGTGCGCGACCGGTAGCGTGAGCCAGGTCACGGAACTTCGTCGGTATGGGAGGGCAAGATGGCGGTTCCTGGGCGAGTCGTGATCGTCGGCGCCGGTCTGGGCGGCGCATCCGCGGCCGCTTCGTTGCGGGAGCAGGGTTTTTCCGGTGACGTCGTCGTATTGGGTGCCGAGCCGCAACGGCCGTACGAGCTGCCCCCGTTGTCCAAGGGGCTGCTGCTCGGGGACACCGACGAGCCGGACTGGGTGCGGGAGGAGGGCTTCTGGCGGGACAACGATGTCGACCTCCGTTCGGGCACGCACGCGACGCGGATCGAACTGGGCGCGCGGCTGGTCGACGACGGTCAGGGTGGCCGGCACGCCTATGACCGGCTGCTGCTCGCCACCGGATCGCAGCCGCGCCAGCTTCCGGTGCCCGGCGCGGACCTGCCGGGTGTGCGCATGCTGCGCACCCTGGACGACGCGCTCGCGTTGCGCGGCGCGATGTCGGACGCGAAGCGCATGGTGATCATCGGCGCGGGCTGGATCGGCACCGAGGCCGCGGCGGCCGGGCGTAGGCACGGGGTCGAGGTGACCGTGGTGGACCAGATCTCCGCGCCGCTGCTGTCCGTGCTGGGGCCCGAGGTGTCGCGGGTCTTCCAGGACCTGCACACGGAAAACGGGGTGCGGTGGCAACTCGGCAGTGGGGTCGCGGAAGTGACCGGCGGCCCGGACGGCGTGCGCGGCGTGCGGCTCACCGACGGTACCGAGCTGGCCGCGGACCTGGTACTCGTCGCGGTCGGAGTCAAACCGCGGGTGGAACTCGCGCACCAGGCGGGACTCGAACTGTCGGACGACGGCGGTGTGGCGGTCGACGCGACGCTTCGCACGGCCGCACCGGATGTGTACGCGGTGGGCGACATCGCGGCGCATTTCCATCCGCACTACGGGCGACGCGTGCGCGTGGAACACTGGGCCAACGCGAAGAACCAGGGCACCCACGTGGCCGCGAACCTGCTCGACGCACACGAGCCGTACGAGCGTTCTCCCTATTTCTTCTCGGACCAGTACACACTTGGCTGCGAATATCGCGGTCTCGCCGATCTCGACACGGACGAACTGGTGATCCGCGGCGACCTCGCGAAACGTGAGTTCATCGCCTTCTGGCTCCGCGACGGCAAGGTCACCGCCGCGATGAACGTCAACACCTGGGACGACGGCGACGCGTTGAAGGCCTTGGTGGAAGGCGACATGACGGTCACGGCGAACCAGCTCAGGGACGCCGATTTGAACGGCCTCGTGTAGGGCCCGGAAAACGGGATAAGGCCGACGGATTCCGCACCGCGAGTCGAGCCTTCCGCGCGCCCGAGTCGAGCGTTCCGCGCGCCCGAGTCGAGCCTTCCGTGCGCCCGAGTCGGGGGTTCCGCGCGGCCGAGTCGAGCCTTCCGTGAGGCCGAGTCGAGCGTTCCGTGCTCCCGAGTCGGGGGTTCCGTGCGCCCGAGTCGGGGTTTCCGTGCGCCCGAGTCGAGCGTTCCGTGCGGCCGAGTCGAGCTTTCCGCGCGCCCGAGTCGAGCCTTCCGTGCTCCCGAGTCGAGCGTTCCGCGCGCCCGAGTCGGGGGTTCCGTGGTCAGGGTGGCGAACGAGGAAAACGTCCACCAGAACCGGAACCCGGGGAAGTTGACCGCCCGCGATCTGGAACAGAACGACTTGGCAAGCCTCACCGCCGGCTGAAGACCATATGCGTGACCCCGCTGGGCGAGACGACCGACTCGATCTCGAACCGGTCCTCCAGACCCTCCAGGCCATCCCAAAGCCGTTCACCGCGGCCGAGGATCAGCGGGACCACCACGAGGTGCATGTGGTCGATCAGGTCCGCCGCCAGGAACTGCCGCACCGTGGTCGGTCCGCCGCCGATGCGCACATCCCGCCCGCCCGCAGCCTCGCGTGCCTGGCGCAGCGCCTCCTCCGGCGTCGCGTCGACGAAATGGAACATGGTGCCGCCTTCCATCTCCACGGACGGGCGCGGATGGTGCGTCAGCACGAAAACCGGTGTGTGGAACGGCGGGTTGGGGCCCCACCAACCGGTCCAGTCGTGGTTCTCCCACGGGCCCCGCTGCGGCCCGAACTTGTTGCGCCCCATGATCTCCGCGCCGATCTCGCCGCTCCACTGGCTCGCGAAAGCGTTGTCGATCGACAGTGTGCCGGTGTCCTTGCCCTGCATCCGTTGCATCGTGTCGGTGTCGAGGAACCAGGTCATCAATCGATGTCCGGCGTGCCCGAACGGCGCTTCCTGCGTCTGCCCCTCGCCCGTGCCGTAACCGTCCAGCGAAATCGCGAAGTTGTGTACGCGTACTCGAGACATCGTTGTCCTCCAGATTCTGGTTGCGAACTGCAATCACTTGGGAGGTACTCTAGACTGACTAGTGGCAAAGTGCAATCAGTTTGGAGGCGGCAATGCGGGACCAGCCGCGCTCGGGATGTGCGATCAACGCCGCGGTCGAGGCCATCGGCGACCAGTGGAGCCTGATCGTGCTGCGCGACATCATCTTCGGCAACCGCAGGCATTTCCGTGATCTGCTGACGCTGTCCGACGAGCGCATCGCGTCGAACATCCTGGCCAGCAGGCTCAAATCACTGGTCGCCGAGGGACTGCTCACCCGCGAGGAGGCCGGCCGCGGAAAGCGCGCCACCTACAGCCTCACCGAGGCCGCTATCCAGCTGGTGCCGGTGCTGGTCGCCCTGGGCTCGTGGGGCCTGCGCCACCGCCCGACCACGCGCGAACTGGCCGTCCGCGCGGAACTACTCGAAGAGGCCGGCCCGCCACTGTGGCACGACCTGATGGACGAACTCCGCGAACTGCATCTCGGCATCCCGCGTCCGGACGCGGACCGGCCGCGTGCCTCGGAGCAGCTCCAGGCCGCCTACGAAGCGGTCAGGTCCTGACCGGGCGGGTCATCGTCAGGAACACGAGCATCGCGGCCACCGCGAAGGACGCCATCACCGCGCCCATCGGCACCGCGCTGTCCGCACCGCCGACGCTCACCAGCGGCGTCGCGAGCCCGCCGATCACGAACTGCATCACGCCCAGCAGCGCCGACGCCGAACCCGCGTTGTGCGGATGCTCGGTCAGCGCCAGCGACGAGGCGTTGGGCATCACCAGGCCGATGCTGGACACGAGCAGCACCAGCGGAATGAGCAGCGCGGGCAGCGGCAGCGTGAACACGGCCGCCAGCAGCACGCCGAGCCCGCCGACGGTGGACAGCGTGAGCCCGGTCGCGAGCAGTCGCCGCTCGCTGAAGAAGCGCCCCACGATGCGCCCGTTGATCTGCCCCGCGAGCACGATCCCGATCCCGTTCGCGCCGAACACGAGGCTGAACGCCTGCGGGCTGAGCCCGTACAGATCCTGCAGCACGAACGACGACGCCGACACGTACGCGAACAGGCCCGCGAACATCAGCCCCGCCGCCAGCGCGTAGCCGAGGAACGACCGGTCGCGCAGCAGGGTCCAGTAGCCGCGCAGGGTCGCGCCGAGCCGGGCTGGACGGCGCCGTTCCGGGGGCAGCGGTTCGGGCAGGGCGAGCGCGGCGGCGAGCAGCAGCAGGATGCCGAACACGGTCAGCACCACGAACACCCCGCGCCACGAGGTGGCCCGCAGCAGCTGGCCGCCGACCACCGGCGCGAGAATCGGTGCGAGCCCGCTGACGAGCATCAGCATCGAGAAGAACTTCGTCATCGCCGTGCCGGAGTACAGATCACGCACGACGGCGCGGGCGATCACGATCCCGGCCGCGGCCCCGATCGCCTGCAGCGCACGGAAAACGATCAACAGCTCGGCCGACGGACTGATCGCGCACAGCACCGACATCGCCGCGTACAGGGCGAGTCCCGCCAGCAGTGGTTTGCGCCTGCCGACCGCGTCGGAGATCGGCCCGATCACGAGCTGGCCCAGCGCCAGCCCGATGATGAAGCCGGTCAGCGTGACCTGCAGTGTGGCGTCCGAGCTGTGCAGATCCTCGACCATGCGAGGCAGCGCCGGCAGGTACATGTCGATGGACAGTGGCGCGAAAGCGGACAGTCCGCCCAGGATGAGCGCGTAGCGCAAGGTCCTCGGTCGGGCGGGTGTCACGTCTGCCGTAACGGCGGTCATTTGTCTCCCGTCTCCCGTATGCCCAGCGTGCGGGGACCGGCGGGGTATTCCTTGCCGTAGCTAAGTGTGTTCTGTGCCACTGCCGGTACCGATCAGTAGAGTTCGCGGCGGGCTGCTACGAGGAGGTGCGCGTGGCCGAGAAGTTCGGTGGCTACCAGAACGAGATCTACCTGCAGGGTCTCGGCGGGGCCACCCCGCCGTTCACCACGGATCTGACCGCGCTGGAGGAGTCCGCCGCCAGGCAGTTGACCCCCGAAGCGCTGGGCTACGTCGCCGGCGGCGCCGGTTCGGGCGCCACGATGCGGGCGAACCGGGAGGCCTTCGACCGCTGGAAGATCGTGCCGCGCATGCTCACCGACGCCACGGAACGCGACCTGTCGGTGACGTTGTTCGGGCACCGGCTGCCGGCTCCGGTGCTGCTCGCGCCCATCGGCGTGCAGACCATCGTGCACCCGGACGGCGAACTCGCCACCGCCCGTGCCGCCGCGGGGCTCGGCGTGCCGATGATCCTCTCGACCGCGGCCGCGCACACGATCGAGCAGGTCGCCGAGGCCGGCGGCGACGGCCCGCGCTGGTTCCAGCTGTACTGGCCCAACGATCCCGACGTGTGCGCCAGCATCCTGTCCCGGGCGCGCGAGCAGGGCTACACGGCGCTCGTCGTCACGCTCGACACCTGGACGCTCGCCTGGCGCCCGCGTGATCTCGACCGGGCCTACCTGCCGTTCCTCAAGGCCGAGGGCACCGCGATCCCGATGTCCGATCCGGCGTTCCGGGCACGGCTGGCGAAGACGCCGGAGGAGGATCTGCCGACCGCGATCCTGCAGTGGGTC
>Ga0164243_10007483_pt1 | contig 16307 bp, 15 predicted proteins | sample OricompcompostOP_FD_108781 | JGI IMG/M metagenome (GOLD analysis project Ga0164243, IMG submission 108781) | Organic Plus compost microbial communities from Emeryville, California, USA - Original compost - Organic plus compost (OP) | ecosystem: Engineered > Solid waste > Mixed feedstock >...
CACCGCGTGGCAGGCCGCCGACGTGCCGGCGGTGAAGGCCGGCCGCGTGCGCGCCCACACCGAGCCGTATCTCACCGCGCCGTCGCCGCGCGTGAAGGAAGCGCTCGAGACGCTGCGCGCCGCGATCGCCACGCCGTAGCCGCGATTCAGCTCACGCACCGCGTGGCGGGCACCGCGCCCTCTCGAGAGGATCCCAACCGCATCCTCGATCTGCCGTCGGCCGCGCGCCACGAGATCACCGCGAGGCAGGCCGCCGACGTGCCGACGGTGAAGGCCGGCCGCGTGCGCGCCCACACCGCGCCGTCGCCGCGCGTGAAGGAAGCGCTCGAGACGCTGCGCGCCGCGATCGCCACGCCGTAGCCGCGATTCAGCTCACGCACCGCGTGGCGGGCGCCGCGCCCTCTCTCCCAACCGCGCCGAAGCCGCGACTCGGATCACGACGCCCCGCGTGGCTGGCGCGCGCCGTCTCACACGAGGGATCCCACCACGCCGTCGCCGCGACATCCCGCCCGCGTGGCAGGCGCGCGCCCTCACGAGAAGGCCCCGTAGCCGCCCGTAGCCGCGACACGGATCGCCGCCCCGTGGCCGTCGCGCGCCGTCTTCGAGAGGGCCCCCACCCGCGACGTAGCCGCGACACCACGCCCACCGCGTGGCAACGCGCGCCGTCTCGAGAGGCCCCACCACGCCGTCGCCGCGACATCCCGCCCGCGTGGCAGGCGCGCGCCACCTCGAGAGCGACGTTGGCGCGACACGGATCACGCCTGCGCGCGGCGTGGCCGGCGAGCGGGGGCACCGAGGGGATCGGCCCGGACCTCGACCGCGCGCGTTCTCGTTGTGCCGCGCCCCGAGATAGTGTACCAGGCACACCATGTTCACGTTCTTCTTCACCGAGGCGTCCCCGTTCTCGCAGTGGTACCGCTCCACGTTCACGTCGGACGGGCTGACCTTCCACTGCGCCGAGCAGTACATGATGCACGGCAAGGCGAAGCTGTTCGGCGACGAGGAGATCGCCCGCGAGATCCTCGCCGCGGATCACCCGCGCAAGCACAAGGCGCTCGGCCGCAAGGTGCGCAACTTCGACGACCGGGTGTGGAAGCAGGAGCGCGAGGGCATCGTGATGGCCGGCAACCGCGCCAAGTTCACGCAGGATCCGGCGCTGCGCGCGCAGCTGCTGGCGACGGCGGGGACGACGCTCGTCGAGGCGAGCCCGTACGACCGGATCTGGGGCATCGGCCTGTCCGCGTCCGATCCGCGCGCCCAGGATCCGAGCCAGTGGCGCGGCCAGAACCTGCTCGGGAAGATCCTCACGAAGCTGCGCGACGAGCTGCTCGCGGCCAGCTGACCGAGGTCGCGCGGATCGCGTATCGTCGTGGGCCGTGCAGCCCGAGCTCGAGGACACGCACGCGGCCCCCGCCGCGGTCGAGCGCACGGCGACGCTGGCTCCGTCGCGAAGCGAGCGCGCGAGGGATGACGGCCTGCCCGCGGGGCTGCGGCTCGGTCACTTCCGCATCGTGAACAAGCTCGGCGCGGGCGGCATGGGCGAGGTCTACCTCGCCGAGGATCTCGCGCTCGATCGCCCGGTCGCGATCAAGGTGCTGCCCTCGCACGTCGCGTCGGGCGCCGCGCGCGACGCGCTGGTCCGCGAGGCGCGCGCGCAGGCCCGCGTGCAGCACCCGAACGTGGCGCACATCTACTTCATCGGCGAGGACGACGGTCGCCTGTACTTCGCGATGGAGTACGTCGCCGGCAAGACGCTCGCCGAGCGGATCGCGAGCGGGCCGCTCCCCGTCGAGGAAGCGCTCGCGGTGATCCGCGCCGCGGCGCTCGGGCTGCGCGAAGCACAGCGCTCCGGGTTCACGCACCGCGACGTCAAGCCGTCGAACCTGATGGTGGATGGTCACGGCGTCGTCAAGGTCGTCGATTTCGGGCTCGTCGCCGGCGCGCCCGATCACGCGGGTGCGGGCCCGGTCGAGCAGACGAGGATCGGCGGCACGCCGCTGTACATGGCGCCCGAGCAGGCGCGCGGCGAGCCGATCGACTTTCGCGCCGACATCTACGCGCTCGGCGCCACGCTGTATCACCTCGTCGCGGGGCGGCCGCCGTTCGTGGCCGAGTCCGCCGCCGAGCTCGTCACCCTGCACGAGACCGCGGCGCGGCCGAGCATGCCGCGCGGCGCGAACCCGCGAACCTCGGTGCTCGCGATCGACGCCCTGATCGCGAGGATGATGGCGCCGCGCCCCGAGGACCGGTTCGCGAGCTACGACGAGCTGCTGCGCGCGATCGAGCTCGCGTCGGTGCATCACACGCGGCCCGCCGGGTTCTGGGTCCGCAGCATCGCGAGCGTCATCGATCTCGTCGGCACCGCGATCGTGCTGGCGCTGCTGCAGCTGCCGCTCACGGCGGTGACGGGGATCGAGCTCGAGCTCGACCTCGTCAGCCCCTGCGTCGCCGCGGTGCTCCGCGCCGCGTGGATCGCGCGCTGGGGGACCACCGCCGGCAAGGCGCTGTTCGAGCTCGAGGTGGTCGCGCAGGAGACCGGCCGGCGGCCCCGGTTCGGGCAGGCGCTGCGCCGCGAGCTGATCCTCGCCGCGCTCCCCGTGCTCGCCCTGCTCGGCGCATATCTCAGCGGGTACGTCGGCGAGACCGGGCTCGCGACGTGGTTCGCCATCGCCGCGGGCGTCGCGGTGCTCTCCCTGTTCGGCGCGCTCGCGATCGCCGCGCACTACGTGCCGGGCAAGCGCGCGCGCTGGGATCGGATGTCCGGCACGATCGTCCGCTATCGCTCGCCCGCCGCGTCGGCCTCGCTCACGTGACCGCGTCCGGCTCGACGTCGTAGTGGTGCAGCAGCTCGCACGCGCGGCGCAGCGAGATGCCGGTGCGCTGGTCGACCGCGAGCGGGTGGTCCGTGGGCTCGAGCTCGAAGGACGGGCGCAGCCCGCCGCCGCGGAAGTGAACGCGGATCCGGAGGAGCAGCGTCGACACGGGATAGCAGTCGAGCTCCGTCGAGAGATACCCGTACGTCGGCGCGCGGTCGCCGGCGTCGGGCCGCGTGACGTACGCCTCGAAGTTGGCTCGGCTCTGCGACACCCAGCCGTTGAACCCGAACGTCTCGGGATAATCGTGAACCGGCAGCTCGATCACCCCGCGGAGGAAGAAGTGCTCGCCGTCGATGACGCAGGTGTCGGAGGTCAGCGTGGCGCGAGCATCGCGCTCGGCCGCGGGCAGCCGGGCGTACGGCGCGGGCATGTCGACGCCGAGGTGCGGAAGCTCCGCATGCACGCGCTGGCACACGTCGCAGGTGAACGAGCAAGTGAACGAGCACGTGAACGAGCCTGGCTCCATCCGCGCCGACTGTACCTGACGTATGGTTAGCCGCGCATGGCGTGGATCGCGCTCCAGGACGTCACGATCGCGCTCGGCGAGCGCGACATCGTGCGCGACGTCTCCGTCGAGGTCGGCCCCGGCGAGCTCGTCGTGATCATCGGCCCCAACGGCGCCGGCAAGACGACCCTGTTGCGCGCGATCGCGGGGCTGGTCACGCCGCGCGCCGGTGCGCTCCGCGTGCTCGATCACGCCCCGGCCCAGGTCGGGCGCCGCGTGCTCGCGCGCGACCTCGCGTATCTCCCGCAGCAGTACGAGCTCGCGTTCCCGTTCGCCGTCGAGGAGGTCGTGCTGCTCGGACGCTTCGCGCGACAGCGCGGGCTCGGGCTCGCCAGCGACGAGGATCTCGCGGCGGCGCGAGCGGCGATGGAGGCGAGCGACGTCGCCCACCTCGCCGAGCGGCGGTTCGACGAGCTGTCGGGCGGCGAGGCCCGGCGCGTGATCATCGCGCAGGCGCTGTGTCAGGGCGCGCGCTGCCTGCTCCTCGACGAGCCGACCGCGGGGCTCGATCCAGCGCACGCGCGCTCGGTGTTCGAGGTGCTGCGCGCGCACTGCGAGCGCGGCCGCACCGCCGTTGTCGTCACCCACGATCTCGATCTCGCGCTGCGCTACGGCGACGCGATGTGGCTCGTCGCCGGCGGAGGGATCGCGGCGCGGGGGACGCCCGCCGAAGTGCTCGCGGCGGACGCCACGCGCGAGGCGTTCGGGGTCGGCATCCACGTCGGAACGTTACCGTCGGGCGCGCCATTCGCGGTGCCGGCATGAGCGGGTTCGTCAGCGGCCGGAGCAAGCGGCTCACCGCGCAGCGGCTCGTCGTGGCGCTGCTCGTGTGCCTGGCGGTCACCGCGCTCGTCGCGCTCGTCGCGCCGCTCGTCGGCGTGTCGTTCGGGCGCGGTGGGCGCGCGCTCGAGCTGCTCGGGCTCGGCGCGTTCGACGCGGGCACGCCCGAGCACCAGATCCTGTGGGTGCGGATCCCGCGCGTGCTCGCGTCGCTGCTCGTCGGCGGCGCGCTCGCCGGCGCGGGGTGCGCGCTGCAGGCCCTGCTGCGCAACCCGCTCGCCGAGCCGTTCACGCTCGGCATCTCGTCCGGCAGCTCGCTCGCGGCGGTGCTCGCGATCCGCCTCGGCGTCGAGGGCGCGCTCGGCGGTGCCGGCGTCGGCGCGGCGGCGCTCGCGGGCGCGATCGCGACCTTGCTCGTCGTGTGGCGGCTCGCGCAGATCGGCAAGCAGCTGCCGCCGGCGACGCTCGTGCTCGCGGGCGTGACGATGTCGATGTTCTGCTCGGCGGCGAGCGTGCTCGTCCAGTACACGAGCGACTTCACAGAGGTCAGCCGCATGCTGCGCTGGATGATGGGCGGCCTCGACTCGATGCAGCTGTCGGCGGTGGGTTACGCGACGGCGCCGATCCTCGGCGGGCTCGCGATCCTGATCGCGTTCGCGCGCGAGCTCAACGCGCTCGCGGCGGGGCCCGAAGCCGCGGCGTCGGTCGGCGTCGCGGTCGCGCGCACGCAGGCCGTGGTGTTCATCGTGTCGTCGCTGCTCGTCGGCGCGGCGATCGCGCTCGCCGGGCCGATCGGGTTCATCGGGCTGATCGTCCCGCACGCGCTGCGCGCGGTGATCGGGCCCGATCATCGCGTGCTGATCCCGGCGTCGGTGTTCGGCGGCGCGGTGCTGCTGACCCTGTGCGACACGCTCGCGCGCACGGTGACCGCGCCCGCGCAGCTGCCGACCGGCGCGGTGACCGCGGTCCTCGGCGGGCCATTCTTCGTGCTGATCCTCGTCGGGCAGAAGCGGCGCGCCGCCCTGTGGGGTCGCGGGTGAGCGCGCGCGTGCTGCTCCTCGTCGGGCAGAAAGCGGCGCGCCGCCCTGTGGGGTCGCGGGTGAGCGCGCGCGTGCTGCTCCTCGTCGGGCAGAAGCGGCGCGCCGCCCTGTGGGGTCGCGGGTGAGCGCGCGCGTGACCGACCCGCGCGTGCTCCGCCACGTGATCGAATCGATCACGCCCGCGTCGGAGGCCCACGCCGAGGGAGCGCGCCAGAACGTCGCGCGCGCCGGGCTGCCCGTGCTCGAGCGGCTCGCGGGGATCGTCGGCGGCGCGCAGCACACCGCCCGCCCGCGCACAGCGCGCCGGTCGATCGTCGTCGCGTGTGGCGATCACGGCGCCGGCGATCCGGGCGTCGCGCTCGGCCCCGCGCACCCGACGGTCGTCGCCGCGCACGCGATCGCCGACGGCAGCGCCGCGCTCGCCCACGTCGCGCGCACGAGCGGCGCGCCGCTCCTCCTCGTCGACGCGGGCGCGCGCGAGGCCACCCACCTGCCGGCCTCGGTCGTCGCGCTCGGGCGCGGCCCCTCGAGCGATCTGCTCGTCGGGCCGGCGATGTCCGTCGTCGACGCGGCGCTCGGCCTCGAGGCGGGCATCGCGCTCGCGGTGTCGCTCGCCGACGACGGCCTCGACGTGCTCGCGCTCGGCGCCCTCGGGGTCGGCGCCGACGTCGCGTCCGCCGCCCTGCTCGGCGCCGCGCTCGGCGAGGCCCCCACCGGGCTCGCCGACGAGATCGCCGAGGCCGCGGGCCGGCTCGGCGCGGAGCACGCGCATGACGACGGCCGCTCGCTGCTCGCCCGCTTCGGCGGCCCCGAGACCGCGCTGCTCGCCGGCGTGATGCTCGCGGCGGCGTCGATGAACGTGCCCGTGATCCTCGACGGCTACGCGACCGGCGCCGCGGCCCTCGTCGCCGCGCGGCTCCAGCCCGCGGTCACCGGCTACCTCGTCGCCGCCCACGCCGGGACCTTCACCCACCCGCGCATCCTCGCCCACCTCGCCCTACCTGCCGTGTTCGACGTCGGCCTCGGTCACGGTGAGGGCACCGGCGCCGCGATGGTGCTGCCGCTGCTCGATCAGGTGGCGGCGCTCGCCGCCGGGCGGTAGATCCAGGGCGTGGCGGCAGAGCGTCGGCGCAGCACCGGCACGTTCGAGGTCGAGCGCACGACCGGCTCGCACGCCGTCGTGGATCGCCTCTTCGTGTACGGCACGCTGCGCCAGGGCCAGACCGCGCGCTCGCTGATCGCGAACCAGATCACCCGCTGCGTGGCGGGCCACACGCCCGGCTGCATCTACGCGTTCCCGATGGGCCACCCCGGCTACTCCGAGATCGTGACCCCGGCGGCGACGGGCGCGAGCGGCCGCGTGCTCGGCGAGGTGCTGTGGCTGACCGAGCTCGCCGCGACGTTCGGCCTGCTCGACGCCTACGAGGGCGAGGACTTCGTCCGCGTGATCACGCAGGTCACGCTCGAGACCGGCGAGCAGGTGTGGAGCTGGATCTACACGCTCGCCGATCCACGCGCCACGCGCCACGGCACGCTGATCCCCGACGGCGACTGGGTTCGCTACTGGACCGAGCAGCAATAAGGTTAACCATAAGGTCGCCGCTTTCGGTCGGGATGGAGGCGAAGGTCCACGACTGCTCGACTCCGTGGGGCGTGTTTCGAAGATGCTCGCGGATGGTCGACGAATAGGAAGCCGACAGGTGGCCGTCCGAGGTCCCCGCGCATGGCCCCAGTGCGGTTCGCCGATGATCTCTACCGGCCCAGCCTGCACGAGGCTCCGCAACGCGGTTCGTGGCACGAGCGCGTGCGGAGCTAGACGTCTGACCAGTCGAGGTCGTCGTCGATCGTCTGGAAGTTCACCGTCTCGAGCTCGTGGACCGACGGGCGCCGCGTCTCGTCCTGCTCCTGGACGTCGCGGACGAGCTTGCCCGTCTGCATCACGCTCACGTCGGCGACCGGCTCGCCGTGCAGGGTCGACGCGATCAGCTCCGCCAGGGCCTTCGGCTCCTCCTCGCCCTTCACCTCGATCTCGATCATGGCCCGGGTCTACCAGAGCGCCGCGGCCCGGCGCGCTCGTGCCTCCTCACAACCACTGCCGCCCCCGGTTCGCGGTCCGAGCGGTCGCTGGAAGGCGCGGCGACGCGCTGATTTGCACGTGCGGTCGTTTTGTCCGCAACCGCGGCGAGCTCGCGCCGATAGCGCGCGGCCGTGGAGGTCACCATGAGCCATCGCACCATCTCACTCGCACTCGCCAGCTGCCTCGCCGCCTGCGGAGGCGGCGGTCTCGATCCCGACGAAACGTCCCCGGACGCCATGCCCGAGGTCCGAACCGAGATCGTCGTGCTGCCGACGGAGTTCCACGACGAGCGCGCCGACCAGATCGACTTCTCGACGGGCGAGCCCGTCCACACGCACGCCGGCCCCACGTTCGTGCTCGGCGGCCCGCCCGACTACTGCCCGGGGATCTACAAGTACGGCTACCTGCTCGACCGGGAGCCGAGGTTCGGGCGGCAGACCACGCAAAACCCGATCGCGTGGCGCGTGCTCGCTCCCACCGCGGCCCCGCTCGATGACAGCGCGTCGGCCTACCGCATCCTCACCGAGGGCGGCGAGATCCTGCTCGAGTGGACGCCGATGCCCGCGCCCGATGCGGACGGGGTCTACACGGTCGCGCTCTACCGAGATGACGTGCCCGCGCTCGGGCAGCCGCTCGGCAAGCTGCACCTCGACGTGCGCTTCCGCGACGTGAACGGCGCCGAGCAGGTGCGGCGGCTGTGCTGGTTCCACAACGCGATGCCCGCGCCGCTCGCGTTCGAGCCACCGGTGGCCGCCGACACGCCGCGCTCGCTGTTCGGGATCACGCTCGCGAACGACGAACCGCTCGCTCCCCTGCTCTCGACGAACCCGAACACGCCGCCCGGACCGATCGACGTCGTCGAGCAGCAGTTCGTGCAGCACACCGCCGAGCCCGTCGAGCTCCGCATCCAGATGTCGGATCTGAAGGGCACGTTCGCGAGGACGGTCGTCGACGACTACGTCGAGATCGACACGTACGGGATCACCGCGTGCAGCGTCTCTCCCGCGAAGTGCAACGAGACCCCCGTCCCCGATCCGCCCAATTTCGCGGCGTCGGGCGTGCTCACGACGGGCGCGTGGCGGCTGCGTGTCCTCGGCCCGAACGGCAACGCCGTGTGCACCGGCGCCGCCCCCCTGAGCTGCGCGATCCCGGGGCGCGCCGAGGGGGAGGGCCCGCGCCCCTACCGCATCGTCGCGTCGGCGTTCGCGGTGACCGACCTGTGGAGCGGAGGAGGCGCCGCCATGGATGTCACGATGCTCGGCCTCTGGTTCGTCGGCCACCGAACGGGCGCGACGATCGTGCGGTGTGACCTGGTCGCCGATCGGGAGGTCCAGGGCCAGCTCATCCCGTTCTGCACCGGCGGCAAGGAGTACGAGCGCGTGATCGCCCTCGATCGCGCGCGCCTCGATCTCGATCCGATCTCCATGACGTTCGCCACCGCGCACCCGGAGGGGGGAAGCTTCGAGAAGGTGACCTACCTGCCGAATGGCACGCTCACGACCCCGCCGCTCGCGTGGGACGGCGGCGACGACGACCTGCCCGGCCCGAACTGATCCACGCGCGACAGCGTCTCGTGGAGCGTGGGCCCTGCGCGGAGCCCCGCCGAAGACAACGCCTGCCGGCCCGAGCGAGCTCGCGTGCCGCCGAGACTTCTCGTCGAGGTCCTCGTCGGACTGGACGCGGCGGCGCACTCATGCGGACGCAGGCCGTGGCGCACGAGCAAGCGACGCGCAGCAGGCGGCCCGAGACGGAGGCGGCCCAGCAGCTGGCCCAGCCCCAGGACATGAGCCGGTGGGCGACCGGCTCGGCAGGAACGGGTGGAGCCCGTCGGCCACACAAGTCGCCCCGTGCCGTGCGCGGTGTCCGCCTCTTCGCACGCCGTCCCGACGCGCGAGCCCGCGCAGAGCCCCCCGCCCCCCGGGCCCCTGACGAGGCCTGGCGCGGCGGGTGGTTCCGTGTCGGAGCGGCGAATCGCGGCTTCACGGGGCGAGCGGAGCTCGAGCGTGCGCCGCAGGACATGTCCTCCTCGGGGGCTCCGCGGCATCCACGGGGCTCCGCGGCATCCACGGGGCTCCGCAGCACACACCGCGAGACCTCGTCCCGTGGACGTCCTCACGGCTCGGCCGGGAAGCCGGGAGGCGCACGTTCTCGCCGACCTTCGGCCACCCGTCCGCGCGCCACGGACACCTTGCACCGACCGAACCTCGCGACGTGCAGCGTTTTCCGCGCAACCGGCGCCGCGTCGTGTCGATAGCGACCGACCATGAAGGTCAACACGAACCATCACGTGTTCTCGCTCCTGCTTCTCGCGGCCTGCACCGGCGCTGACCCGATCGACGACGTCACCCCGGAGCTTCCGGTGGCCTCGCTCCCCGACGAGCACGGACGACCGGACGGCCCCACCGAGGCGCCGTCCGCGATCCTCACGGAGGATCCGGTCGCGGCCACGTCGCCGCGCTCGCTGTTCGCGCTGTCGCTCGAGGATACCGCCGCGGTCCGCGACGTCATCCGCACCGACGGACAGGGCCAGGCGGCCGAGATCCTCGAGCAGCGGATCCGCACCACGATCGATGGCGAGGTGCACCTCGTGGTCGAGGTGCCCGAACCGACCGGGCACGTTGCCCGCACGCTCGTCAGCGACACGGTGAAGGCGCCGAACCCGGAGGGCGGCGAGGTGTTGTGCTCGTACACGTCCGGCGGCGGCCCCGTGTCGACGGGGGATCCGAGGTGCAAGACCACGGCGCCCGTGGCCAGCGAGGTCGCGTCCGATGGCCCGCTCACCACGGCGACGTGGACGCTGTCCGTCGTCGACGTCGCGACCGGCTCGCCGGTTCCGAGCTGCGCGATCGCCGGGGAGCGTCGGCTGGAGTGCTATCTGCCGGCGACCCGCGGGTCCGAGTACCAGGTGCTCGTCTCGGTCGCCGGCCTGGGAGACCTGTGGAACGGCAGCCCCGGGCCCGCCGACGTCTTGCTCGCGGGTTTCCGGTTCACGGGGGCTCTCGCCTCGCAACACGAGTACCAGTGCTGGGACTGGCGCTATGAAGCGGACAAGAGCTACTGCCGGGTGCGCTGGGTGTTCACCCGGTTCACCGGGATCGATACGGCTCGGCTCGAGCTCGATCCGATCGCGATCCGCCTCACCGCGAACGGACGCACGGAGACGAAGCGGGGCCCGGCGCTGACCTGGGACGGTGGCGACGCGGACCTGCCGGGCGCGCACTGAGCTCCGGCCCGGGTTCGACGACCTCGGGGACCGACGAGCGACTGGATGCAGCTGCGCACCCACGGGACGCGTGCACGGATGATCCCGGCTCGACGAGCGCTCGCCGCTCCGGTCCGGATCGACACGAACGCGCCCACATGCCGTCGAGAGCGGAAGCACCGAATCGACTGGCCGAAGGTCGCCACGCAGATCGAGCTCGCGCTCGACTGGATGCCGCGAGCACCCACGGACGGAGTGCACGGACGTTACCGGCTCTACGAGAGGCTCGCGCTCGGTTCCGCTCGACCACGGGCGCGCCGCGGGCGGTCGAGAGCGGAAACACCGCATCGATCCACGGACGATCGCTCTCGGGAGATACGCGCGCTGGCCGCAGACGGAGCCGACGAGCGACTGGATGCAGCTGCACTCCCACGCACGGGACGAGGTGCACGTACGGTCCCAGCTCGACGAGAAGCTCGCGCGTCGGTTCCGTCGACCACGGAGGTGCCCGCTCGTGTTCCTCGGGCGCACTAAGCCCAGCCACGCATCCACCGGCGGAGGTCGCCGCAAGACGCGAGCTCGCGCTCGACGCGCGCTGGCCGCAGACGGGTCCGACGAGCGGCTCGATGCAGCTGCGCATTCACGGGACGACGTGCACGGACGACTCGACGAGCGCTCGCCGCTCCGGTCCCGCTCGACCGAGGAGGTGCCAGCTCATGTTCCTCAGGTAGCGCAGCCCCCATCGACCGGGATGATCACCGCGGAGATCAGCGCTCGCGCTCGACGTGCGCTGGCCGCGGAACGCCCCAGCACCAGCACGCGGGGCACACGGCTGGCAGATCGTGGTCGCGTGCGCTGGCCGCGGAACGACCTCAGCACCAAACCACGCGGGGCACACGGGTGGCAGAGGGTGGTCGCGACGCAGCGGATCGGCTGCATGCGCGTTCCACTCCGGCGAGAGCCCGGGGCGTGGGCTCGCCATGGAGATGCCAGGCCGCGCATCCCCGGCGCGCGGCGCATCGCGGTGATTCAGATCAGAGGAGGAAGTGTCCCAGGACGGCCATCGAGAGCGCCGCGAGCGCTGCGGCTATGGTGCCGAACCCGATCTTCGGGTTCGAGAGACTGACGCGGGGTTGCACGAGCCTGACTTTCGCGTTTCGGCAGGAAAGATCAAGTTCCCCACCGGGTGTTCGATCTGGCATGATTTGCGGCGTATTTACGCCAGGTTATCCCGAAATCAAGCCCTCGAATCAGCGTCGGGAGCCCCGCCGGGAGTGGGGCTACGGAGCTGACGCAGGCTCGCTGGACAGGCCACCCCGTGCCCCGATCGGGCCGCTCACGCAGCGTCGGTCGGCTGGCCGAGCGGGCTCGGCGATCATGTCGCGCGCGCCTTGCGGATCAGCCGGAGGTACGCGTTCGAGATCCGTCCGGCGAGCTCGGCGAGCTCGGTGACGAGCAGGGCCGCGGGCGGGCCGCCGAGGGTGTGGACGTAGACCAGGTTCACGGCGCGGGCCTTCACGAGGATCGGGACCACGAGCACGGTCGGCGGCTGCGGGTTGATGCCGAGCGAGGCCCAGAGCTGGGTCTCGACGGGCTTGCCCTCCGAGGGTGGCGCGCCGAGGTAGGTCTCGCCGGTGTCGCGCGCCGTCTGCAGCGCCGACACGCCGCCGAGCGGCAGAGACAGCTGCTCGATGGGGAGCTTGGGCCTCGCGGGCGGTGCGACGTAGCCGCGCCAGCCGAGCGCGTTGCCGTCGCGGATCAGGAACATGACGAGAGCGTCGCAGCGGCCCTTCGCGTACTCGACGAGCGCGTCGACGATGTGATCGCGGTGCGTGGCGGCATCGATGCGGTCGCAGGCCGCGCCGTAGCTCAGCGAGATCGGGACCGCGTCGCCGAGCGGCACCTGCGATGACGGCCGGCGTCGCCGCGGCTCGACGGTGAGCGCGGGTGGCATCACGATGCCGTCCGCCGGCTGGGACCGGCGCCGCTCCTCGGCAGGCTCGGGCTCGGCCTCGCTCGGGGCCCGCCCGCTGCGGATGAACCGCGCGCGTCGTGACACGCCGTACAGCTTCTCGAGGTAGTAGAGAGCGCGAAGCTCGGCGACGACGTACGGAACGATTGGCTTGCCGAGGAGCTCGGCGAGCCGGGCCCGCGCGGCCGTGTCGGTGGGCTCGACCATGGCCACGGCGATCGTCTCGGGATCACCGAGGTCACCGAGCGGGATCACGCGGTGCTCGTGCGCCGCATCGGCCCCGAGCCGGTCGAGCAATGCCCGGTCGGCGGCGTCGAGCAGCTCGGGGGTCGCGAGCGGATACCCCGTGACCTCGGCCAGGTACGACGACAGCAGCTCGAGATCGATGAAGCCCAGCTCGACGAGGTTCGTGCCGAGCTTGCCTCCGTACAGCACCTGATTGCGCAGCGCGCCCTCCAGCTGCGTCAGCCCGATCGTGGCGTTGCGCAGGAGCAGCGTGCCGAGCTTCATGCGCGGGCAGCATACCTCAACGAGATCGGCGGTCCCGGCCAGGCTGCCGACGAGCGCGCGCGACCAGCTCGCCTTCTGGAGACGCTAGCCGTTGCGTGCCCCGCGGCCCCCTGCACGCGTTCGCCTCGCGTACACGCGCGAGCGCTGCGGGCGTGGTCCCGCAGATCGGTCGCCAGCGCCCAGGCGCCTCGGCCCCGCGCGGCGGCCCGCGATCCCCGGCGGCGCCGAGGGCGGAGGACCATCCCCCGGAGACGAGCGCGAGCCCCTGCCCCAGCCGCGGGACCGAGCGCAGACCAAGCCACGTCGCCCGACGCTCGGGACGACACCTCGCTCCGCCGCTTGCCGCGACCTCGCAGGCGCCGCACTGCCGGATGCACGCAGGCCTCCGATGGTGGGGACGGCCGAACGCAGCCGCCAGAGCCGAGCACGGGTGACGGTTCGAGGCGCGCGCCGCATTCCCCGCGCCGCGGGATCGAGCGGAGGCCACGGCGCGTGACGTGGCGGATCGGGAACACCGACCTGCGCCCTTCGCGCTACACCGCGCGCGCCTCGCCACCTACAGCGTAGCCGCCGACGCGGTCCCGGCTAGACGCCCGCATCGACGCCCAGCGCGAACCGCACGACCTCAGCCGCGACGCCGCGCGCACCTCGCCGCCCGCAGCGTAGCCGCCGACGCGCCTTGGGGCCGGCGTCCCGGCACCGACGACAGCGCGTGCCGCATCCCCGACCGCGGGGCCCGAGCGCGGCTCGCAGCGCGTGTGCGGCGGATCGGCGACGCCAACCTGCGCCCCTCGCGACGCAGCCCACGTGTCGTACCGCCCGCATCACCCCGTCGAGGTGGGCTAGACGCGCGCCACCGGCGCCGAGCGAGAGACGCAGGAGCCGAGGTCGCGGAGATCGCGCGCTCGGCTCACGGCGCGTAGCGCGTCGGATCGGGGACGCCCGCCTCGACGAAGCCCTTGCGCCGCAGAGCGCACGCATCGCACCGCCCGCACGCGAGGCCGCCGACGGGGTCGTAGCAGGAGTGCGTCAGCCCGTAGTCGACCCCGAGCCGCGTCCCGAGCTGGATGATCTGGGCCTTGGTCAGCTCGATCAGCGGCGCGTGGACCTTGTAGCCGCCCGATCGGGTCGCCACCTGAGCGAGCGCCTCGAACGCTTTCACGAACTCCGGGCGGCAGTCCGGGTACCCGCTGGCATCGAGGACGTTGACGCCGACATAGAGGTCCTTCGCCCCGAGCGACTCGGCCCACGCGAGGGCGAGCGCCAGGAGCACCGTGTTGCGCGCGGGCACGTACGTCGACGGCACGTCACCGGGGGCGCCGATCTCGGCGAGCGAGCGGTCCTTGGGGACGGCGATCCCGGGTGTCGTGAGGGCAGACTTCGCCAGCGGCGAGAGATCGAGATCGATCACGCGGTGATCCACGGCCCCGAGCGCCTGCGCCACACGACGGGCGGAATCGAGCTCGACCTCGTGGAGCTGGCCGTATCGCACGGTGAGCGCGTAGCAGGAGAACCCCGCATCACGCGCGACCGCGAGCGCGGTCGTCGAATCCAGTCCTCCTGAGAGCAGCACCACGGCGGCAGGCATGTGGCAGCATCCTAGCGTGCACGCGCGCAGGTTGCCGAGCATCGTCGTCGCGGTCCTGCTCGCGATCCTCGTCGCGTGGTCGTTCGGGCAGCGATACGCGGAGCTGACCGAATCGCCGTTCCCCGTCGGGATCGACGGCTACTTCTACCCGATCCAGCTGAGGTCGCTGCTCGAGACCGGGGCGCTCGCGTACCCGGCCTCGCCTCTCACGTTCTGGCTGATGCTGCCGTTCGCGGCGGCGACCGATCCGATCACGGGCGCGAAGCTCGGCGCCGCGCTGTTCGGGGCGCTCGTCGCGGTCCCTGCCTACGGGGTCGGCGCGCGACTCGGGCACAGCCGGGGCGCGGGGCTCGTCGCCGCCGCGCTCGCCACCACCAGCGCAGGCTCGTCGTTCCTGACGTTCGAGTTCGTGAAGAACGGGATCGGGCTGACGATCGCGCTCGGCGCATTGTGGCTCGTGCTGCGCGCGCTCGACGCACCGTCAGGGCGACGGATCGCCCTCGCGCTCGCCGGCGTGGTGGCGGCCCTGCTCGCGCACAAGATGGCGGGCGCCATCGTCGTCGCGCTGGCGGCACCCGGGACGATCTGCGAGCTCGTCGGGCGTGGCGTGCTGCGCGGGCGACGCCTCCTCTACCTCGTCGCGGCGCTCGCGGGCGCGGTGCTGCTCGTCCTCGTGCTGGGCCTGCTCGCGCCCGAGCGGTTCGTGTCGCCGCGCGACCTCGGCCTCGTGCTCGGAGCGCTCGGAGGTGAGGCCCGGTGGACCGCCCCCGCCCTCGCGTTGCCTCCGCACGACCTGATGATGGGCCACGAGGCGCTGCTCGGAGGCGGGCTCGCGCTCCTGGCGGCGGCGTCGCTGGCTCGTCCGGTGGCGCGCGCGCTCGGCCGCCGCGGGCCCGGGCCGCTACCCACGCGAAGCGGCGGAGAACGCGCCATCGCCTGGGGGATCGTGGCGCTCGCGCTCGCGATCGCCCTGCCCTGGCTCGACGTCAGCGATCCGCAGGGGATCGGGTTCCGGCTGCGTATCGTCGCCTTCATCCCCATGTCCCTCTGCGCCGCGATCGCGGCCCCGCTCGTGTGCGCCCCGCTCGCGCGCTGGGCCAGCCGGCGCAGCGAGGATCCGTCGCGCCAGAAGCTCGTCGTCGATGGCGCGCTGGCGACCGTCGCCCTCCTCGTGGTGCTCGCGATGCCGACGGAGCGCACGGAGGGCAAGATCGAGGCGCACCCTCTGATGGTCGACGCCGTCATGGGCGTGGAGGGGAAGATCCCGGAGGGCGGCGTCGCGATCGTTCCCGAGCGGCACATCGCGTTCATGGTCCGCTGGTACGCGCGTGTCCCCGTGATGCTCCGGCCCGAGCGGATCCCGCCCGCACGTCGGTGGCGGGTCATGCCGCTCGCGTTCATCGGCATGGGCTCACCGCTCGACCGCGCGCTGCTCGACGCGCGCCGTGAGCCGTCGCTCGTGCCACCGATCGGCCTCCACTCGAAACACCCCAACGGGCTCGTGATCGTCAGCGAGCGGACGTGGGAGTGGCTACTCGCCCGCCTCCCTCCTCGCGCGCGCGCGCACTTCGAGCGCTGGCCGACCATCTGACCGCAGGCGCCCTGCCCCCCTGGGCCGTCGCGGTGCGGCCCCAGCAGCCAGCCCAGCACCCAGCACCCGGCACCCAGCACCCAGCAGCCAGCCCAGCACCCAGCACCCAGCACCCGCCACCCGGCACCCGGCACCCGCCACCCGGCACCCGGCACCCGGCACCCGC